>JAEEGL010839119.1_pt1 | contig 27141 bp, 23 predicted proteins | sample 9134231 | NCBI WGS metagenome assembly JAEEGL01 (sample SAMN16246548, study PRJNA631951) | gut metagenome | biome: gut microbiome; feature: rumen; material: fiber-attached | host: Bos | place: Iran: Karaj | collected 2018-10 | reverse complement strand
GCTGCATTGTCCTTGACGGTGTCACTGAAATCGAACGCTACGCTTTTATGGGATGTTCCCGCCTTAGATACGTTTCTCTCCCAAATAGCCTAAAGGCAATTTGTCTGGCCGCTTTTGAGGATTGTTCTTCATTGCAAAACTTTATCATTCCTGAAGGAGTTGAACGGATAGAGCTACTTGCGTTTTCAGGAAGTTAGATGCTGACAGAGATGCGCATTCCCAGCAGTGTTTCAAGTTTTAGCTTACAGGTTTTTTATCGCTGTAAATCACTTCAAGCCATTCATGTTGCCGAGGACAATCCCATCTTGAGCAGTGTAGATGGTGTACTGTACAATAAAGATAAGACTATATTAAAAGCATATCCAAATCATCACAACAATGACTACTCAACTTATACTATTCCAGAGGGAGTCATCACAGTAGGAGATTACGCTTTTGGAGAATGTACCGGATTAACAAAAATCAATTTTCCCAATAGCCTGAAAAAGATTGGTTCTTGTGGGTTTATTGATTGCACTGGCTTGACGGCCGTTGTTGTGCCCGATAGTGTTACGGAGTTGGGCAATCGCACTTTTGACGGATGCAAAAACATCAAGAACATAACACTGGGACGCAGTGTTGCTTCAATGGGTAGTTCAATCTTTAGCCAATGCTGGATGATTAATATTACCTGCTTGGCGCCTACTCCCCCCTCGATCCCAACCATTAATGGCGGTATAGGGCTGTGGCACACAGTATATAACAGTTGCCGATTGTATGTCCCCAAAGGGTCGTTAGAAGCTTACCAGACAACCGACCCGTGGATGAATTTCACCCATATCGTGCCCGTGGACGACATCGGTGATGCCGATGGTGACGGTGTGGTCACAATCAATGATATTACTGCTATCATTGACTTTATTCTAGGGATAAATTCAAGCATCGACCCGATTATTGCCGACATTAATCGTGACCACAAAACTAACATCGATGACGTTGTCGCCCTCATCGACATATTACTCATCGGCAAGGAGTGATTATCGTTGCTGTGCAGCCTGAAGCGCAGCGTGGGTCTGCTGGGGAGCAACCATGCGAGGAATAGGGCTGTGGCGCAAGACGCAAAAGACGGGGCGGAGCGTATCCGCCCTTTTCTATTTACTTTTTAGAGTGGACTCAACATCAATAGTGTAACAGTTGGTGTCTCACATTTGGATAAATTTGGCTGCGCCTCAGCGATTGAGAGTGCACTCTCACTGCGTTCGGCTTGCACAAATTTTGTGGTGACAAAATTAAAAAAAAACCGCAGTTTTTTAGTAATTTTGCACCAAAGTAATAAAAAAAGTGACTCTATGGGACTCATTGACGATAGCAAACGCATTAACGACCTGCAAGAGGAGCGCGCCATCCTCGTGGGACTGATTACGCCTCAGCAGGGCGAGGCAAAAACCAAAGAATACCTCGACGAACTCGAATTCCTTGCCGAGACGGCAGGCGCCACAACCGTGCGCACCTTCCTGCAGCGTTGTGACGGCCCTAACAGCACATCTTACGTGGGCAAGGGAAAACTGGAGGAAATCGTAGCCTATGTCGAGGAGAACGACATCAACCTCGTCATCTTTGACGACGACCTCACGCCCAAGCAAATTGCCTTCATTGAGAAAGCCGTCAAGGTCAAAACGCTGGACCGCACAAGCCTTATCCTCGACATCTTTGCCAAGCGTGCCCAAACGGCCAGCGCCAAGATGCAGGTCGAACTGGCGCAGTACCAGTACCTGCTGCCCCGATTGACGGGTATGTGGACCCACTTGGAGCGCCAGCGAGGCGGTATCGGTATGCGCGGCCCCGGTGAGACGCAGATCGAGACCGACCGTCGTATCGTCAAGACCAAAATTTCACTGCTCAAGGAAAAACTGGCTCAGCTTGACAAGCAGAAAACCACCCAACGCAAGAACCGCGGAAAACTCACCCGCATCGCCCTCGTGGGATATACCAACGTGGGCAAATCGACGCTGATGAACGTGCTGAGCAAGAGCGAGGTGTTTGCCGAGAACAAACTCTTTGCGACGCTCGACACCACGGTGCGCAAGGTGGTGATTGACAACCTGCCTTTCCTGCTGACCGACACCGTAGGCTTTATCCGCAAACTGCCCACCCATCTGGTGGAGGCCTTCAAGAGCACCCTGGACGAGGTGCGCGACAGCGACGTCCTGGTCCATGTGGTGGACATTTCCCATCCCCAGTTCGAGGAGCAGATTGAGGTCGTGAACCGTACTTTGCAAGAGGTGTGTGACGCAGGTGACAAGGAGATGATCATGGTCTTCAACAAGATTGACCAGTTCACATATACGCCCAAGGACGAGGATGATCTAACGCCCCGTCTGCGTGAAAACATCCCCCTTGAAGAACTGCAAGAGACCTGGATGTCGCGTATGGGCGAGAACTGCGTCTTTATCAGCGCCAAAAAGCAGCAGAACATCGACGCCCTCAGGCGATTGCTCTACAACAAGGCCAAGGCAGTCCATACAGCCCGCTTCCCCTACAACGACTTCCTCTACCAGACCTACGACGACCTGGAACAGTAATACACCTTTTGGGTGTGGTATGTATTGCTGAAAGATTAGTTCTTTAGATACCAATTATAGAGGGCGGGGACACCGTCCTCAAGTTCCATGGTATGGTGCCAGCCCAGGGTGTGAAGTTTGCTTACGTCGGTGAGTTTGCGCAGAGTTCCATCGGGTTTGGTTGCATCCCACTCAATAGTGCCGTGGTAACCCACAGTGGACTTGACGAGTTCGGCCAGTTGCTTGATGGTGACCTCCTTGCCGCTGCCTATGTTGATATGGCAGTTGCGCACCTCGGGCCCGTTGCCGCGCACGTCCTCCCAATCGATGTTCTCTAAGCAATAAACGCTGGCATCGGCCATGTCCTCGCTCCACAGGAATTCGCGGATGGGCGCTCCAGTACCCCACAAACGCAGATGGTCGGGCAGGATGCCGTATTTCGCTAATATGGCCAGAATTTGTTCCTCACTGGCTTTGCCGTTGATGTGTTCTACGGGGCGGCGGTCAAAGTCTGCACGGATCCCCTCAATGTCACCCTCGTTCAGCAGTTTGGCCAAGTGCATTTTCCTGATCATGGCGGGCATGACATGGCTGGTTTCCAGGTCGAAGTTGTCGCGCGGGCCGTATAGGTTGGTGGGCATGACGGCGATAAAATTGGTGCCGTATTGCAAGTTGAACGACTCGCACATCTTCAGCCCGGCAATTTTGGCGATGGCATAGGGCTCGTTAGTGTACTCCAAGGGAGCCGTTAACAGGGCATTCTCGCCGATAGGTTGCGGTGCCTCACGCGGATAGATGCAGGTACTGCCCAGGAAGAGCAGCTTTTCCACACCATGGCGCCAGCTCTCGCCGATGACGTTTTGCTGGATGGCGAGGTTCTGATAAATGAAATCGGCACGGTACTTAAGGTTGGCCATGATGCCGCCCACATGGGCTGCCGCCAGCACAACCACCTGGGGCTGCTCCTGGTCAAAGAACTCCCGTACTGCTACAGCATCCATCAGGTCAAGTTCCTGATGAGTGCGGCCGATGAGGTTGGTATAACCCTTGCGCTGCAAGGCGTTCCAGATGGCGCTGCCTACCAAACCCCGATGACCTGCGACATAGATTTTGGTATCCTGTTTCATGCAAGGTGGTAAATCTTTTTGATGTGTTGCATGTCATGTTCGACCATAATGCGTACCAGGTCCTCGAATGAGGTCTTGTGCGGATCCCAGCCAAGTTGCTCTTTGGCCTTGGTGGGATCTCCCAACAGCTGGTCCACCTCGGCGGGACGGAAATATTTGGAGTCAACCTCGACCAGCACGCGGCCCGTGGCCTTGTCGATACCTTTTTCGTCAATGCCTTCGCCCTGCCATTCCAGCTCGATGCCGGCATAATGGAAGGCTAGGGTGCAGAATTCTCTCACAGAGTGGCACTCGCCCGTTGCGATAACAAAATCGTCGGGCTCCGGCTGCTGCATAATGAGCCACATGCACTCCACATAGTCGCGGGCATAGCCCCAGTCGCGCAAGGCATTCAGGTTACCCAAGTAGAGCTTGTCCTGCAGGCCGTGTGCAATGCGGGCCGCAGCAAAGGTGATCTTGCGGGTTACGAAGGTCTCGCCGCGGCGCTCGCTCTCGTGATTGAACAGGATGCCGTTGGCGCAGAACATCCCGTAGCTCTCGCGGTAGTTCTTCATGATCCAGAACGAGTACAGTTTGGCGCAACCGTAAGGGCTGCGGGGATAGAACGGCGTGGTCTCGCGCTGAGGCACTTCCTGTACCTTGCCGTAGAGTTCGCTGGTGCTGGCCTGATAGATTTTGGTTGTTTTTTCACGGCCAGCGATGCGCACGGCCTCAATAAGGCGCAGTGTACCCACAGCATCGGTCTCGGCAGTGTATTCCGGCACATCAAACGACACCTTCACATGGCTCTGGGCTGCCAGGTTGTATATCTCGTCAGGCTTAATCTTCTCGATGATGCGGATGAGTGAACTGCTGTCGGTCATGTCGCCGTAGTGCAGGTTGATGAGGCGGCGCTGCTTCATGTCGCGCACCCACTCGTCGAGGTACAAGTGCTCGATGCGTCCCGTGTTGAAACTGCTGCTGCGGCGCAGCACACCATGTACCTCATAGCCCTTGTCCAGCAGGAATTCTGCCAGATAAGAGCCATCCTGGCCTGTAATGCCCGTGATGAGGGCGACTTTCTGGTTGTTCTCGTTCATATTGGTGATAAAGCGTTGTCTAGTTGATGTTTATCGTCACTGTCGGTGATTTTCTCAATCATCGACGGGTGGACATAGGTGGTGGCAACGACAACAAGGCCTGGGATGTTGACGAGCACGCGGCGATCCCCCTTGATGCGTACAAAGATGCCCTCGGCACCGGCGAAAGGCCCACCGATGATGCGAACGCGTTCACCCTTGGTGAAGTCGTTCGGGTTAGGATTCAGGTAGATAAGCTTTTCGTCATAGGTGCCTGCTACCTTGATGAAGTTTTCCATTTCTCGCTCGGGCACAGTAATGGGTTTGTGTGTCTCGCGGTCCATGATGTAGCGGATGGGCAGTATTGTCGTTTTCTTGTATTCGGTCATCTCACTGGGCTTGATGTGGATGAAGATGAGGTTGTGCACGCTGGGCACAAGGCGCTTAACCATCACGCCGTGGCGTTCCTCACGGCGGTATTGCATGGGGATGAAATTGGTAATGCCGCGGGCATCCAGGTCTTCCTTGACCTTGAGCTCGCGGTGATAGGTCACGCGGATGGCATACCACACCTTTTCCTCACGCCCTTTTTTGATGACTGTCCTTACTTCCACGGTTGCAAAGGTAGTGCAAGTTGAGACGAGTGCCAAACAAAAACCCGGTTTTTGTTTGCAATCCCGAAACGCGGCCTACCTTCGACTTTTGTTCAAAGATACAGTTTTTTTGAAGCCAAGTACCATTTTGCAGTTTTCCACGTTATAATATTATAGAAACACTTAGTTATATGGCAAAGGAAATCAAGAAATGGACAACGCTGGAAAGCCGCTATATCATTCAGAGGCCCTGGCTGACGGCACGCGTTGACAAAGTGCAGTTGCCCGATGGGCATATCAACCCCGAGCACTACGTGCTGGAATACCCTGAATGGGTAAATATCATCGCCATTACGCGTGAGGGAGAATTTGTCATGGTCAGGCAGTACCGTCATGCAATGGATGTGGTGCTTGACGAGCTGTGTGCCGGCGTGGTTGAACAGGGCGAGAAACCTATCGATGCTGCACGGCGCGAATTGCTGGAAGAGACAGGATACGGCGGCGGACAGTGGCAGGAAATCATGACGGTGGGGCAGAACCCCAGCATCTGTGACAACATCACTCACTGTTTCCTGGCCGAGGGCGTTGAGCGTGTTAGTAACCAGCATCTTGACGCTAGCGAGGATATAGCCGTGTTGTTGCTCTCGCGTGATGAGGTCGAGGCCATGCTGCGCGAGAACCGTCAGCTTCAAGCCCTAATGGCAGCCCCTCTATGGCGTTATTTCGCCGAACATCCGTCACCAGTACAGTAAGAGTTGTTGCAGCATACTGAATACTGACGGCTGAAAACTGACTTTTCTTGTCGGGGCATTGCCGTGGTTAGACGTTTTTTTTGTAAGTTTGCCGCATAATTGTGATTGACATGAGACATCTGATATATATCATGGCAGTTCTGCTGGTCGCGATGGCGGGTTGTGCCGAGAAGAAATCTCCTCTCGATGCCGAGGCTCGCGACTGTGGCATGAGGGCCGCAGCGGCGCTGGTGGCGGTGGACCATACCGATACGATATCGATGGAGCGCGCCGTCATGGACGCTAAGGCCAAGCAGAGCTTGTATGCGTTGAAGCGTGACTCTGCGGCCGTCAGAGCCTTTGACGAGGCCTTCCGTTCCTATCTCAAAGAGAAAGACCGTCCGCTGTATAATTCCATATTCCCTGACGACAAGAAGAAATGAAACGGTTACCATTACTATTCATCGGCCTGATGCTTCTGTTGACCGCTTGCAGCGGTGCGGGCAAGCGTGGTGAAGCTGCTGGACGTCGCTTCCTGGCAGCATGGGGCGATACTGCTGCCATGCATCAATCGGTGCAAGGCTTCAACGCACTGCGCAACGACAGTCTGCGTTGGCCGTGGGAAGTCAAAGCCGCCAACCGTGCCTTTGCTGCCACTTTGTTGGCCGATGGGCGCGACTCGCTGTTTCAAGCGGCCCATGTGATTGTGCTGTCGCCTAGAGAACTGGCTCAACTCAAGGTGCCCCCGATGGTTGAGTTGTTGATGAAACAGGAGTTTGACACCGATTCGGCGGCCGACTACTTGTCACTCATCCATTGGCTATGTTACACGGTGGGTTATGACCGCCATGTCGCAGTTTTTAACAGTACGATTCCGGCTATGGTGGATGAATTTACCATCAGTGAGCAGATGTGTGTCTATGCCCAGTCATCACGGCCTGCTGCGCTGGGAGCCGCCTTGGCTGACGATGCCAATCAGCCTGGTGCTGACATGAACGACATCAATGCGCGCATCAACGAATTGCGCAAAATCTACTCACCTAACGACTTCCAAACCTTTGAAACGGCCTATAAAGCCGCCTTAAAGACTGACAATTGAAGGCTTTAGGTTTTAAGAACTGAAAACTGAAGACTGACAACTGAAAACTGAAAACTAAAAAATATGAAATCATTCAAAGAATATCTCGACACCGTCAATCAGGCAATTGCTGCCATTCCTTATCCTGCTGCTCCCAGGCAGCTATATGAGCCCATTTCTTATCACATGGCACTGGGTGGCAAGCGCATACGTCCCGTGCTCACGCTCATGGCGTGTGACGCGATGGGTGGAGATGCCTCACGGGCACTGGATGCCGCTGTGGGCCTGGAAATGTTCCACAACTTCACGCTGTTGCACGATGATGTGATGGACAATGCTGACGTGCGCCGTGGTGAACAAACTGTGCATCGTCGCTGGAATGCCAATACTGCTATCTTGAGCGGTGACACGATGCTGACCATTGCCACTCAGTATATCGCCCGAACCGCCAACTGGCAGGTGATGGACTTGTTTAACAAGACCGCCATCGAGATTTATGAAGGGCAACAATGGGATATGAACTACGAGCTTCGCTACGATGTGACTATTGATGAATACATGAATATGATTCGTCTCAAGACATCGGTACTACTGGGGTGTGCCCTCAAAATGGGAGCACTCATCGCCGAAGCCAGTGATGAGGATGCCGACAAACTCTATGAAGCAGGTGTGAACATGGGCCTCGCGTTCCAGTTGCAGGATGATGTGCTGGACGTGTGGGGTGACCCTAAAACCTTTGGCAAGGAAATCGGCGGCGACATCATGAACAACAAAAAGACCTTCTTGCTCATCAATGCGATTCAACTCGTGAAAGATGAGGATGTCAATGAACTGCGCCACTGGATTACAGATCGCTATGCTACACGTGACAACAAGGTGGCTGGCGTTACCAGATTGTATGAACGCTTAGGTGTACGCGAACTGGCCGAGAAAACCATTGCCCAATACAACGACCTGGCCGTGGCTGCCTTCAACCAGGTAAAAATGTCCGACGATGACAAGCAGGCATTCATCCAACTTGGTAATCGCCTCGCAGGCCGCAATTCCTAATTAAAATGATCGATAGTCATAGTCATATCTATTGTGATGCCTTTGACGAGGACCGTGATGCGGTTGTGGCACGGGCACGAGAGGCTGGGGTGAGTCACATCATCTTGCCTGGCGAGAGCCTTGAGAGCATTCCCCTTCAAGTGGCTTTGCATGAGCAATATCCTGACTATATCTCTTTGGCCTTGGGCCTGCATCCCGAGGACGTGCATGACGACTATCTTGACGTACTCAACAAGATGCGCCCCATGCTCGACCAGTACCCCATTGTGGCGGTTGGCGAGATAGGCATCGACCTGTATTGGGACAAGACTTGGCGTGAACAGCAGCATCACGCTCTGGATATCCAGTTGCACTGGTGCCATGAGAAGGGTGTGCCGTTCATCATCCATTGTCGTGAGGGCCTTGACGACATCCTTGACGTTATCGACAATTTGGACTGCCCCGTGCCGCCAGGCGTTTTCCATTGTTTTACCGGAACTCCCGACGATGTGGAACGCATTCGCCGCAGGGGAGATTTTTACTTTGGCGTGAACGGCGTGGTGACTTTCAAGAAGAGTACCGTGCCACAGTTGTTGCCCGCTATTGGTCTTGATCGCCTGTTGCTGGAGACCGATGCGCCTTATCTGTCACCCATACCTCATCGCGGCAAGCGCAACGAGAGCGCCTATATTCCCCTTGTCAACGATTTTATTGCCAAGACGCTCGGTGTCTCCCCTCAGGAAGTCAGCGCCGTCACCGACCGCAATGCCCAACAACTCTTTGGCCTTCAACTATAGCTACTATCTGTGCTATAGCATCTATAAAAATAACAAGAGCCCGCGTCCAATGTGCTGCGGGCTCTTGATATATGCTTGAAGACGGGTTTTACCAGATGATGGCGCGGTCGGCGGGATCGAGCCACATCTTGTCACCGGCCTTGATGCCGAAGGCGTCAAAGAAGGTGTCGATGTTCCTCAACGTGGCGTTCACGCGGTAGCGGCCGATGGAGTGGGGGTCGCTCTTGGTCTGTTGGAAGATAGCCTCGTCAGTCATGTTGTCGGCCCAGATGCGGCCATAGCTCAGGTAGAAGCGCTGAGCGGGAGTGAAACCGTCAATCTTCTTGCCCTCGCGGAACTGCTGCGTGGTACGGAACGCGTCATAGGCGATGCGCAGACCGCCCTGGTCAGCGATGTTCTCACCCAGGGTAAGGTGGCCGTTGGCGTGCTGGTCCTTAACGACAACAATTTGGTCGAACTGCTCGGCGAGCTTCTCAGCAGCTTCCTGGAACTTCTGGCTGTCTTCCTCGGTCCACCAGTCGGTCATGTTGCCATACTGGTCAAACATGCGGCCCTGGTCGTCAAAGCCGTGAGTCATCTCGTGGCCAATTACCACACCGATGGCACCAAAGTTGGTAGCGTCGTCGGCTTCCACATCAAAGAAGGGCGGCTGCAGGATAGCTGCGGGGAAGCAGATCTCGTTGGTGGTGGGATTGTAGTAGGCGTTCACCGTTTGCGGTGTCATGCCCCATTCGTCCTTATCAACGGGCTTGCCCATCTTGTCCAGATTGCGGCGGGTCTCATACAGGCTGGCGGCCTTGATGTTGTCATACAGGCTCTTGCTGGGATCTACCTGCAAGCCGCTGTAGTCACGCCACTTGTCGGGATAACCGATCTTGACGGTGAAGGCGTTGAGCTTCACCAGGGCGTTGATCTTGGTCTGCTCGCTCATCCAGGTCAGGCCAGCGATGTGTGCGGCCAGCGACTTGCGCAGTTCACCGATGAGTTTGAGCATCTTCTCCTTGCTGCCATGAGCGAAGTACTTGCTCACGTATACCTCGCCGACGGCCTCGCCCAGCAATCCGTTGGGCAGACCCAGAGCACGTTTCCAGCGGGGCTTGCGCTCCTTTTGACCGCTCAGCATGCGACCGTAGAAGTCAAACGAAGTCTCGCCGAAGTCATCGCTCAGATAGCCGCTTGAACCGGTAATGAGCAAGCCGGCCATGTAGTCGCGCATCTGCTGCTCACTGAGTTTGGTCATCAGGTCGTTGGCAACGGCCATCACTTTAGGCTCGGTGAGGATCACCCATTCGGTCTGTGGTACACCCATCAGTTTGAAGTACTCCTTCCAGTTGATGGCGGGATAGTCGGCCTGCAACTGGTCGAGGGTGCGGATGTTGTACAGTTTGTTGTAGTCGCGGGCCTCGGCGCGGTCCATCTTGGCTTGAGCGAACTTGTACTCGATGTCATAGATGGTCTTGCTGGCGCGGTTAGCCTCCTTCTTGCTGTAGCCTGCAAGCTGGAACATCTTCGCCAGATAGTCCTTGTAGGCCTGCTGGATCTTCTTGCTGTCGGCATCGGTGTTCAGGTAGTAGTCCCTGTCGGGCAGACCGCTGGTACCGGCGCTGAGCCACATCACGTTCATGTCACTGTTCTTGAGGTCGGTCTCCACACCGATGCCAAAGAACGGGTTGGCCATGTAGAGGTGCATCTCGGCCAGCGACGGGGTCATGTCTTTCTTCTTGAAGGCTTTCACCTTGGCCAGGTCAGCCATCATGGGTTGAGCACCCTCGCGATTCAGGCGGTCGCTGTCCATCGCCATCTTGTACAGATCGGCAACTTTCTGGTCAACAGTGCCGAACTTGTGCTCGGTCTTGCCCAGTTCCAGGAACATGTCGCGCAGACGGTTCTCGTTCTCCTCGGCGAGCACGTTGAACACGCCATAGCTGGAGTACTCGGGATGTTTGCTCAGCGGGTTGGCCTTCATCCAGCCGCCACCGGCATACTCATAGAAATCATCACCTGGCTTGACGCTCAGGTCCATGTCGGCACGGGTCACACCGTGCGTCACTTGTGCCTGCACGCCAGGCACAGCAGCCATCATTATGGCCATAGCTAATAAAATTTTTTTCATTGTTACTATAATATGTAGGTTAATTGGTTTAGCCTATTGGTTTCCAACCTGCAAAAATAACAATAATCCTGCAAAACACATGCATCTGGACATAAAAATCGCCCGAATACCCATGCACATCGATTAATGCGACAATTAAAGCTGATGACGTGAAGCCATCAGCTAACTCCTAACACCTAACTTCTAACTTCTAACTATTAGAAGGGTGTGGGTACCTCTCCAGGGCTTGGAAGGAAGTCCTCGTTGGGTGGCGGCGGGGTGGGAGGTCCGCTAGGCGCCACAGGTGCGTTGGTGTCGGCGTTCATCTTGGAATCGTAGGTCTTCACGCCACTGGTGAGGTCTTGGTCGCCCTCGTTCTCGAAGCGTGCGAACTGGCTGACGAAGCGCAGGGGGACCGTGTCGGTGGCGCCGCTGCGGTGCTTGGCGATGATGAATTCGGCAAGTCCGCGTATGTCATGCCCCTCGGCATCCACGCCTGACTTGTTGTAATAATCAGGACGATGGATAAAGCACACGATGTCGGCGTCCTGCTCGATGGCTCCCGACTCACGGAGGTCACTGAGCTGTGGCCTCTTGCCCATCTTGTCGTCGGCGGCACGTGTCTCAACGCTGCGGTTGAGCTGAGACAGGGCGATGATGGGGATGTTCAATTCCTTGGCCAACTGCTTGAGGTTACGCGAGATAGTGCTGACCTCTTGCTCACGGCTGCCGAATTTCATGCCCGTTGCGTTCATGAGCTGCAGGTAGTCGATGATGATGATCTGCACGTGGTTTTCGCGCACGAGGCGGCGCGCCTTGGTGCGCAACTCAAAGATGGAGAGCGATGGCGTGTCGTCGATGTAGAGTGGGGCGGTGCTCAGGCTGCGTGTGCGTGTCATGAGGTTCTCCCACTCGGGCTGGCTGAGTTGTCCGCTCTTGATTTTGGTGCTCTCGAGCGAGCACACGTTGCTGATGAGACGGTTCACGAGCTGCAGGCTTGACATCTCGAGCGAGAATACGGCGACAGGATGGTTGTAGTCCACGGCCATGTTCTTGGCCATCGACAGCACGAAAGCCGTCTTACCCATAGCAGGACGTGCGGCGATGATGATGAGGTCGCTGTTCTGCCAGCCGCTGGTGAGTCGGTCAAGCTTGTAGAAACCGGATTCCAGTCCGCTCAGACCGCTCTCGCGGTTGGCGGCCTCTTCGATTTTCTTGATGGCATCCTGCACGGCGTTCTCGATGGGGATGACGTCGCGCTTGAGGGTGTTCTTGCTGATTTCGAACAACTTGCCCTCGGCCTCCTGCATGAGGTCATAGACGTCGATAGACTCGTCGAACGCGAGTGACTGCACCTGGCTGCTGTAGCTGATGAGCTCGCGCGCCAGATATTTTTGTGCCACGATGCGCGCATGGAACTCGGCATTTGCCGCGCTGGATACCAGGCCGGTGAGTTCACTGATGCGGATGGCGCCGCCCACCTCGTCGAGCGTCTTGTTGCTGCGCAACTGCTCGGTGACGGTGAGCATGTCGATGGGCTTACCGTTTGCCGCGAGTGTCTGAATGGCCTCGTATATCTTCTGGTTGGCGGGATTGTAGAATGCCTCGGGCTTGAGGATTTCGCACACATTATTATAAGCGTCTTTCTCGAGCATGATGGCACCCAGCACAGCATCCTCCATCGAGGTCTCCTGTGGCGGCAGTTTGCCAAACTCGCTCACGATTTCGGGCTCGTGAGTGGGGCGGGTGCGCCGGCGCGCTTGTTTGCCTACTTCAAATTCTTCCATTGTTCTGGGTCGGGTTGTTGATTTTCTTGCTGCAAAGTTAGACAAAAACCTTGACGTGTGCCACAATCGTTATGTACATTCTGTTGACACGATATTGACAAGAAGTTGTCACCTGACTGCCATCGTGTCGCGCTGGCAGACCGAAAACCGTGGGGAAAATGACAAAAAGGCGCTTATTGTGTAAAAAATACGCAAAATATTTTGCCGTTTCAAAAGTTGGCACTATCTTTGCAGTGTAAAAAATACACAAAGAACTATAGGCGATGAAATACAACGAGCAAACCAAACAATGGGAAAGCCCATACTGGCATCCGGCGCTCACGACCGACGCGGTGGTGTTCGGCTTTGACGGGGTGGGGTTGAATGTGCTGCTGATACAACGCGGCCTGGAACCTTACGAGCACATGTGGGCATTGCCTGGCGGCTTCATGCGTGAAGATGACAAGAGCGCTCGGGATTGTGCCTATCGCGAGTTGAACGAGGAAACCAATGTCAATGACATCTTCATGGAAGAGTTGCAGTGTTTCTCGGACAAGGACCGCGACCCGCGCGAACGTGTCATTACCATTGCCTTTTTTGCGCTGGTGGTGAAAGACAAGTACCAGATTATGGGCGGAGACGATGCTCGCGTGGCCAAATGGTTCCCAGTGAAGGATTTGCCGGCATTGGCCTTTGATCACAAGGATATTATTGAAACGGCACTAGAGCGGTTGCGTCAGCGCATCCACTTCGAGCCCATCGGTTTCCACTTGCTGGACAAGGAATTCACGATGCCCCAATTGCACAATATATATATAGCGATATTAGATCCACCCGAGGACGACACCAAATTGCGTGACCGGCGCAATTTCAACAAGAAGATGTTGAAACTCGGCTACATCAAAGAAACAGGCAAGAAAGTGACGGGGAATCCCCACCGATCGCCCAAGCTATACACCTTTGACGAGGAAGCCTATCAACGCGCTAAGAAGATAGGCATGAGACTGGAATTCTGATATTTATCATAGCGATTTATTCTTAAAGAAGGCTCCCTTTTTCAAGAGGGGAGTTTACTAGACAAAAACTGACATTGTGTTAAATTTACGCAATAAAAATCAGTGTAATTGAAACTTCAATGTGTAAAAAATACATTTTGCAAGGTTGCAGAAATTGAGAGCCTATTGAAAGGTGATGTAATTTTGCAGTGTTGATGATAAAGAACATGGTTTAACGTATTAAAATTGATAGTATTATGAATTATTCGATTAATGATTTGCTCCACGGAGCTCGCGTGATGTCCCAGAGTGTGTTTGGCCGCCGCGCCGAGTATCAGTTGCAGTTCAACCACGAGGACGACGGGAAGTGGTATGTCGATTTCCCGGGCTGGCCCTTTGACCATCACAACCTGATGATGGTTGCCGGCGCCGACAAGTTGTGCCAGTTCCTGAGCGATGATGACCGTTTTGCCCACGTCAGTGTGATTCCGAGCAACAAGCGTCTTGACAAACCCGGCTATGCCTGCCTGGTGCAGGGTGCGCATTCCATTGCTGGCGGTTCGACCTATGAAGTCACCGGTTTGCCTGGTTTTGAGCGCGAGATTTGGCTCTGTCCCGTCACCCTGTTCGTGCTGGGCCGTTACCCCAAGTACCTTTACATCAAGAAGGTTGCCCAGGCCGCTTGAGCATGGGCAGAAAATGACTCAATAAACAACCAATAAACAACTAATAAACAATCAATTATTAACAATTTAACTCATTATTGACTATGTACAACCCGTTTAAGAAACACAGGAATGCGGCTGCTAATGACAGCCAAGACACCCCCATGGGAAATGGTATGAACAGGCAGGAGAATGCAACTGCCCGCGAGGAGCGTGACCCCAAGAAAGCGCAGATCCACAACCTGATCATCGTTGACGAGAGCGGCTCGATGGGCGGACTGGAGAAGGTGACCATCGATGGCATCAACGAGACCATCGCCACCATCAAGAAGGCGCAGGAAGATTTTGCCGACACGCAGCAGCACTACTTGACCCTGCTCACGTTTGACACCGGTGGACGTGGCTTGCCTCCCATTCGTCTGCATCTGGCCGACGAGCCTATCTCCCGTGTGGGGCACTTTGATAACTATCACCCGCGTGGTGGCACGCCGTTGTTCGACGCCATGGGTGAGTCGTTGACCGAGCTGCATGAGCGCATCAAGGATGACGAGAACGCCACCGCCGTGGTCACCGTCATTACCGACGGCATGGAGAACGCCTCGCGCAAATGGAGCGGTGATGCCTTGCGCCAACTCATTGAGTGCCTTAAGGAAGAGGGCTGGACATTCTCCTACATGGGTTCGTGCCACGATGTGGTGGAAGTGACCATGAAACTGTCGATTGACCACGTCATGGAGTTTGGCCACGACGCCATGGGCGCATCCAACACTTGGCACCGCGACAGCTCGTCTAAACGTGCCTACTATGAGCGGATGCACCGTGACTTTGATGCTGATGCCACCCTTGAGAAGAAAAGGGATATCCGTCGCGCCAATGCTCGTGCCTACTATGCCGACCGCATCACGCCTGACCAGATTGACCGGCTTGAGGAGAATGAGGTATTCGTCTTCGGCAGCAATCCGCAAGGAACACATACCGGCGGTGCCGCTGCTCATGCAGTGAAGCGCTTCGGTGCCATCGTCGGTCAAGGCGAGGGCATGCAGGGCCAGAGCTATGCCATCCCCACTACGGGTGATTACACATTGTTTGCCCAAGCGGTGCAGCGTTTCACCAGCTATGCTGCTGCTCATCCCGAAAAGCGCTTCCTGGTGACCCGTGTGGGCTGTGGCAATGCTGGCCGCGACGTGCGTGAAGTGGCACTTCTGTTCGTCAATGCCATCAGGCTTGAGAACGTGTGCCTGCCCGAGGACTTTTGGGAAATCCTGGGTCTGAAATTCTTCAAGAAATGAGCCGGGAAAGGCGCCCTCATGGTTACCGATAGTATGAACAACTGATTTCCCCACCTGATTGAAACAACACACACTCAAGAGTTTAACCCGTCAGAATGATGTGCCGTTCCAAGCGATGGTACATCATTTTTTTGCATAAGATATAAAAAATACATAAAAATGCATTGTTGTTATGGATTAAGTTTGTACCTTTGCGGCCGTTTTTTTGAACAAGGTAAAGTAAAAATTAAAAAGAAAAGATTGTTTTTATTATTATGAAAAGTGTTTTAGCGTTTGTTTTTATTGCACTGATGGTGCTGCCGATGCAGGCCGAATCGATGAATGGTAGTGTTAATCTCGAGTCAGAATTGGTTTTCCACACCTGCGCTCCTGGTATTAAAGTCTTGCCCCGTGTCAAGAATATGATGGTAATCTATGACGTTACCATGATACCCCGTGAAGGTAACGTTCGCTTCCATTGGAAAAATCTTGATGAGAACGGTGAGCCCCAAAGCGTTTGGACAAGGTGGCGCGATGACAGTACCTATACCTTCACCAACCCTGGCAAGTATCTCCTTGAAGCCTTTGCTGACGCCCCTGGCAAAGGGCGGAGTTCGGTCGTCAATGTTACTTTCGAGGTCGGTTACGCGATGACGTCGATGGCTCCTGGCATGATATTGAATCCTTGCGGAGACAGGGGTTATAACGTGCAGATGACATCACTGTATGGTGACGAAGTTTACTATCGTTGGAGGAACTCGGAGAATGATGTATGGTACAAGTGGCGTCTCTTCACCGAGGAGGTTCCTTTCACCGAGGGTGGCAATTATGTCTTAGAGATGCATTGTGCCAACGATATTATGGGCGCTTATATTGAAGTTCCCAATGTCGATTACTACAAGATTGGTGACGTGAACCACAACGGAGTCATTGACATGGATGACATGACAACACTCGTCAATATGTTGCTGGGCAATGAACTCATCATCGCTACTGGCGACGTGAACAGGGACAGCGTGGTTTCTATTGATGACATGACAACGCTTGCCAATATGCTCATGGAGTAAAATTAATTCCGCAATCATTATTTGGCGGGAAGAGGTGACTAAAGTCCTCTTTCCGCCAACTTTATTATTTAATGTGGTGACAGTGGCAGTCAGGAAGGTATGTCCATCGGTTTTTTTGTCCCGATTATCATCGATTTATTGAAGATTTCTTTTATCTTTGCGGTCAATGTTTGACAGAAAAGAATAGAACGATGAAACTTTACAGGATGATAACTTTGGTCGCCGTCTTGATGGCGATGTCAGGCCTGGCGCAACAGGCAACGATGACAGTTAAAACTGTTAATCACCCATGGACGGTCACAGTCACCGCCTTGAGCGACGACATCGTGCGGGTGGACGTTATGCCCAATGACTGGAAGGGCGCCAAGTTGCCGACCTTGGCGTGTGACAAGGCGTTGAATGGCCGTGTTCCCAAAGTGAAGATCAACGAAGGGACCCAAGTGAGCACGATGGTTACCGAGAATGGCTTGAGTGTGAAGGTCCTCAATTCAATGGGTTTGATTAAGGTGGGCCATGGTGATGCCGATTATCTGGTTGATGTGATGCCCATGCGCGACTCGTCCAGGGTGGTGCTGGTGCATAACGCCGGAGAATCATTCTACGGCGCTGGCGAGCGAGGCTACTCGTTCAACCTGGCTGGTGACACGTTGGTCAACTACAACACCCAGAACTACGGCTACCAGATGAGCGAAAAGCGCACCAAGCTGATGGGCATCACCATGCCGATGGTGATTTCGTCTAAAGGTTATGGCGTGCTGTTCGACGACTTCTGCAAGTCGTCGCTCGTTTTGGGAGGACAGCAACTGGAATATACATCGACTACTCCACAACCCATATCCTATTACGTCATTGACGGCAACGGCCGTGTCGAGAATGTGGTGAAGAATTTCACCTGGCTGGTGGGCCGTCAGGAGCTGCCGCCATTGTGGACGCTAGGTTACATCACCAGCAAGTATGGTTACCGCGACCAGCGCGAGAGCGAGGGTGTGGTCGATACCCTCAAGCGCGAGGGCTATCCCTTGGACGGCATCGTGTTTGACCTGTACTGGTATGGTAAGGAAGAGGACATGGGCCGCCTGGAGTGGGACAAGCAGCAGTGGCCCGACCATCGCAAGATGTTGCGCGACTTCAAGGAGAAAGGTGTCAATGTGGTGACGATCTCGCAGCCCTATGTGCTGACCAACGGCCGTGCCATCGACAACTACCGCCTGCTGGATCCGCAAGGTCTGTTCTGCAAGACCGACGGCACCGACACGACCCACACGGTGACCATCTGGGTAGGGCAGGGCGGCATGTTCGACGTGTCCAATCCTGCAACGCGCCAGTGGCTGCGCAACCGTTACAAATCGCTCACCGATGAGGGTGTGACCGGCTGGTGGGGCGACTTGGGCGAGCCCGAGAAGCATCCGTTGGAAATACGCCATCACAACGGCCTGACCGCCGAGCAATATCACAATTATTACGGTAACGAGTGGAGCCGCATCATCTATGACATGTTCAAGGAGGACTATCCCGAACGTCGTCCGATGGTCATGATGCGTGCCGGCACGGCAGGCTTGCAGCGCTACTCGGTCTTCCCCTGGTCGACCGATGTGTCCCGCTCGTGGGGCGGCATGCAGCCGCAGGTGAACATCATGCTCAACACGGGTTTGAGTGGCCTCGGTTATATGTCACATGACGTGGGCGGATTTGCTGTGGATCCCGCACACAACCGCGATGGCGAGCTCTACATCCGCTGGTTGCAGTTGGGCCTGTTCTCGCCCATGCTGCGCACCCATTCGACCTATCAGGCCGAGCCCTATCACTACACCGAGTTCGGTGACCTGACCCTGCGCATCATCAAGCAGCGCTACACTTGGTTGCCTTATAATTACACGTTGGCCTATGAGAACGCCCGCTATGGTCTGCCGCTGGTACGTCCGCTGGGCATGTATGAGGACGACATGAACTTCGCCCGCTTTGACCACATTTGGGATCAGTACTTGTGGGGTCATGACGTGATGGTGGCTCCCGTGATGCAGCAGGGTGCTGTGAGCCGCGACATCACCTTCCCCGAGGGTACCTGGGTGGACATCAATCATCCCGAGAAACGTTATGCCGGTCACACAACCGTCAACTACAGTGCGCCCATCGAGGTGCTGCCGCTGTTTGCCCGTGCAGGAGCCTTCATCCCTCAGGCCAATTATGAGATGAGTAATGTAGGTGACTACAATCCCGACAAGTTGGACATTGTCTATTACCCCAGTGACGTGCCGTCAAGGTTTACGTTGTTTGATGATGACCTGCACTCCACGGGAACGCTGGCTAACGACAAGCACCGCGAGATCACTTTTATCGCCACACCGCAAGGCAAGACGTGTTATATCACCATCCAGGGCAAGGGTGAAATGGCAGGTGACACCCCAAGCAAGGAATATCGTCTTGTGATTCCCGCCACTGCCAAGCCCAGCAAGGTGATAATCAACGGCAAGAAAGCCAAGAATGTGACTTATGAAAAGCTCACCGGCACGCTGACGATTCCTGTCGCCATCGCCGACGTTGCCGAAACAACCATCATCGAAATCAACAAGTAAAAACGGAATAAAACGAAAACAATAAATACAATAAATACAAATTATTAGTAATCAGATAATTGTACTTATTGTATTTATTGTTTTCCTTATGGGAGGGGCTAGATGACCACGGCGGTGCCGCTGGTGGCTACCATGAGCATGGAGTTATCCTTGCCGATGGTCTCGTAGTCGATGTCGATGCCGATAATGGCATTGGCGCCCAAGGCTTGAGCGCGCTCGGCCATCTCTTGCATTGAGGTGTCCTTGGCCTGTCGCAGCACTCGCTCGTAGCTGGAGGAGCGTCCGCCCACGATGTCGCGGATGCCTGCCATGAAGTCTTTTAAAATGTTGGCGCCGATAATAGTCTCGCCAGTCACAATGCCTTTGTACTCACGGATTGGATAACCCTCAATCTTCGGTGTTGTTGTCAGTATCATATTTGTTTTCAATTAAATGAGTTTAACACATACTCTTGTATCTGCAAAAAATATGCCAACCGATAAAAACAGCTTAAAGATGTAATTTTGAACTCTCGTTCACGTTTAAATAATAAAGTGATAACCCTATAAAAAACGACGATAATGGAAAATGTTAGATTGAACATGGATGAACTTGGGCACTACAGCAAGGAAGAGTTGCTGCAACGCATGAAGGCCCGATATGCCCATCATGCCAAGACTTGCCGCGTTCATGCTGTGGTGTGGCTGGCGTTTTTGCTCTTGTTGGTGGTCTTGTATTTCACGAAGCATTTAACCGATTGGGAACTGATGTTCGTCCCGTTGCTGGTCGCTGGCTCGAATGTGTCTGACATGTTGTGGTTTGGCAAGATGAGCCGGTGCGATGACGCCAAGACGCTGGTGGACCTGTATGACAAGGGCTACAAGTGGGGAAAGGTGGCTGCAGTCGTTGCTCTTGTTATTGTTGCTTTTTTCATGTATGAGCTCATCACCAACACCATTATCGAGAATATGGGTGTGATCATGTTTGTGACAATGATTGTGTTGTTGTCGGCCTTTGCGTTTTTCATGGTCAACTTTGTCTTTTTCAAGCACAGCATCATCAAGAATAAAGCCATTGAGCGCCTGCGAGAGCTCTCAAAGTAAAAAATCGCTAGAAAAATTTCATCTGTCGTGTAGTTTTTTTGCATCGGTGTGCGTCTAAAGAGTAGAAACGATAAAAAACGACAGATTATGGAGCAGAATGAATTGGAGAAGACGCGCAACAGCATTAATGTCAAAGCTGCTAAAATACGCGAGGACGATCTTGCGAATGGAGCATGGCTTTTCGGTGGGCTATTCCTGGTTTTTGAAGCTTTGAACTATTTTTTTGATTGGTTCCCGCATCATTTGGCGATCTGTGTGACATTTGTGGTATATGCTGCGCTGATTGCTGTATCGCATGCCATCAACAACGTTTTATTGAATAAAATGACCAGTGCCGTCGGCGTTCATCAGCATTATCAAGCCGCCAGACGTTTCATTCGATGGAATCAGTTGACACACATTTTGAGCTTTGCTATGGCTTTCATGTTTGTCAATGCTGTCTTTGATGGTTTTGAATGGCCGCACAGTATTGTGCCACCCCTTGCTATCATTGCCGTGGAACTGTTGATATTGCTCTTCAAGCATGATGCGTTCATTGATAGTGATTTCTATGATGAAGTGGAGGAACTGAAGGAGGAAATTTAGCAGTATTTGCAACTTTTTGATAGACTTGTGCGTCTATAGCATAGGAAACGATAACAACTAAACCCAGAAATAGATATGAAACTTGTATTTGTAAAAAGATTGTTTTGTGCCGCTTTGGTCACCCTGATGAGTCTTATCACGGTGGCTCAAGACTTTAGCGGCAAGTGGACAGGCAATATCGAGGTGCCGGCCTATTCCCTCAAAATCGGTGTGGTGCTCCACATCGAGCAGAATGATGAAGGCATTACCGCATCAATCGATGTCCCCGAACAGGGCGCTTACGGCTTGAAGGCCCAGGCTAAGGTCAAGGATGAAAAGTTGAATCTGACATTCCCCGACATGGGCGCTTCCTATGAGGCAACGTTGAGTGGCGACATGCTTGAGGGCACTTACAGCCAGATGGGCATGTCGATTCCCCTGAAGCTGACGCGCGAGGTCGCTGCCGCTCCCAACGACGATGACGATTGGGTCAACGACTCGCTGTTGAGTGTGTTTGACAACATCCAGTTAAAGGATGTGACCGTCACTGCCCAGCGCCAGCTCATCAAGCAGGAAGTGGACCGCATCGGCTACAGCGTGGCCGATGATGCCGACAGCAAGACCAACAACGTGTTGACGATGCTGCGCAAGGTGCCCATGGTCAGCGTAGATGCCAGCGACGAAATCCGCGTCAACGGCCAAACCAACTTCAAGATTTTCCGCAACGGTCACCCCGACCCCTCGCTGTCGCGCAACGCCAAGGACATCCTCAAGGCGATGCCCGCCAGCAGTGTGAAGCGCATCGAGGTGATTACCGAACCTGGCGCCAAGTATGACGCCGAGGGCACGACGTTGATTCTGAACATCGTGATGCAGGATAACTCGACGCTCAAGGGCGTGTCGGGTATGGCATCGGCCAGGGCTAACCAGAGGGGCGCTTTTGGCGGCTCGTTGAACCTGACTACCCAGCTCGACAAGGTGGTGCTGTCGGTGGATTACGGCATCGAACACGATGGCAGCAATGGACAGAGGACAAAATCTTCGACCTATAACCGTTACACTCAAGGCGGTAGCGAATTGTTGAGCGACGGCATCTTTGACGTGGACAAGATGACAGTGCATTTTGGTGACGTGAGTGCCAGCTGGGAACCCGATAGCTTGAACCTTGTCTCCTTGTCGCTGGACGGATTTGCCTACAATTACGGCACTAACGGGAACACCAACACCCTCATGCGCACTGCAGCCGGGGATCCCATCTACAGCTACGGCATGAACAACAAGAGCAGCGCCGACAGCTATAGCTTTGACAGTCGCATTGACTATCAGCACCGCACCCGCCTCAAGGGTGAGACCGTCACATTGAGCTACATGCTCACGGCTTGGCACAACAAGAATAAGGACAACTCACGATATACCGACATCTTCAATCTGCCGGTACTCTACAGTGGCATCGACCAGGACGGCAAGGAGGACTTCAACGAGCACACATTCCAGCTCGACTGGACGCGTCCGCTGGCCGAGAAGCACACCATCGAGACGGGTGCCAAGTATATCTACCGCTTGAACCGCAGCCACAACATTCAGGACTACATTGGTATCGATGATGATCTGGACATGCGCTACAAGCATGTGACCCAGGTGGGCGCCGCCTACTTGAGCTACTCCTTCCACAGCGGAAATTGGGATGCTCGTGCAGGATTGCGTTATGAGCACAGTTTCTTGCGTGCCACCTATCCCGGCGGAGAGCAGCAGGCCTATGAGGCTCATCTCAATGACTTTGTGCCCAGCGCCAGCCTACGCTACAAGTTCGACTGGTCGAATAGCCTCAAGTTCTCTTATGCTGCGAGCATCAATCGTCCGGGTATCAGTTACCTGAACCCTGCAGTGAGAGAAACTCCCACAAGTCGAACCTTTGGTAACACCGACCTGGGTAGTGTTCACTACCACTCGATGAGTCTGACCTTTATGCATGTGGGACCGAAGTTGACTTTCAACGTCACGCCACAGTTCATGCTCAGTAACAACGGCATCGGTGCTGTGAAGTGGACCGATGGGTTGGTTCAGGTTTCGACCTATGCCAACACGCTCAAGACCTACTCGACGACGCTGTCGGCCTTTGTGCAGTGGATGATGACCAAGAAGACCAACATCATGCTCAACGGCTCCATCGGCTACAACTATTACAAGAGCAATGAGTTGAATCTCAAGAACGATCGCGTGAGCGGCAACTTCTTTGCTAATGTGACCCAGTTCCTGCCCTGGAAACTGCAACTGTCGGGCTTCGCCGGCATGTGGGGCGGTGGCATCACCGATTTGTACGGACGCATGGGTACAATCTTCTTCCATGGCTTCAGCCTGCAGCGCTCGTTCCTCAAGGAAGATCGCCTGACAGTTCAATTACAGGCTGTCGTGCCCTTCAGTGGCAAGTACATGGGCGTGAAGAATTATATCACCCAAGGTGACGTGACCGGTTGGACCCACTACGAGCAGATGGCGCGCCAGTTCGGTGTCTCTGTGAGCTACCGTTTCGGCTCGCTCACCACACGTGTCAAGAAAGCTGACAAGACCATCGAGAACGATGACCTCATCGGCAGCGGCAAGCAGTCAGGCGGCTCAAGTAGCGGCACTCCCACTGGCGGTATGGGTGGCGGCAATTGATGCCGTTTCAAATGAAACATGATGCATGGCCTCGGAGAGCTCTCACTGAGGCCATGTTTTTTGAAATATTGGGCAAACCATGTGTTGGAATTACCGTCTTTTTCCTAATTTTGCACCCGTAATTTAATGATGAAAGATTTAGTGAAATGAAGGCTTTTTTCAGAATCATGCTGTTGTCGGTTGCCGCGCTGGTGGCACTGGCGGGATGCGAGAGCGACCACAATATTGTCGAGACCGATTGGACGACGCTCGAGACTGTCGAGTTGCAGGATCGTTACAATAAATATATGGACGGGGATTGGGTGTACCAGTATGATGACACCGTTCATTACATTGAGATGAACTATTCTTTCTCGACCAAGGATAGCACATTCTCGGGCTACTATAACGAACTGATAAACATAGCGCCAAAGCAAACCGATGAACCTGACTGGCAGTTGCTGTGGCAGGGATCGTTCTCGGGCAAATGGGTGTTGTTGCACAGCGTGGACCTGGATCAGGATTACATCTACATGAGCGACATGGATTTCAAGAATGTGCACGGTGTGCTGGCAAAGTATGATGTGCTGGGTGGTCGCGTTTTGTTCTATGGGGTGACTAAACACACCCTTAAGGTCACGACACCGCTCACGTTCAAGCTCATCGAGATGCACCACCCCGAATGAATTGGTGAGGAATTATAAATGAGGAGTCAGGATTTTTACATTTCACATTCCTGACTCCTCATTTCTCATTACTTACTTCTAACTAATTAGTGTGGCATGAAGCGTGATGGGTCTTCTTTGTCCTCAGCAGTCGGTTCGACGGGTTTGTCTTCAACTGCGGGTGGGGTGGGGGTGTCTACTTTTTTCCCTTTGTGAGGCTTGTGCAGATTGCTTTCCAGACGGTTGAACTCCTCACGCACATGGCGTCGGCCACCCTCAAAGGTGTCATCAACAGCTTTCTCGATGGTGGCGTTGAATTTGAACGGCAACAACGAGATGATGGCCGAGATGAGCGACAAGAAAGTGAGCACGCGTGACAGCTGGAAACCGATTCCCATGCCAGTGATGGTGAATCCCTCGCCCAAATCATTCTCGGGGGTTACTTCGGGGGCATGCTGCAGGCTGACATTGTGGATTGTGCCGGTTGTGGCATTGAAGAACCACAGCCACAACAAGATGCAAGCGATGGCACCAAGTACCCACCAACGACGTTTGAGGCAGTTGAGCGCGACAGCGCCAAAACAAGCGATGAAAGGAACCAGTGCCAGTGCGACCTTGCCGATGGACTGGAATTGTGATATGGTGCCTGCGGTGAACCCCAGACCCGTTACCTTGCCCATCAATGAGATTTCATAGAAGGACAGGAACAGATAGCAAATGAGCGCCAGCACAAGCAGTATATTGGTGATTGGTCTCATGAAAATCAGTAGTTAATGGCGGTTGCGTCAACCGCAAAAGTTTGCGAATTTACAAATAATCAGAGAAACACCGTGCAGATGAAACCTTTTTTTTTACTTTTTCACGTTTATTAGCCGCTTGTGAATCGGGTGGTGTGTGGTTGCTAATAATTTCAAATTCAGATAGATTGTAGAAAAGATTTGCCAAAAAAACTTGTGCGTGTGAGCAAAAATGCCGTATTTTGCATAAAAATTATTTAGACCATTAGCCAACTTTGTTTTTACCTTAGGGCTAAATTATTGTGAATCACTTGGTTATAGAATTTGTAACAACATCTAACTTGTCTGACCTCTAGAAAGGGTTAGGCCTTAATTACTATGTTGATATGAGAAAATTTTTATTGCTTCTTGTTTTGGGATTGTTCTGCACTATCGCACAAGCTGTCCCTGCTGACAATGCGCCCGGTAAGGTTCGCCAACCCGATGGGACAACGCTCACAGTGTGCTTGCACGGTGATGAATTTTTCAACTACCTGACCACCATTGACGGTTACACCGTGGTTCAGAACAAGGCCGGTTATTACACCTATGCCCGCCTTGACGGAGACCGCCTGGTTGCCAGTGATCACATTGCCCGTGATCAGCGCAGTGCAGCCGACAATGCCTATCTCGCAGGGGTGCCCAAGGGCTTGGTCAGCAATGCCATGGTTCAGCGCGGCAAAAGCCTGAAAAGCCATCGCAACGAATTGTTGCGGGGCATTGGCCATGGTGGCCACATGGATTACAGCAAGTTCCGTGGCTTGATTATTCTGATTAACTACACCGACAGGAACTATGTGGATTACGTTCCTTCAAACTATACCCCGATTGACTTCTATGAGGCCATGATCAATGGCCATGACTATGACGGATTCACACTTCCTGGAGGCACCAAGGTCGATTGCATGGGCAGCGTGCGTGATTACTATTATGACAACTCGTTCCAGCAGTTTGACCCGCACTTTGACATCTTGGGTCCTGTGGATGTGCCCTATGCCTGCACCGATGCCCATCAGTTCGATTGCGACTCCATCTTCTTTGCCGCCCTCGAGGCACTTGACCCCGATGTTGACTTCAGTCAGTATGACACTGATGAAGACGGCACTGCCGATATGGTGTTCTTCCTGGTAGCTGGCTTTGGCTCTGATCACAGTTCCAACAACAGGGACTACCTGTGGCCCCACATGAAAAATTTCACCGACTCTCCCGTGCTTGATGGCGTGAACTTCCGCCTGTATGCCTGCTCGACAAACATGACAGGTGAAGAGAATGAGTATTACATCCCCATGAACAATATTTCGGGTATTGGCCCCATCTGCCACGAGTTCAGCCATTGCTTGGGTCTGCCCGACTTTTATGATTCTGACGGTGAAGGTAGTGGCGGTGCAAGTCGCCAGTACCCGATGACCTGGTCTGTCATGGCCAGTGGCTTCAAGAACAACATGGGCCGCAACCCTGCTGGATACAGCCTGTATGAGCGCTATGCCTTGGGCTTCGCACAGCCCACCCTCATCGAGGGCGAGGGCACCATCACGGTGCCGGCTCTTGAAAAGAGCAACATGGGCTACCGCATGAACACGGCCAACGCCGGTGAGTTCTTCCTCATCGAGAACCGTCAGCGCGTGAAGTGGGACAAGAACCTGGCTGGTCCCGGTATGCTCATCTGGCGCGTCGATTCGACTAATGTAGATGTTTGGGAGAACAATTTGGTTAATGCTAATCCCAATCACAATTACTATGAGTTGCTCAGGGCCAAATTCAATGGATTGAACGACAGTTATAATGATCCGTTCCCCGGTGTTGCCAATGTGACCAGCATCACTAACGCAACTCAGCCCAACATGCGCACTTGGGACGGCAAGATGAGCCGTTATGCCTTTGTTAACATCGCCCAGGCCGACAGCATCATCACCTTTGATGTCATTGTCGACAACTCCAAGAGTTCTATCGAGGACTTCGAGAAAATGCCTGTGGGCGCTAGCCTCAATGAGCGTGGTGTGGAAGGCGTCTATGCTACCTGGGACTTCTATGGTTGCGC
>JAEEGL016178403.1_pt1 | contig 27142 bp, 16 predicted proteins | sample 9134231 | NCBI WGS metagenome assembly JAEEGL01 (sample SAMN16246548, study PRJNA631951) | gut metagenome | biome: gut microbiome; feature: rumen; material: fiber-attached | host: Bos | place: Iran: Karaj | collected 2018-10 | reverse complement strand
TTTCCTCGCCGCCTCGAGCGAGAGGGTTGCCTCCGGGTAGCGCCCGGCGGCGGCGTAGGCACCGCCGATGAGGAGGAGCAGGGGAAGGTCCTCGCGGCGGCCACGCAGGTCTTCAAGCGCCGCGATTGCCTGGTCGTGCTGGCCCACCCGGATGCGGGCGGCGGCGAGGAGCATCCGAACCTGCCGGTTTCCGGGGTCGTGGCGGATGAGCGGTACGAGCAGCTCGATCGCGCCGCTCGCGTTGCCATGGTCGAGCTGTTCGCGCGCCTCGTTGAAGTCGAAGACGAAGTTCCTCGGGTCGTAGGGCTTTTCCTCGGGTTCGTCGTCCTTCTCGTTCTTTGCGTCCTTGCCTTCGGTGGTGGCCTCCTTCTCGCCCGTGGCGGCCTTGAAGGCGGCGGCGGCCGATTCGGGGTCGTCGCCAGGCTCCGCGGCAGGCTTCTCGCCGGTTTTTTCGCCGGGCTTCTCATCGGGCTTGGCGGCGGGGTCGGCGCCGGGCTCGAGGACGGACAGGCTGGCAAGGGCCGTTCCGCATTCCGCGAGGCGGGCAAGGCAGTACGCGATCCGGATCGCCGGGAGGCCGTCTTGGTATTCGGGGTTGTCCTCTTCGACGCGCCGGTATTTGGCAATGAGCCGCTCGTAGGTGTTGCTGGCGGCCTCGTACTTGCCGTCGTCGAAGGACTGGTCGGCCTTCTCGAGAAGGCGGTCGGCGGACTTCATGCGGCCGGCCGTGTTGCTGGCGGAGGAGCCGAAAAGGGAAAACGCCTGCGCGTCGAGCGCCAGAACGGCCGTCGCGGCAGCGAGTGCTAGGAGAGTTCTTTTCATACGCAACTATTCTATCACAGTTCGGGTGGCGGGGCACAGGGGCTACTTCTTCTCCGGTCGCAACAGTCTCGTCGCGGAGGCGAAGATCCTGCCGACGAGGATGAGAAGCGTGTAGATTTCAAGACGGCCGACGAGCATGGCGAAGGCGTACCACCACTTGAGCGCGCACGGAATCGCGGCGTAGTTGGCGGTCGGGCCGAGGTCGCCGAAGGCCGGGCCGATGTTCCCGGCCATGCTCAGCGCGCCGGTCAGCGCCTCCACGGAGCCGAGCCCGCCCATGGCGCCGGCCAGCGCCGTGGCGAAGACGAGCAGGAAGTAGAGGAAGACGAAGGAGGCGACCGAGGGGATGAGATATTCTCGCCCCGGAACGCCGTCGATGCTGAGCGTCGTGACCTCGCGCGGGTGGAGCAGGCGCCGGAATTCGTTCCGGAGCTGCTTGGCGAGAAGCGTCCAGCGGACGACCTTGATGCCGCCGCCCGTCGAGCCGGCGCAGCCTCCGATGAAGAAAAGCGCGAAGAGCACCAGCTGCGCCCCCGGCCGCCAGGCGGCGTAGTCGGCGGTCATGAACCCCGTCGTCGAGATGATCGAGGCGACCTGGAAGGCCGACAGGCGGAGCGTCGTGGCGAACCCGCCGAGCTCGCGCCGCTCGAAGAGCGCGACGGCGGCCACGGCAAGCGCCGCCAGGGACAGGAAGGCGCGCAGTTCGGAGTTCTTGCGGACTTCGTCGAATTTCCCCGTCGCGAGGCGGTAGTAGAGGGCGAAGTTGACCGAGGCCAGAAGCATGAACGCCGTGCAAATCCATTCGGCGGCCGGGTTGGAGAAGGCCGCGACGCTGCCGTTGCGGGTCGAAAAGCCCCCCGTGCCGAGGGTGGAGAAGGCGTGGCAGACGGCGTCGAACCAGTTCAGGCCGGAGAGGCGCAGCAGGGCGGCCTGCGTGGCGGTGAGCAGCACGTAGACGAGCCACATGGCCTTCGCGGTGGACGCGATGCGGGGCGTGACGCGCCCCTTCTCGGGGCCGGTCGTCTCGGCCTTGACGAGGCGGAAGCCCCCCGATCCCAGAAGCGGGACGAGGGCGACGGCGAGCGCGATGACGCCCATGCCGCCCAGCCAGTGCGTTTCGCAGCGCCAGAGGTTGATGCTGCGGGGCAGGGATTCCACATCGGAAAGGACGCTGGCCCCGGTGGTCGTGAAGCCGCTGGTGCTCTCGAAGACGGCGTCCGTGAAATGCGGGAGCGCGCCGCTGAGCCAGAGCGGGAGTGCGCCGAAGAGGCAAAGCGCGGCCCAGGCGCCGCCGACGATCGTGAAGGCGCCGGAGAGCTCCAGCGGCCCCGGGTCGGCCTTGTGGAAGAGCCGGCAGACCCCGGCGGCCGCCAGCGCGGTCGCCGCCGGGAAGGCAAACGCGGCTTTGTAGATGTCGCCCTCGTCGCCCAGCAGCGCGACAGCAAGGGGTGGAAGAAGCGATGCGCCGGCGATGGCCAGCAGATGCGCCAGAACTCTGGAAGCGGGGAAACGCACGGCAACGCCTCACGGATTCCCGCCGAACAGCCGGACGAACCGGGCGTCGCCAGTCTGCATGATGAAGACAACCCGGTCGCCGCTCCGGATCTCGGTTTCGCCGTGCGGCACCGAGAATGTCTCGGCCCCGGCGTGCCGCGCCAGCAGAAGCAGGCACTCCCCCCGGATGGGGATGTCGCGAAGGGCCTTCCCGGCGACGGGGCTCTTCTCGGCGACGTCGCAGGAGACGATTTCAAGGCGGTTGTTGCAGACGGTGTGGACCGCCGCCACGCTCGGACCGCGGAGGAGGCTCATGATGGAGTCCACGGCCGTCTCCCGCATCGGGATGGCGACGTCGACGCCGAGCTTTCCGGCGACGTCGTCGAACTCGGCGCTTTCCGTGAGGGCGATGGTTCTCCCGACACCCCGCGACTTCAGGTAGGCCGCGGCGACGAGGTTGTGCTCGTAGTTGCCCGACGCGGCGATGGCCAGGTCGCAGGCGTCGAGCCGCTCTTCCTGGACGAAGTCCGAGTCGGTCACATCGCCGCAGAGTACGCGGACGCCCTCGAGGCGTTCCTTGGCTTCCCGGCAGCGCCGCTCGATGGGGTCGACGACCACGATTTCCCGGTCGGAGGAGAGGCGGCTGACGACCGAGGCGAGGAACGACATCGGCTCGTGGTCGGCGAGTCGCTCGGCCACGAGGAGCCCCGCCCGGCCGGCGCCGAAGACGACGATGCGGTCGGCCGGCTTCGCGGTGGCGCCCGAGACATGGCGCAGCAGCCCGGCCATCTCGGCGGACGACGCGACGACCCCGATGTTGTCGCCCGCCTCCAGCCGCGTTTCGCCGCTGGGAAGCACCGCCCCGTCGGCCGACTCGACGAACGCGATGAGCCCGTGCCAGTTCGGGAGAGCGGCGAGGTCTTTCAGCGTCTGTCCGGCCAGGGGACTGTTCTCCCCGACGCGGAGCGAGGCGATGCCGAACCCGCCGCCGAGGTCGATGACGTTGCCGACGGCGCCGTGCGCCACCGCCCGGCAGATCGCGGCGGCGGCCTCGGTGTCGGGGTGGAGCATGGCGTCGATGCCCAGCGGGGGGCGCACGTCGGCCGCCACCAGGCGGCGGCCTGCCGAAACGCCGGCGTAGTAGGCGTCGTTGCGGACGCGCGCGATCTTGAGGACCTTAGGCCAGGCGGCGTCGGCCAGCGCGCAGGTGACCATGTTGGTCTCGTCGTCCTCCGTCAGGGTGACGAGCGCGTCGGCGGAGGCAATCCCGGCGTCCTCCTCGAGGACTTCCAGGCTGTTGCCGTCGGACTGCACGACGGTGCAGTCGATTTGGTTGCGGGCGATGCGCACCTTCTCGGCGGCGTTGTCGATGAGGACGACGTCGTTGTTCTCCGCTGCCAGCGTCTTAGCAAGCTGGATGCCGGTGTAGCCGGCCCCGACGATGACGACCTTCATCTCGGATCCCTCCCGTCGGCAGCCAGGGCGATGGTGTGGCTTTCTCCGCAAATCATGCCCTCAATTATACCGTAACCGCCGCATGCGTGGCAAACAAAATCGGCCGGATTGCGCCTCGGATAGCGCCCCGCCGCCAAAAACAACTTGCGAAAAACGCCGATATTTGGTTTAATATCAAATCTTTATTTTTTGGAAGAAGAGACAGGAAAATGGCTGGAATCTTTCCTTTGGACAAGGTCCGCAACATCGGCATCATGGCTCATATCGATGCCGGCAAGACAACGTGCTCGGAGCGCATACTCTACTACAGCGGCGTCAACCACAAGCTGGGCGAAGTCCACGACGGCGCCGCCACGATGGACTCGATGGACCAGGAGCAGGAGCGCGGCATCACGATTGCCTCGGCCGCCACGGTCGTTCCGTGGAACGGCTACCGGATTACCTTGATCGACACCCCGGGCCATGTCGATTTCACGGCCGAGGTGGAGCGCTCCCTCCGCGTCCTCGACGGCGCCGTGGCCGTCTTCTGCGCGGTCGGCGGCGTGCAGCCGCAGTCCGAGCAGGTCTGGCGCCAGTCCGAGAACTACCATGTGCCGAAAATCTGCTTCGTCAACAAGATGGACCGCATTGGCGCCGACTTCCTCGGCACGGTTGACCAGATCCGCAACACGCTCAAGGGCAATCCGGTCGTGATGGTCTACCCGATCGGGGCCAGCGAGAACTTCGAGGGCGTCGTCGACCTCCTCGAGATGCGCTCCGTGCGCTTCGACGAGGCCTCGAAGGGCGTCAAGATGATCTACGGCGACGTGCCCGAAAACCTCCGGGCCGTCTGCGAGGAGGCCCGCCGCGCCATGATCGAGGCGGCGGCCGAGCAGGACGAGGAGCTGATGAACAAGTTCTTCGCCGACGACACGCTCTCCAAGGAGGACATCATCAAGGGCATTCGCAAGGGATGCCTTTCGCGCAGCCTCGTCCCCGTCTTCTGCGGGACGGCCTTCAAGAACAAGGGCGTGCAGCTGATGCTTGACGGCGTCGTGCGCTATCTGCCGTCGCCGATTGACGTCGGCGCGGTCCATGCCTTCGAAAACGAGGAGGAGGTTCGCCAGCCCGATCCGGCGGAGCCGTTCGCAGGCCTCGCCTTCAAGATCGTCTCCGACCTGCACATGGGGCGCATCATGTATGTCCGCCTCTACTCGGGCACCATCAAGGTCGGGCAGGAAGTCCTCAACTCGACCCTTGGCAAGACCGGGCGCGTGGGGAGGCTCTTCCGGATGCACGCCGACAAGCAGGAGGCGCTTGAGGAGGCCTATGCCGGCGACATCGTCGTCGTGGCGGGCCTCAGCAACACGCGAACAGGCGACACCCTCTGCGACATAGACCACCCGATCACCCTCGAGACGATTGAGTTCCCGCCGCCCGTCATTTCCGTCTCCATCAAGCCCGCGTCGCGCAACGAGAGCGAAAAGCTCGGCAGGGCCCTCCATTCCCTCGCCGCCGAAGACCCCACGTTCACGGTCGAGTTTGACCAGGAGACCGAGGAGACGATCATCTCCGGCATGGGGGAGCTCCACTTGGAGGTGTTGGTCGAGCGCGTGCGGCGCGAATACCACGTCAACTGCGAGGTGGGGCGGCCCGAAGTCGCCTACCGCGAATCGATGACCGTCCCGAACGAGGGGCAGTACAAGCACGCCAAGCAGACCGGCGGCCGTGGCCAGTATGGCCATGTCTGGCTGCGCGTCGAGCCGCAGGAACCCGGCCGCGGCTTCACCTTCGTCAACGAGGTCAAGGGCGGCAACATCCCGAGCGAGTACATCCCGGCGGTCGAGAAGGGCGTCATCAACGCCCTCGAAAGCGGCCCTCTCGCCGGCTATCCGGTCGTCGATGTCAAGGTCACGGTTTTCGACGGCAGCTACCACGAGGTCGATTCAAGCGAGTTCGCCTTCGCCGAGGCCGGACGCCAGTGCTTCCGCCAGTGCTTCCTCGCCGGTTCGCCGCGACTGCTCGAGCCCGTGATGAAAGTCGATGTCACTGTGCCCGAAGACTACATGGGCGCCGCCACCGGCTCGCTCTGCCAGCGGCGCGGACGCGTCGAGGGCATGGATGACCGCGGCGGCTCCAAGATTGTCCATGGCTTCGTCCCGCTTTCGGAGATGTTCGGCTATTCCAACACCATCCGCACCCTGACGCAGGGGCGCGGAACCTTCTCGATGCAGTTCGAGCGCTACGAGGCCGTGCCCTTCGAGATGTCGCAGACCATAATCGAGAAGCGCCGCAAGGAAGGCAAGGTTCGCGGCTACTCCGAGAACCGGTAGGCGCGCCTGGCGGCGCAATGGATGGGAATGTCCACAATTTCCCAATGATCATTGCCACCATTGTTCAGCAATGCATTGCGGATTGTTGGACAATGTCAATGTGTGGACAATTGCCGATTTGTGGACAATAACCCCGGCCCTCTCGCGTGTCGCCTGTCGCTTGTCCCCGCCGTGGCGACCGCGGGCTGGAAGCCCGCGGTCCGACAGCTCTTCCCGCGTTTTGGGAGCGCGGCCTTCCTCGGCCGCCGGGATTGTTACATGTCGCGGAGGCCGGGATAGGCAGGACCCCCGGCGGCGACGTAGCCGCGCGATTCGCCGCGCGCCGAGGGCGAGACCCAGAAGGCGTAGAGCGTGGCGCAGTGGAGGATGAAGCGGAAGCGCACCGGCCTTCCTGCCGGCGCCGCGAGTTCACCGCCCGCGAAGCGCAGCTCCGCCTTGGTCGAGTCGGCGTGGCGGAAGACCGTGCAGTTGGCCTCCGAGAAGCCGGAAAGCGGCTTGCCGTCCTCGCCAAGGACTTCGGCCGCAAGCGACCCGAAGCGGCATTCGGCGTTGACGAAGAGGTGGCCTCCGTCGAAAACAAGCGGCTTGGTGACGATCTCGCCGCACCCGTCCGCGACCATCCCCACAAAGCCGTCGCGCCGCAGGGTGGCCACGCCGATGGAGCCGTTTGAGTACATGCCGTTGAGACGGCAGAACTCCGGCCTTGCGATTTTCGTGAGACGCGTGCCGTCGCCGCGAAGGCCGGAGTAGTAGAACCAAAGCCGCTCGTCCTTGATGACGCAAATGCCGCCCGTCGCCGAGAGATAGCCCGTGTCCCAGGCGCCGCTGCCCCAGTCCTCGGACGCGATGTCGGCTTCGACGCGCGGCTCGTAGGTCTTGCCGTCGCGGGAGAAGCAGAAGTGGAGGCAGGTCTTCTTGGGCAGCCCCACCTTCTCGCAGTCGGCGTTGTCGCCGGGTGTGTTGTAGTGAATTTCCATTACGCCGAGCATCAGCGATTCGTAGGCGACGGCGTTGAAACTGTAGAGCGAACGTCTTTCGCCGTTGTTCGCCGTGAGCCATTCGCATGGCTCGGCAAGCCCCAAGTGGGATTCCGGCGCCTTCCTGTCGCCGGGCCACGCCCAGCGGCACTTGTCGCCGCCGAAGTCGCGCGAGGCGAAATAGCGGCGGCAGCGGCCGAACCCGTTCCGGTAGTCGCGCAGCGAGAAGACCCAGACCCCGCGGAAGGGATCGTAGTAGGATGTCGAGCGATCGCCGGAACGCCCCGCGAGGCCCAGCGCCGTGAAGTGGATGCCGTCGGAGGACGTCCAGAGCCGGTCGTCCGTTGCGCCGCCCGGTTCCGAGATGTGGAGCTTCCAGTCGGCGTAGGGGTTCGCCGCCGCGTAGTTCGGCGTGATGCTCCAGCTGTCAATCACGTCGTGCTCGAAGATGCGGTTCGTGCCGGCGACGATGCCGAGGTCGGGAAAGTCCCATGTCAGGCCGTCGGCCGATTCCGCATGGCAGATGTCGCCCAGCCAGTCGGCTTGGTACCAAAGGCGGAACTTCCGCCGCGTCGGATCCCACCAGAGGCCGCCGTCGGTGGCGCATGTGAGGTTGACCGGGTCGTCGGGCGTGGCGAGGTCCGTGACCTTCGGCGCGGCTCCGGGGAGACCAGGCCAGATGACGGGGCCGTCCATCTTCACGGGCCGGTTCCAGCGCCGGACGACGCCCGCTGCCGACTCCACGAGAAAGTCGTCCACGAAGAGCTGGCGGCCAACGGAAATGTCGGGGACGCCGCAAGAGGTGGAATCTGATTCGTTCATGTTTGCGGTGCTGTTCATTTTGTCGTTCTCCAGCTTGAATGTCAGCAAATCCCCATTTTCCGCTTTACTCGCAAATGCCCATTCCCCTCATTCGAGCGGGGCGCAGTTGACATGGGCGGCGATCAGGCGGCGGCGGTGCGTTTCCATGCGGCGGTGGAAGCCGGCGAAGTCGCGCGGCCCGCCGGGGGCCGTCCAGACGGCCTCCGCGAGGGCGCAGGTCCGGGGCCACAGCTTGAAGGCGAGGTCGTATTCGTTCCAGACGCACTCGCTCCACAGACAGCATTCCGCGCCGAGGATGCGCCCCTTCGCCTCGTCCGCGACGCCCTTGAACGGGTCGAAGGCGTAGACTGTGGCGAGAGTGCAGTCGACATTTGGGCAGAAGTAGGTGAAGGGATCGTCCGCGACGCCTTGCGGGCGTGAGAAGTAGGTTTCCCTGTGCGCCGACACCACCACGTCATGGCCCAGCGACGCAGCCTTGGGAACCAGTTCTTCGCGGTCCCTCCAGGTTTGGACGACGGTCTCGCGTCCGGTCTCGCCGTGGAGGATTTCCTCCCAGCCGACGGCGCGGCGCCCCTTTCTGGCAAGGTAGTCGGTGAAATGGCGCGTCACCCAAGCTTGGAGCGCGTCTTCGTCCGCGAGGCCGAGCGCCTTGATGCGGGCCTGGCACTTGGGGCACTCCTTCCAGCGTTTCTTGCAGCACTCGTCGCCGCCGAAGTGGACGAACTTGTCGGGGAAGAGTTCGCAGACCTCGTCGAAGACGCGCTCCATGTAGGCGATCGCCGCGTCGTTTCCGGCGCAGAGGACGTCCACGTCCCAGCCGTTCTTTGTGTACGGAACGCGCGGGACGCCCTCGCGGCAGGCGAATTCGGGGTGGGCGGCGAGGAGCGCCCGGATGTGGCCGGGGAGTTCGATTTCAGGGACGATGCGGATGAAGCGCTCCGCCGCGTAGGCGAGGATTTCGCGGATGTCGTCCGGCGTGTAGAAGAAGGGGCCGTAGGGTTGGCCGTCGCCGCGATAGTCAGCCGGGATGCCGCGGCAGCCGCGCTTCGGCGACTCGGGGCGGACGGCGCCGTACTGGACGAGTTCCGGGAAGCGGTCGAGCGCGAGGCGCCATCCCTGGTCGTCCACGAGGTGCCAGTGGAAGACGTTGAGCTTGTGGTCGGCCATCAGGTCGAGCAGGTCCTTGACGGCGCCCTTGCCGAAGAAGTGGCGCGCCTCGTCGAGCATGAGGCCGCGCCAGTGGAAGGCGGGGGCGTCCGAGATGGTGCCGCAGCGGCAGGCGAGGGCGTTACCGTCGCGCTCGAACGTCGCCTGCCGGAGGGTGCGGAGGGCGTAGAAGGCGCCGGCGTCGTCGGCGCTCGCGACCGTCACGCCATCGGGCGCGATTTCGATGCGGTAGCCTTCGGTCGGCAGCGCGTCGTTGCGGACGTGCCGGATGTCGCCCTCGGCGAAGCGGCAGACGCCATTGCCCCAGCGCGCTTCGCGCGGCGCGGGCACGAGGACGGGTTCGCCGATGGCTTCCCGGAAGTCACTTCCCCCGGGCGAACGATGGATTTCGGCATTCATTTTGGTTTCGGGCAATTGCCCCTTCCTATCTGCACCATTTGTCCGCATCGGCGAAGTTGACGGCGGGAGAGGTGCCAATGTCTGCTAGCGCAGCGTGAAGACCTTCGTTGGCTCCCTGGCGTCGCGGCCGTAGTACTCCAGGACGACGCCGGAGTCGGAGACGCGCAGGATGTGGTGGCCGACGGCCGATGCCCCGTAGCGCGCCTTCAGGCCGGGTCGGTATTCCTCGAACATCGCGTTGAACTTCACGTTGTCGTCGTTCTTCTGGGCGGTCTTCAGCCACGCGCCGTAGTCGTCGGGCGTCTCTGAAATAACCCTCGGCTCGGCGGGCTTCATGTTCTGTCCGTCGCCGCCCCACCGCGAGACGGAGTTGACCACCATTTCGGTGATGCGTCCGCCGTCGCCTTCCCACACCTTGTATTCGAGCATGTGCACATGGCCGGCGAGGACGATGGCGTCGCGCTTTGCGAGGAGCGCGCGGACTTTGCGCCGGGCCCCGTTTTGCCGCTCTTCGCCCAGGTAGAACCAGCGGAACTTGAACAGGTCCATCGGCAGCACCGGTCCGTGGATCGCGACGAAGGTGTAGCGGACGTCTGGGTTGTCGGCCAGCAGTTTTTCCAGAATCGGGATGGTGGCTTCCGCGTCGTTGAAGTTAATGAAGATCCAGAGGTCGGGGCCGTGGCGGAAGCCGAAGGTGGTGGATTTCACGGCGTTCGTCGTAAGGGGGGCGACTTGGCGCGCGAGCCAGGGGATCATGAAGCTGTTGTATCCCTTTCGCCAGCCGCCGATGATGTCGTGGTTGCCGCACACCGAGATCACGGGAAGGCGGGGATAGGTCTTTTCGAGGACGGCCGTCGCCTCGGCAAGCATCTGCGTCTGCGCGTCGAAGCTGGCGGCACCGTCGATCAGGTCGCCCAGCTGCAGGGCGAAGGAGGTGTCGCGGCCGACGAGGCTCGCGGACGCGGCGAGCATGGACGGCATGTCCTTTTCCCACATCAGCACGTTGCATTTGTGGTGGCCGGCCCTCCCGCCGGCGTGGAAGCGCTCGACCGGCGGGGCGTCGTAGTGGATGTCGCCCAGCATCGCGATGGAATAGTCGCGCGGGGCGTCTTCGGCCGCCGGCCGTGACGTGAGGCAGCCCAGACCCATTGCGGCCGCGACGAGGGCGGCCGCGACGAGCGGAAGCAGGGCGGCGAAGCGGGAGGCCAGAATCCGGCGAAGTCGTTTTGCTGTGTTCATGGCGGAGATTCGATGTTGGGGTGTTCGGCTGTCCGGCTGGCGCGAGAACGCTGGCGGACGGCGGTGTCTTCCAGCAGATTCCACGCCAGCCCGGTGTCCTTCGGCGGAATCAGGAATGTTTTCCATGCTCCATCCGGAGGGGCACGGGCCCTCTTTGCAAGATTTCCCTTGACGGAAACGCCGCCTTCGGGGATAATGTCTATGCTGGTCTGGGCATGGGCCTGCCGGCGATACGGGAAGACTGAATCCCGCCCTGCCGTGGAGGGCGGGAGCCTCAGGAGGCAATATGGTAATCGGAGTTCTGAAGGAGATCAAGGCAAACGAGTTCCGCGTCGCGGCGGTTCCGTCGACGGTCCGCGACATTGTCCGCCGCGGCCACGAGGTGTATGTCGAGCACGACGCGGGTGCGGGCAGCGGCTTCGGCGACGCCGACTACGAGGCCGCGGGCGCGAAGATCGCCACGGCCGACGAAGTCTGGACGAAGGCGCAGCTCTACTACAAGGTCAAGGAGCTGTTCCCCCAGGAGTTCAAGTGGATGGACAAGGACAAGATCCTCTTCACCTACATCCATTCCAACGCCCACCGCGAGGAGACCGACTGCCTCCTTTCGAGCGGTGTCTCCGCGGTGGCCTACGAGGACGTGCAGGATGCCAACGGCCGCTTCCCGCTGCTCAGGCCCATGAGCGAACTGGCCGGCAAGGGCGGCTTCCTCGCCGCCTGCCACTTCATGCAGTCCGTCAACGGCGGCCCCGGCAGGCTCCTCGCGAACGTGGCCGGCGTCGAGACGCCCGTCGTCACCATCATCGGCTGCGGCAACGTCGGCCTCGGCGCGGCCGAGTTCGCGGCGGCCCTGGGCAACGAGGTGCGCATTCTGGACATCAGCATCGACGCGATGCTCGCCGCGAAAAGGACCATGCCGGGCAACGTCACTTTCCTCCTGTCGAACCGCGCAAACCTCGAGAAGTGCCTGCGCGAGTCCGACGTCCTGCTGAACGCCATCCTGTGGCCGAAGCACCGCAAGGACCACATCGTGTACCGCGAGGACCTGAGCCTCATGAAGAAGGGCGCGCTCATCGTCGACGTCGCGTGTGACGACGGCGGGGCGATTGAGACCTGCCGTTCCACGACGCACGACGATCCCGTGTACCGCGAGGAGGGGGTTCTCCACTACTGCGTGGACAACATCCCCTCCGCCTTCTCGCAGACGGCGTCCGTGACACTCGCCAACTCCACCCTGCCTTACCTGCTGCAGTTGGCGGACAAGGGCTTCAAGAGGGCGATTGCCGAAAACAAGTACCTCCGTGCCGGAATGACGTGCTGGGGCGGGAAGCTCACCCTTCGCGAAACCGCCCTCAAGCAGGGGCGCGAGTGGACCGACCCTGAGGAGCTCATAAAGGGCTGGTAGAGGACCGTCCTTGGAAAAAAACTGTTGCTTTTTTTCGCGAAAAGGGGTATTATATTAGAGCATTTTTCCGGTGCCGCATGGTGTAATGGTAGCACAATTGACTCTGGATCAATTTGTTGAGGTTCGAATCCTCATGCGGCAACCATCTTCCGGCGAACACGCCGCGCATCGGCCTATTGCCAGGTCTTTTGGCCCGGGGAATTGCCAACCAGCAGTTTCGGCCGTTAGCTCAGTCGGTAGAGCATATGCCTTTTAAGCATAGGGTCGCGGGTCCGATCCCCGCACGGCCGACCAGAATCGGGGTGTAGCGCAGCCTGGTAGCGCGTCTGCCTTGGGCGCAGAAGGTCGTGGGTCCGAATCCCGCCGCCCCGACCATTTCAGAGGAACAGATGATGGTTTTGCTAGGGTTCGTGGCAGTCTTCTTCTCCGGCTTCATCGGGGGATTCGCCCCGCTGCCGATCAAGTTCATGCGCCGGTTCGGCTATGAGCACTGGGGGCTTCTCGCCTCCTTCCTCGCCTTTCTGTTCATTCCCGCCATCGCGCTTTACATCCTGTGCCCCGACGTGCCGGGCGCGCTGGCCGACCTGCCGCTGCGCTCCCTTCTCATCGCGAACCTCTTCTCTTTCGCGTGGGGCGTCGCCAATGTCCTCTACCTGCTGAGCCTCGTGAAGATCGGCTTCAGCCTCGGGCAGGGGATCCTCGCGGGAATCGCGATCCCCGCGGGCGTGATCATGCCGATGATCGTCAAGGGATCCGGCGTCTTCGCCTCGGCGCCCGCACTTGGCTCCATCCCCGGAATCGTCATCTGCTCCGGCGTCGTCATCATGGTCTCCTCGGTGGCGATGATTTCGCGCGCGGGCTTCGGCAAGGAGCGCTCGCTCTCCGGCGGGGGAACGTCGGTCAACGGGCGTGGGGGCTTCGCGGCCGGCCTCGCGATGAGCGTCATCGCCGGCATCCTCAGCATCGGCATCAGCTTCTCCTTCGTCTACACCCAGGATCCGATCGGCCGGGTCTTCGCCGCGCACGGCGTGGCGGAGCGCAACATCGCGACGGCCGTCCGAATTGTCACCCTCATGGGTGGAACGGCCGTGAACCTGCTCTATCCCGCGTTCCTCCTTTTCAGGAACCGTTCCTGGGGGGTATTCTTCGAACCAGGCGCGTGGCGCGAGGCCATTCTCGCCGTCCCGTTTGCGTTGCTGACGATTATCTCGTTCGCCATGGGGAGCTCCGGCATGGTCCTGATGGGCGCCCTTGGCTCCTCGGTCGGCTTCGGCATCAACCAGTCCCTGCAGATCGTCTCGGCGCAGAGCATTGGGCTCGTCTTCGGGGAGTGGAAGGGCGTGGAGCGCCGCTACACGCGGCTCATGGTCGCGGCGCTGGCGCTGATGCTCGTGGGAATCGCCGTGATCTCGGCCGGACAGGCCGTGGTGAAGTAGCGCCCCGCCGCGCAAGAAATCGCCCACCCCCGTCGACCGCGAAGCAGCCAGTAGGGAAGAATGGGGGACAAGCCCGTGGCCCGAAGGCCTTGGGCGTAGGGCGCGCTAGTAGAAGACTTCCTCGCGCACCTCGGGCTGCGGCTCCTCGCGCAGTTCGCCGATTTTGTCGTAGACGATGCGCATCTTCTCCGCGGGGACGTTCTTGGCCTTGCCCAGCTCCTTGGCGAGGTTCTCGCCAATGCCGCACAGGTAGGCGCGGAGTTCGCCGCGCTCGGCGCGCAGGTGGCGCGAGGCGTATTTGCCCAGCATTTGGTCGCCCTTCTCGATGGCGTCCCAGAAGGCGATGTGCTCGTCGGCGAGCGTGTTCCAGTCGACCTTCTCGTTCTTCTCCAGTGCCCGGTAGCCGATGATGGCGGGGACGGGCGTCCGGCCGGCGGTGACCCAGGGCTGGGGCGCGTCGAGCATCAGCTTCGAGCCGACGTTCGGGTCGTGGGTGATCCAGGCGACGACGAAGGAGTCGAGGTTCGTCGAGGCCAGCGCGGTTTCGAGCGTCTCCGCCGGGAGGCCCTTGAAGGCCTCGTCGCGGTGGATGGCGTTGCGCAGGCGCGTCGTGAAGACGCCGCCGTGCTCGACGATGCGCAGGGGGACGTGCTCGCGCGCGGCGGTGATGCGCACCATCGTGTCGAGCGCGTCGGTGGTGGAGGTCATCCAGGTGCGTCCGCCGAGATGGTTGACGAACTCCTTGGCCGTCGTTTCGATCAAGGTGTCCTTGCTGTCGCGCACCTCGCCCCAGTTCAGGATGCCGGCGACGCAGCAAAGGGCCGCGACGAACCAGAAGACCAGCCGCCCGACCGACTCCTCGCTGATCTCGTCCTTTTCCTTGCGGCTTTTCGCCTTGCGCTCGAAGGTGACGAGGCGGCCGCGGGCGAGAATGGCCCCGGCGGAGGCGAGGTAGGAGGCGATGGCCGCCGCGAGCACGAAGATCACGACCGGCGTGGCGCCGGGCGACGTCGAGGCGTAGACGCTCCACGGCGAGATGGGCGTGCGGGTGATGGCGATGAAGGTCGTGCACAGGAGAATGAAGATGAGGAAGCCGCTGGCGGCCGCGTTGCGGTCGGCCTCGGGCCACATGGCCAGCGCGCAGGTCGCGAAGAAGGGCAGCACGATGAAGAAGACCGACGCGAGGCGCGCCTGGTCGCCGAAGATGCCGCCGAAGACGAGGGAGTTGGCGACGCTGACGGAGTTCATGAGCTCGCGGAGCGGAAGGAGCGTGGAGCCGCTGCCGAGGGAGAGCAGGAAGGAGGAGGCGGCGATGTAGCCGATCGTGCCGACGATGATGCCGACCAGGCAGTTGCACCAGCTGCGGATGCTCATGATGCCGCCGACGATCATCGCGCGGATCGCGAGGGCGAAGGTCAGGATCGCAATGTAGATGCCGCAGTCGAGCTCGAAGAGGGAGACGCCGCAGATGATGCCGAAGGCGAAGAGGTTGCGCGGTCGCTGCGAGACGGCGGACGAGAAGAGAAGCCATCCCATGGCGACGACGAGAAGCGCGTCGAAGGCGCCGGGCATGCACCGCGTCGCGGAAAGCCAGAAGGGGGTCGAAAGGCCGAGGGCGAGGGCGGCCACGATGCCGGCCGCCGCCGCGGAGACCTTCCGGTTGCCCGAGGAGACGGGCGAGTCGTGGAAGTTGATGAAGAGGATCAGGCCGCGGGCGAGGGAGAAGGCGAGCATCACGGCCAGCGCGCCGAAGATGGCCGACATGGCGTTGAGGCGCGTGGGAAGGTCGCTGATCGGTATGTTGCGGGCGACGAACCGGGTGAGCGAGCGCCAGACGAGGTGCTTTGTGCGGAACTCGGTGGAAAAGGTGCGGAGGGTGACCTTCTGCCGGTCAACGGTGCCGTAGCGAATGCTGACGAGGTCGGTCGCCTCGGACTCGACGCGGCGCACTTCGGTCTGCGATGCCCCCGACTCCAGCCCGAGCGCCATCGCCACGCAGTGGGCGGATGCGCCGGGCGCGAAGCCCTTGTAGAGGGTGCCAAAATACAGGGCCGCGGCGGCCACGAAAACAACCGTCGCCAGGATTCGTCCTTTTGTCTTGCTTGTCAGGGGCATTGTTCGGGTCCTTGTGGCCGGGGGCGCCGCTGGCGTCCGCCGGCGGCATGTCTAGTAGAGGAAAAGCATCTCCCTGTATTTCGGCAGCGGCCAGCGGTAGTCCGCCACGGTTCCTTCGAGATGGTCCACGACTTCGCGCAGCGCGGCCATGGCCGCGATGACGCCCCGCGGCTCCCCGGCGAGGGCGACGCGGAGGTTTTCAATGAGGGAGGCGAGCCGAGTGAGCCCGTCGCGGAGCAGGGCGGCGCGTTGCTCGAGGGCTTCCGGCGCGGGCTGCCCCGCCGTGCGGGTGTTGGCGAGGGCGGCGACGGCTTCGCCGTACTCGCCGACCACGGCCGGCGTGACCATCGTCTCGGCCATCTCGAGGGCGATGCCGCCCTCGATCCGCACGCGCGTCGCGTATTCCTCGGAGAAGACTTCGTAGCGCGACTCCAGTTCGCGGGCGGTGTAGACGCCGTACTTGGCGCACAGCGCGGCGTTTTCGCGGGACTTGAAGCACAACAGCGCCTCGGGCGTGTCGCGGAGGTTCGGAAGGCCGCGCCGCGCGGCCTCCTTGAGCCAGGCGTCGCCGTAGCCGTCGCCGTTGAAGATCACGCGGCGATGGTCGCGCATGACCTGGCGGAGCGTCTTCTGGAGCCCCTTGTTGAAATCGCCCTTGACCGTTTCGAGTTCGGCCGCGATTTCGTTGAACGCATCGGCGACAATGACATTGATCATCGTGCACGGGCCGGCGCAGGATTGGCTGGATCCGGGGGCGCGGAACTCGAACTTGTTGCCGGTGAAGGCGAAGGGCGAGGTTCGGTTGCGGTCGGTCGTGTCGCGGGGGAGCGGCGGAAGGGTGTCCACCCCGATGCGGAGCGGGGCCGAGACGCGGCTGTGGCCGGCCTTGCCGTCGCAGATGCTGTTGACGACCTCGGTGAGCTGGTCGCCGAGGAAGATGGAGATGATTGCCGGCGGTGCCTCGTTCGCGCCGAGGCGGTGGTCGTTGCCGGCGCCGGCAACGGTGGCGCGGAGGAGGTCGGCGTGCTTGTCCACGGCCATGATCATCGCGGCGAGGACAGTGAGGAAGACGGCGTTCTCGCCGGGGTCGGCGCCGGGGTTGAGCAGGTTGCGGCTGCCGTAGGAGATCGACCAGTTGTTGTGCTTCCCCGACCCGTTGACGCCGGCGAAGGGCTTCTCGTGGAGCAGGCAGACGAGCCCGTTGCGCTCGGCGACCTGGCGGAGCACCTCCATGACGAGCATGTTGTGGTCGCACGCGAGGTTGATGTCCTCGAAGATCGGCGCGAGTTCGAACTGCGCGGGGGCCACTTCGTTGTGGCGCGTCTTCGCGGGGATGCCCAGGCTCCAGAGCTCCCTCTCGGCCTCCGCCATGAAGTTAAGGACCCGCATCCTGATCGAGCCGAAGTAGTGGTCCTCGAGTTGCTGGTGCTTGGCAGGCGGCGCGCCGAAGACGGTCCTGCCTGTCTGGATCAGGTCGGGGCGCTGGAGGTAGAAGTGGCGGTCGACGAGGAAGTACTCCTGCTCCGCGCCGAGGGTCACGGAGACATGCTCGGGTGGAAGTCCGAAGCATTTCATGAGACGCTTCGTCGCCAGCGCGAGGGCCTGCTGCGAGCGGAGCAGGGGGGTCTTCTTGTCAAGGGACTCGCCCGAGTAGCTGCAGAAGGCGGTGGGGATGCAGAGCGTCGCGCCGTTGCCGTGGCGCTTGACGAAGGCCGGGCTCGTCGGATCCCATGCCGTGTAGCCGCGCGCCTCGAAGGTCGAGCGGAGGCCGCCCGATGGGAAGGACGAGGCGTCGGGCTCGCCGACAATCAGGTTCTTCGCCGAAAAGGAGAAGACTGGTTTTGCGTCGCTGAAGTCGAGGAAGGCGTCGTGCTTTTCGGCCGTGGAGCCGTTCAGCGGGAGAAACCAGTGTGTGTAGTGCGTGGCGCCGCGGTCGATGGCCCAGTTGCGCATGGCGGCCGCGACGTCGCCGGCGATTGCGGGGTCGAGCGGTTCGCCGTCTTCAATCGTGCGCATCAGCTTGGCGTAAACCGACTTCGACAGATACGCCTGCATGGCGGCAGGGCCGAAGACGTCTTCGCCGAAAAAGTCCACATCGGCCTTGCCGGCCTTGAGGTGCGGCGGGGTGACGGTCTCGGCGATGGCCTCGACGGATTTCATTCGGTCTTTGTAGCTCATGGGAAAAAACCACTACCATTATACTAAATAACGGAGGGTCTGTCTAATTTTGCGCGATTCGCGGCCAATTGGGGGATTTGACAAAAAAAAAGGTTTGTGGCAAACTAAAACCATCGCGGACATGTCGCCCGCAGCGGCGAGCGAGGACGCCTTTAAACCCAAGCCTCTTCAGGATGGAGGGACCTCGCAAAAAAGCACGAAGGAGTATCATGAAAACTTCAAAATTCATCGCCTGCATCTTGGCTGCTGCGACCGTCGCGGGCGCAGTGACTGCGCTGGGCGAGAACTCGCATTCCACGTTCAGTCTTGGCTTTGGTGTGCAGTACTGGAATCCGAAGGAAATCGACAAACTCGACGGGAACGGCTTCAATCTCGACGAGGACGGCTTCTGGGGCGGGAACCTCATTGCGCGCATCACCCCCTCCGAGTATTTTGGCATCGAATTCCGCGCCGGCGGCACGGGCGTCTGGGACGGCAAAACCTACTACGTGGACGGCAAGAAGTATGAAACGGATGTCACGTTCCTGTGCTGCCCCGTCGAGGCCGGCCTCGTCCTCATGCTCCCGGTCAGCAAGGTGTTCTCGCTCTATGCCGGTGGCGGCGTCGGCTACTACTACTATGACATCGACATCGAGACCTCCTCCAAGCACGGCCACCACTATCACACCAAGTGGACGAAGCATATCGATCTCGAGGATGATGTCGGCTGGTACTGCGTTGGCGGTCTGAAAATCCGGCTCGGTACATTCGTCTCGCTCTTCGGCGAAGCGCGCTACACCAGCACCGAGACCAGCCTGAAGCATGTGAACGACTCCACCATCGACTGCAGCGGCCTCGGCATCCAGGCCGGCCTCATGTTCGACTTCTAGTTGATTCCCGCCGTTGCCGGCCAATGTGGTCGGCAATGCAGGCAAAGAGTGACGGCGCGAGCGGCGAGGAGCCGCGTCGCGCCGTCACTTTTTGTTTCGGGCGGGGTTTCCCCGGTTATTCCGTCAGCGACTCGAGCAGATAGTCCGAGCGGAGCTCGGCGACTTCATACGTGAAGTCGAACCACGCGGGGACGGCCTCGTTGAAGAGCTTTTCGGCGAGCTTGGCGTCGATTTCGCCTTCGGCCATTCGGACGTAGCCGTCGAGCTTTTCGACAAGCGGTTTCATTCTCTCTTCGTAGAAGACGGGGTCGCCCAGTTCGGCGTCCTGCCACTTGCCGATGATCCCGCCGCGTGCGAAGTTCTTTGCGTTGCGGTAGCGCTCGATGGCCGTGTAGATGATCTGCCGGCGGATGGCGGCGCGCACCTGCGGGGTCAGACCCTCGAAGCGCCAGTGGCCCCATTCCGAGCGCTGCCAGATGTCTGTGCCGCCCCAGGTGACGGCGCCGACCCGCGACCAGCAGATCATCTCGAAGGGCCATTCGCTGCCGTTCTCCGGCAGACGGTCGTAGACGAGCGCCCACGGGATGTTCATCGCGGTGGCGTAGCCTTCGTCGGAGGGGCGCGAGGAGAAATCGGCGTAGTCGTTGAGGCGGCGGAAGAACTTGTGCGGCGAGTTCCACGCGGGGCAGTACTCGAAGGCCTTGAGCTTGGGGTTGATTCCGAACTGGAAGACCGGCCCGAGGTCGTCGACGCCGAAGTACATCTCGTAGCCGGTGGCGCCGGTCTTGCCGAGGAGGACATCGGCGAACTTGGGATCGTAGTGCTCGAAGAGAAGGTGGATGCCGTACTCGTCGTAGCAGACCCAGAACCACGCGATGGGTCGGTCGTCCGCGCCTTCGCCGGTGGCGTTGACGCCTTCGCCGCGCACGACCGCGACGTCTGTAATGAGCCGCTCGGCGTTCTTCTTGCCGAATTTGACGTCGCAAACGTTACGCGTCTCCTCGGTGCAAAGGCCGGATGCCCGCCACGAGCCGACGTCGGTCGGCGCGCCCTTGACGTAGCGCGTCGGCGCGATGTTGCGGCGGTGCTTGACGAGCAGGGCGTTCCGCATGTCGTCCAGCATCTTCGGCTCGTCGATCCGTCCGGCGGCTACGAGAATCTTCGCCGCCTCCTCGTAGGCGCCCTTGGCGTCTTTGGGCTCGGCCTTGGCGGCCAGCGCCCGGGCATCACCCTTCGAGAGGCGGCCGGCTTCGAAGAACTTCGCGGCGATGCGAAGGCCGATCCGCGTGGCCTCGGGGGCCTTGGCAAGCGTCTCCGCCTGGCGGGCCAGGAAGGCCGCTGCGCCCTTCGGGTTCCCGGCGCGGACATAGGCGACGGCGACATTGCGCAGCTCGCGCTGGGTCCCCCACGGCAGGGTCTCGATGTTCCAGAAGACTTCCGAAATCTCGGCGGACTTCGCGTATTCGCCCCGGTTGAAGAACACCCTGGCCAGTTCGCGAGCCTCGGCGGTCCCCTTGCGGGCCTCGGGGTTGGCGAGGATGGCCTTGCGGCACGCCTCGAACTTGCCTTCGGCGAAGTCGACGGAGTAGGTGAGCCGCGCGGCGTCGCGCACGATGATCTCGGCGGCCCTCTCGTTGTCCTTTGGCTTGCGCGCATCATAGGCGGCGATGGCGGCGCGGGCCTTGTCGAAGCGCCCCTCGGCGGTTTCCATCTTCACGATCGCCTCGGTCAGCCTGCGGTCTTTCCCGCCGTCCTTGATGGCGGATTCGCCGGTGTCGTCGAGGTGCTTGCGCGCGAGGGCGAGGGCCTCGCCGTGAAGGTTGTCGCCCTGCAGGAGGTCGATGGCGGTCATGAGGGCGTAGAGCCTCGTGTTGCCGGCAACGGCCTTGTCGTCGTAGACCTTCTTCAGGAAGGCGCAGGCGGCGGCGTAGTCGCCGGCCTTTCTCTCGAGGTCGGCCTGGGCGATGAGCAGCTGAGCCGCGTCGGCGGGGGAGAGCGGCGCCTCCTTGCCGATGGCGGCGAGGCGCGCCCGGGCGTCGTCGAGGAGGATGTTCTCGAACTCGACGGCGGCGGCTGCGGCGGCCACCTGGATGCGGTAGGTGGCGTTTGACATCGACGGGTGCGCGAGGGTGGCGGCGGCGAGCGCCCGCGCCTTCGCGAGGCCGTTCGTGCCCTGGGCGGAGTGGATCTTGCCCATGATGTCCTTGACCGAGGCGGTGCGGCGCGCAGGCGAGATGCCCTCGACGGCCAGGGCCTCGAGGGCGTACTGCTCGTGGACGGGCGTGGGGTTGCGGCTCCAGTGGATGTCGCCCTTCAGCCAGAGCGCCTGCGCCTTATCGTCGGGCTTCGTGGCGAGGTCGGCGGCGGTCTGGGCCATGGCGGTTGCCTCGTCCTTCTTGCCGGCCGACCTGAGCGCCTGTGCGCGGCCGTAGGCTTCCTGGAACGTGGCGGGGGCGGCCGTGGCGGCGTCTGCTGGCAGGGGTGCCGTGGCGGCGGATGTCCGGCATCCGGAGAAAAGGCTGGCGGCCGCAAGGGTGGCGGCGAGCGCGGCGGCTGTCGTTGCGTGCTTCATTTCGGTCTCCTCCCCTTACTTCTTCGCGCCGCCGAGGATTTTGTCCAGGGCGAGGATGTGGCGGATGGTTTCAAGCCGGGCCTCGGCGAGATCGCAGGTCTCCTCGTCGAGGTTGGCGAGGAACTGGAGCGCCTTCCGACCGGCGTAGTACTTGGCGATGTCCTTCTGGCGGCCTTCCTCGACCGCGCGCTCGGCGAGCTGCTTGAGGAGCGTGGCGTAGCGGATGTCGTCGAGGCCCTCGCGGATGCCCTCCCAGGGGAGGGTGTCGATGAACCCGTCGCGGGTCTCGTAGACGAGCGTGATGCGGTAGCAGGCGCCCCGGAGGTCGTTCCACTCGCCTTCGAAGTAGCCGTAGTTGTACATCATGTCGTAGTCTTTCTTGTAGAGGTTGAGCCCGTGCATGCGGCGCATGTAGTCGGGGTTCTCCGGGCCGGTGTGCGGGCCGGCGTAGTTGCCGATCTTGCCCTTGATGCGGTGCATGAAGTCGGCCTGGTCCTTGGAGGCGAAGCCGCCGCCGACGCGGAGGTCGTCGGCGTAGCCGCTGTAGTGGCGGCGGTCCCCGCCGTTGCAGAGGACGAGGTTGCCGAGTTCGTGCGCGATCTTCCAGCCATTGCGCGAGGCGACGACCGATGCCGGCCCCGGCTCCTCGCCGCCGGCGGGGTAGATGTTGCCGTGGCCGAGGATGCGGCGGAACTCCTTGTCGGCAATGGTGGCCTTTCGCTTGACCTCGTAGTAGCGGGTACCCTTGTCGCCGCCGAAGCAGCTGTACGCCTCGAAGAAGGGATCGAGACGCATGCCGATCTCCTTGGCGATGCCGAGGTCGCGCTCGACGCCGGCGAGGTTCGCGTAGCCGTTCCAGAGGCCGTAGTAGAGCGGGTAGACGACGTTGTGGTCGAACTGGTCCTTGAGCTTGCGGCGGACCTTGGCCTTCGCCGCCTCGGCGTCGTTGCCCGTGGCGGTGAAGAAGCCGTTGTAGCCGGGGTTGCAGTAGAGCATCGCGTAGAAGTCGGCGGAAGTGTCGTAGTAGGTCTTCGGCTGCGGGAGGATGAAGGGGAGAACGCGCAGGGCCACGGGCACCTTCGCGGCGTAGGCGCCCTCGGCGGACACGGTGATATCGCCGCGGTAGAGGCCGGGTTTCGCGTCGGCGTCGACGCGCACCGTGACCATGAACTGCTTGAACTCGCCGGCCTTGAGCGAGACGGGCTGGAGGGTGGCCGCGTCGCGGACCGGCTCCGAGGCGGTGCCGAAGCCGGGGTCGATCTCATGCGGCGGCGAGATCCAGACATAGTCGTCGCGGCCGTCGAGGCTGACGCGGATGAAGTTGGCCTTCTTCTCGGTGTCGACTTTGACAAGGTTCTCGTCGTTGAGAAGGAGGTCGGGGCAGAGCTTGAGGCCGGTGTCGTTGAAGTACGAATACCAGCCGTTGCCGTCCTGGTACCAGATCTTGACTACCTTCACGTCGACCTTGCCGGCCTTGATGACGGCGCCGTCTGCGGTCTTGAGGTCTCCGGCCTTGATGACGACCTTCCCGGCGTCGGCGAAGGGATAGAGCTGGAAGGAGGCAGGCTCGAACTCGTCGCGGCAGGCCACGAGGCGCAGCGGCGCGCAGACCTTCCCGTCGATGGGGAACTGGTCGGCCAGCCGCTGGATGTTCGAGAGCGGCGGGACGGCGTACCAGACGAATGTCGCCCGGGCGTCGAGGTCGCGGCCCGCGAGGTCCTGCGCGACGCGGAGCGCGTTGTAGCGCCCTGCGCCGTTTTTGCCGGTCGAGGCGAGGTGCTTCTTCAGCGCCGCGTTGGAGATGGACTTCTCGATTTTCGAGGAGTCGCGGAAGACCGCGTCCAAGTCGCGGCGCGAGGGCGCCTGCGCGAGGGCGGCCGCGCCGGTTGCGGCAAGCGCCGCCGCCAGGGCGACGGTTCGGAGTCTGGTGGGTGCTTTCATGGTTGGGGTTCCTCTACATGCCTCGGAGTTCGGCGCCGGGGACGTATGCCCGGGCGATTTCGAGATAGCGGAGCATGTCTTGCTCCGAAGGGGTGGCGAGCGTCTTGTCGGGCACGGTGTCGCGCGCGACGAAGGGCTGGAGGAAGTACCGCTTCGCGCCGGCGATCCACTTGCCGATGCCGTGGAAGGAGGCCTCGTCGTGGAGACCCGTCGCGACGGTGGTGCGGAACTCGTATTCGACGGCGCCGCGCAGCAGGGTCGCGACGCTTTCGCGGATCGCGCCGAGGTCGATGGCTGCGCCGGCTGAGGCGGGGTAGCGCGCCTCGTCGTTCTTGACGTCCATCGCAACGTAGTCGACGAGCCCGGCGCCGATGGCGTCGGCCAGCCGCGCGGGATGCGTGCCATTGGTGTCGAGCTTGACGGCAAAGCCCATGCCGCGCACTTCGCGCAGGAGGTCGGGAAGATCCGTGCGGAGCAGGGGCTCCCCGCCGGTGAAGCAGACGCCGTCGATAAGCCCCTTGCGGCGGCCGAGAAACTGGATGAGTCCGCGGTCGTCCATCAGCGCGGGGATTTCGCCCCTTGCCAGCTGCGCGTTGTGGCAGAACGGGCACCGCATGTCGCATCCGCTGAAGAAGACGGTACACGCCACCTTGCCCGGGAAGTCAAGCAAGGTCATCTTCTGGAGGCCGTGGATCTGCATGGCGCAGCGACTCCGCCGCTAGAGGACGAGTGCCTGGGAAGGCGGGATGTGGAACGCAAGCGTTTCGCCCGCGACGCCCGCCGCGTGGGACTGCGGCCCCAGCTCGACGGCCGCGATGCGCAGGCCGGCTCCGCCGTCGGCAGCCGGCGCGCCGCTGGCGGGAAGGGCGTCCAGGAGATACTGCGCAAGGTCGCCTTGGTAGGAGAAGCGGACGAGACTCGCCGAAAAGACATTTTCAGAGACACCCTCGGGACGCACCCGGACGCCTTCCGGACGGAAGCAGAGCGTCACGGCCGCGCCGGATCGGGCGGCATCGGCGCGCATGGCGTTGCCGGCGTCGACGACGACCCGGCCGAAATCCGTTGACACGACGACTTTGCGGCCGTCGGACTCCACGACCTTGCCCTTGGCGAAGTTGGCCTCGCCGATGAAGCCCGCCACGAACTCGTTGCAAGGCCGGCGGTAGACCTCGGCCGGTGTTCCGATCTGCTCGACATGCCCGCCGCGCAGAACTGCTAGGCGGTCGGCGATCGAGAGCGCCTCCTTCTGGTCGTGGGTGACGTAGATTGCCGTGAGGCCGGAGGACTTGCAGATTCGCCGGATTTCGGTGCGCATCTCGATGCGGAGCTTCGCGTCGAGGTTCGAGAGGGGCTCGTCGAGGAGGATGCAGCGAGGCTCGATCACCAGGGCGCGCGCAAGCGCGACGCGTTGCTGCTGGCCGCCCGAAAGCTGGTTGGGCTTGTAGTCGGCGCGGTCCGACATGTGGACGGAAGCCAGCGCCTCGGCCACGCGGCGGGCGGCCTCGGAACGCCTGACATGGCGGACGTCGAGGCCGAAGGCGACGTTCTCGGCGACCGTCATGTGCGGCCACAGGGCGTAGCTCTGGAAGACCATGCCGGTGTTGCGCTTGTGCGGCGGGAGCTGCGTCACGTCGTCGTCGCCGATGAAGATTCTGCCCGAGTCGGCGGCGTGGAAGCCGGCGACGGTTCGGAGCAGCGTCGTCTTGCCGCATCCCGAGGGGCCGAGGAGGAAGAAGATCTCGCCCGGCTCTATTTCGAGCGAGATGTGGTCGATGGCGTGGACGTCCCCGAAATACTTGACAAGGTCTTCGATTTTGACGGATACTGCCATGGCTGTTTCCTAGTTTCTTTTCTCGCCATGCGGCGTCATTTGACTTTCTCGGCCACCACCCGTGCCACCATGTCGCGCAGGGCGTCGTAGTGCGGGAGCTTCTCGTTGAAGGTCATCCGGAAGCCGATGTGGGGCTGCAGCGGACGCAGAATCTGCATCATCCGCTGAGACGAGACGAAAATCTCCTTTGGCCGGCGCTTCTTCGCAAGGAACATCTTCACGAGCATGTTCGGGAAGAACTTGTAGAGCGAGCCAATGTCGCTTGCCGGGTAGAAGACGCCGTTGTCGGAAAGCTGGGTGGGAAGGGGACCGCCGCCGTGGGGGCAGACGGCGAAGAAGTAGCCGAGCGGGATGCGTCCGTCTTCCCCGCGCAGTTTTACCGTCTCGGGATTGAGCAGGGCGATCTTCGGAATCACGTCACAGGCCAGCTCGACGGCGCCCATTTCGTCGGGGAGGGCGCCGGCCGATTCAAGAAGCTTGGCGGGAACCTCCATGTCCCTCTTGGCGAAGGGCTCCGTGAAGGCCGGTGCAAGGAGCGAGGCGTCCGACCAGTGGCCCTTGCCCTCGCCTTGCTGACGGCGTGCCAGAAGCGCCAGGGCGCGCGGCGGCCCCGGCGGGTAGAGCAGGGCTCTGTCGGTCTCGGCGCGCAGGAAGACGCCCAGCGCCTGGTCGAGAACGGCGGCGGTGGACTTGACCTCGACCGTGCTCAGGTGCCACGGCATCCAGCCGGGCCTGAACGAGACGAAGACGGGAAGGCTGCCGTCGGCGCCGGCCTGGCCGCCGGCTTGCTCGCAGAGGGAGCGCTCGAGGGACGTCACCTTGTCGGCCTTGCGCATGGCGCAGAGGACGAACGGGATTTCGAACGACCGTGTTGCCGCGTGGGGGATGCCCGCCTGGAGCCGTCGGTAGAGGGCTTCGCCGGAGATGCTGTAGACAATCACGATTCCCGTTCCGACCGTTCCGAAGCGGCCGTCGGAGCGATGGATGAAAAACGGTTCCGCGTAGCCCTGGGGGTGGACGGCAAAGCAGTCGCCTTCGCCGAACCATCCCCAGGGCGAGAGCCTGGAAATGGTGGCGAAGCGGCGGAACACATCCTTCCAGAGACCGATGTCGGTTCCGAGGAAAGTTCCGTTCCCTTCCATTACTGTAGCTGTGTCGCTGTCTGCCATCTTGCGAAATATTATACCATAGTGACGCCCGCCCTCAACTTTGTTGGCGCGGCGTCAAGCATCCATCCTTCACGCCAATGTCTTAGCAACCGGCGCATTCAGTTTCGGCGGCGCGACAAAGGCGAGCATCCTTCACGCCAACGTCTTTGCTGTTGGCGCACCCAGTTTCGGCGAGGAGACAAAGACCCTCCTTCACGCCATTGTCTTTGTAATCAGTGCCTTCAGTTTTGGTGAGGAGACAGAGGCGAGCATCCATTTTTCACGCCAATGTCCTTGCAACCGGTGCCTTCAGTTTTGGTGGCGAGACAGAGGCGAGCATCCATCCTTCACGCCAATGTTCTTGCAACCGGTGCCTTCAGTTTTGGTGGCGAGACAGAGGCGAGCATCCATCCTTCACGCCAATGTCCTTGCAACCGGTGCCTTCAGTTTTGGTGGCGAGACAGAGGCGAGCATCCATCCCGTCGGCGCGAATTCCGGCGCCAGCCTCTCGTCCAGCTCCGCCACCAGCTTCGCCACGCTCCCCCAGCCTCTCTTTCTGCCCTTTCCATTTTCTTTGCCTTTTCCCTTGCCTCTCCCCCGACCTTTTTCTCCCTTGCCTTCTGCTATTCCGCACCGTAATCTTGTCTTGCCTGTTTTGCCAGAAACCGTTTTAGTTTCTGGTTTTCCAGATGTTGCGTCTTCCGCCGTCGCCGCCCCCTCGCAGAGGGCGATGAGCTCCTGCGCGCGCCGCCACGCCGCCTCGACGGCGTCCCTCTCCAGCGTGTAGGTCTCGCTGGCGACCTCCTCCTGCCTGTCGCCGTTGACCTTTCTCGTCTGCACCGTGATCCTGCGCGTTTTCCCTTCCCTGAAGAGGCCCTTCGCCTGCGCGCCGTCGGCCGCCGCCAGAGCCTCCGCGGGCACGGGGTCGCACGCCCCCACGCCCTGCCGGAACTTCTCGGC
>JAEEGL013647799.1_pt1 | contig 27144 bp, 17 predicted proteins | sample 9134231 | NCBI WGS metagenome assembly JAEEGL01 (sample SAMN16246548, study PRJNA631951) | gut metagenome | biome: gut microbiome; feature: rumen; material: fiber-attached | host: Bos | place: Iran: Karaj | collected 2018-10 | reverse complement strand
GTAGGTGGAAAGATTGTAGAGGAAGCGTCTACACTCAAAAGCCTATTGGAACAGTTCTCCAAAATTCCAGGAAACAAAGTTTTGGTGCATGGCGGTGGACGCAGTGCCACACAAGTGGCTGGCCAGCTTGGTATCGAGACAAAGATGGTCGAGGGCCGACGTATCACTGATGAGGCTATGCTTAAGGTGGTGACTATGGTCTACGCTGGACTTGTAAACAAAAATATTGTGGCTCAGCTACAGGCTAACGGTATCAATTCCCTTGGATTGACGGGAGCCGATATCAATTACATGAGAAGTGACAAGCGTAAGCCTAATCCGATTGATTATGGATTTGTGGGCGACGTGAAGGAGGTGAACACAGATATTCTAGCAGACCTTATCGCTCGTGGAATCGTTCCTGTGCTTTCTCCAATCACTCATGATGGCAAAGGCAATCTTTTGAATACTAATGCCGACACAATCGCTCAGGAGGCTGCCGTCGCTTTGGCAAAGAGATTCGATGTCTCTCTGATCTACTGCTTTGAAAAGGATGGTGTGTTGAAGGATGAAAACGACGATTCGTCGGTTATCCCATTGATCACAAAGTCTGATTTTGAGGCTTATAAGGCAGACGGTACTATCAGTGGAGGTATGATTCCTAAACTTGACAATGCGTTTACTGCTATAAGCAAGGGAGTGAAGGAAGTGGTGATCACTTCCGCTAATCATATTCTAAGTGGAGGCACAAAGATTAAATAATTCTTGTTGGCGATGAAGATAGTTTTGGCGACAAAGAACAAAGGCAAGGCGGCTGAGTTTGCTTCTATTTTGGGAGACAAGTTTGAACTGATCACTCAGGCAGAGGCTGGAATCACAGAGTCTGCGGAAGAAAACGGGACCACTTATGCTGAAAACTCACGTCTGAAGGCAAAATTCATCTTTGAGAAAACAGGGTTGCCCACAATGGCCGATGACAGTGGTCTTGAGTGTGATGCTCTCGACGGTGCTCCCGGCGTCTACACAGCTCGTTTTGCGGGCGAGGGAGCGACTGATAGCACAAACATCGATAAACTGCTTGCTGTGCTTGATGAGGAGGAAAACCGTAAGGCAAGGTTTGTTGCCCATATCACATTGGTGATGGAGAACTATGAGATCCATTGTGAGGGCACTCTTGACGGTGAAATCACTAGAGGACGCAGAGGCACAAACGGATTCGGATATGATCCGGTGTTCATCCCTGAAGGCTACGACAAAACACTTGCGGAATTGGATGATGAGGTGAAAAACAGCATTTCTCACAGACGTAAGGCAATTGAAAAAATGCAGAAAGCCTTGAGTGATTTGAACCTCAACGTGTGAGTTATTAACAAATGCAGAAAAAAAGAGAGGAAATATTTGTTTTATCCTCTAAAAACTATAATTTTGCATTCCGATTTTCAAGGAATTTGAAAAGCAGATTTTAGAAAATAATTAAAAAAGTAAAATAAGATGAAAAGAACTTATCAACCTTCGAACACAAAGAGAAGAAATAAGCATGGTTTTCGTTCAAGAATGGAGACTCCAAATGGACGTCGTGTACTTGCAGCACGTAGAGCTCACGGAAGAAAGAAGCTTACAGTGTCTGACGAGCCAGCTTTGAAGAGATAATTTGAAGGAAAGCAAAGGAATAGGCGTGGAATGAAAATTCCACGCTTTTTTCGTTTATGAAAAGAAATAAAATATACCTTTGCAAAAACGTGTAGACTATGACAACAATACAAATATCATACAATGAGAAGAACGCAATGGCAAAGAAAACTATTGATTTTCTTTTGTCCTTAGGCATATTTAAAGTGTATGAGGTGGTGGAAACTTCTGTAAAAAAGAAAACATTAAAAGCCATTGAATCTGTAAAAAAAGGGGAAGACATAACTCATTGTAATTCATTTGAGGAATATTTAAAAGCAGTAGAGGATTAATGAGACGTATTGATATTACTGGATAGTACAAAAAGATTTAAGATTAGCACGTAAACGTAATCTGCCCGAAGAAAAATTAAATCAAATAATTATCTTGCTAACGATGAAACATTGCCTGAAGCCAATAAAGACCATGCATTACATGGGGATTATGAAGGGACAAGGGAGTGTCATATTTCACCAGATTGGCTTTTGATATACAGCAAGAGTGATGATGAATCAGTACAGATTATAACTCTAATTAGAACAGGTAGTCATTCTGATCTTTTTTAGGTAGGAGAGAAAAAATGTTTTTTTGCCTTTTTCATAAATTCAAATTCGGAATATGCATTAAGGTATTTTCAATAGGAATTTTGATTAATCCAAGTATAAACTGATAGAAAAAAATAGACGCAAGTTTCACTGCGTCTATTTTTATGTTGAATCGTATAGAGATGGATTTTGTCGCGTCTCTGTAGTATCAGATTATTTCACACATTTTACAACCGACTGCTTGCCGTTTGCTGTAACCTTGACGAAGTAAACTCCAGAAGGAATGTTTGTCTCAACTGTGTTTACTCCAGCATTCAAAGAGACAGCTTTTTTCATCCAAACTTTACCTGTGACATCCCAAACCTCAATATTGGCATTTGCTGCCTCTGATGTGATAATCTGCAAATTGTCGTTAGCAAATGTGGCTATGAATGTTTCGTCTGCAGTATACTGCTTTACATCATCAAGTGAACCATTGTTCTCAAATGTGATTGTGGCGATACTCATCTTTGGCATTTCTATTTCGTTTGCCAAATCGATCACACCGTAATCCTTGCTTCTCTCATCTTTTGAAGTGGCGGTCATTGTAAGACGCGCAGTGCAGTTAGTGAATGGAGCGTTCACCTTTACTGCATGGTTGCCACCTTTGTTGATCACAACGATTGTCGCTTTGTTTCCGTCTGGACTTACGAATGATGTGCAGACCAAGTCGGAATTGTCGGTTGTGCTGCCGACGCAGATGTAACCTTTTGGCGCAAACTTAGAGAAGTGGCGCAGACCGTGGTAGTCAAGGCATACCTGGTATCCTTCGTCTGATTTCCATTGTTCTTTTTTCCATGGGTCGTTGACGGCAATACATCCGTCTTTGTCGCTTGTCCCCCATAATAGGTTCCAATACATATATGAGCCGACGTGATTGTAGTTGAAGCTGTTTGCAATGATCCATGCTGTGTGAACATCGTTGCCACTCTTTTCCGCACGCATCGCACAGTTCTCTGTCATAAACTGTGGCATGTTGCTATATTTAGTTGCCAGCTCTTTCATGGCATTTATATATGCGTTTGGCTTGGAATATCTGTCGTCAGCATTCTCGCCACTGTGATAATAGTGGAAGGCCAAACCGTCGAGCAATGAAGCGTCGAGAGCATCCATATATTTCTGTGTGTTGCCATATCCGATACCAAGCACTTCCGGACCAAGGATTTTTGGCACTTCGTTCAATTCCTTGATTTTAGAGACAAAGATAGGAAGAGCTTTGTCGTATCCTGCACGGTCGAACTGTTTGCCAGTGTAGTCGACGTAGTGTTCTGTAGCATCGAATAGAGTGGCTGCGTAAGTCGCTTCCATGTCGGGTTCGTTCTGCATTGAGATATAGTCTGGGTGGATTCCTTCCTCTTGATATTTAGCCAATGATTTCTTCCACCACTCAGCGTATTCATTGTAGACGAAATTGCCGTCAGAACCTTTCTTTAATGAGTATGGACCGTCTTTGTCTCCATTCTCCTTCAATGATCCTGGAGCAGCCCATGAAGACATCTCCACGATGAAGTTTTCTCTTCCAAGACGTTTCACAGCTTCATTATAGATCGTCAATTCGTCTTTGACGTCGTGTTTGTCGATATCCTGTTTCCAGTTTCCTATACGAAGAGCGGATAATCCCAGACCTGTGTAGATAGTGTCGAAGATAGCTTCTTTGTTTGGATGGTCGACAAACCAGTTCTGATAGTAGACAATACCACCACCAATACCAAGCACCTCCTGCTGTTTGTCATTTATGTCCAAGCCGACAGTTGCTTTTGTGTATTCACCGTTGTCTGGATCCTGTGGCTCGACAGACAACGCTTTCAGCGTCACATTGTCTATGAAATATGTGTTAGCTGTGTGGGCAATATCGAAATTGAAACCATCCACATCTCCTTTAGAAGTGAAGGTGTGTGTCTTCTGGGAGTATGAAGCGGTCACTTCCTGGTCGGGCTGGTAAGACTCCTCTCCAGAAGTTGAGACGCGGACAGAACCTGTGCCACTTTGAGTGCGGATGTAGTAGGAAAGTTCATATTCACCAGCAGGAAGACCATCACCGTCTACTTCAAAACTGGTATGGATTTGCACTTTCCATTGATTATCTGGATCGCTGATAGGGTTGACAATTTTCATGCAGCCAACACCGTCAAACTGAGTTCCGCTTTCACGTTCGAAAGATGCACCGTCGTCGCCGCCATTCCACATATCCCATCCTTTGACATCCTGTTCGAAAAATCCGTTTGAGATATAAGAGGCCGCGTTCGCCATCGAAAAGGAGAACAGCGTAATAGCCGAAAGAGTAAAAAGTTTATTCATGTGTTTTATTTTTAAATATGTATATAGCAAAAATAGAATTTTATAATAGAAAATGCAAATGATATACAAATATGATAGGTTTTATGATGAACATCCCTTTGCAAAATGTCATAACGGTTTTTTCTTCAAATTGAAGCAAAAAGTATTACAATTCCGTTAAAAAGTGACAGTGTGGAAATTAATTCCGTCAAAAAATAACATTGTGAAAAGACGTGGGGTGAAAGACGAAAATCAGTATTACAAATTGTAAGCGGTGGAGTTTTCGAACCTTACAATTTGAAGATAATTTGTCTGTTTTTATGACAATTTGAATTTTGATTAAAAAAAGTGTCGATTTTAACAAAAAATAGTAAGTATGGAGCAAATTCTTGCTTAAATTTGCAATGTCGGAAGGAAAACAAGGGTTTTCTGCTTCCAATGGAAGTAAAAAATGCCCTTTTTGGCCGATAAACGCCAATTTTTGCTTCCAATGGAAATTTGAAAAATAGTAATAACATTATAAAACGAGAATCATTATGTCAAACTTAAGATTCAAAGTTGTTAGCGAGGCTTTCAAGAAGAAAGCGCTTGCAGTTACATCTCCAGGAGGGATGACATCAGAATACTACGGCAAGTATGTATTCAACCGTGAGAAGATGATTAAGTATCTTTCAAAGGAGACTTACAAAACTCTTACAAAGGCAATTGACAATGGCGAAACTCTAGACCGTACAATCGCGAATGGTGTTGCAGCAGGTATGAAGAGCTGGGCAATGGAAATGGGCGCAACTCACTATACACACTGGTTCCAGCCTCTAACAGAGGGTACTGCTGAGAAGCACGATTCATTTATTGAATACGCTGGTATGCCTGGTGGTCCAGTTATTGAGGAGTTCTCAGGAAAACTTCTTGCACAGGCTGAGCCAGACGCATCGTCTTTCCCATCAGGAGGTATCCGTTCAACATTTGAGGCTCGTGGATATACAGCTTGGGATCCATCGTCACCTGCATTCATCGTAGACGATACTCTTTGTATCCCTACTGTGTTCATCTCATACACAGGTGAGCAGCTTGACTATAAGACTCCACTTTTGAAGGCTCTTGGAGCAGTAGACAAGGCAGCTGTTGATGTTTGCCACTACTTCGACGCTTCAGTAAAGAAAGTGTTCTCTTACCTAGGTTGGGAGCAGGAGTATTTCTTGGTTGACGAGGGTCTTTACGCAGCACGTCCAGACTTGCTACTTACAGGCCGTACATTGATCGGACATGAGTCTGCTAAGAACCAGCAGCTTGACGACCACTACTTCGGTGCTATTCCTCAGAGAGTTCAGGCTTTCATGCGTGATCTTGAGTTTGAGGGTTACAAATATAATATTCCTTTGAAGACTCGTCACAACGAGGTTGCTCCAAACCAGTTTGAGTTGGCTCCAATCTTCAATGAGACTAACTTCGCTAACGACCAGAACCTTCTTATCATGACAATCATGGAGAAGATTGCTCGCAAGCATGGTTTCCGCGTTCTTCTTCACGAGAAGCCATTCGCAGGAATCAACGGTTCAGGTAAGCACAACAACTGGTCTCTTGGAACAAACACAGGTGTTGGTTTGTTCACTCCAGGTAAGACTCCAGAGGAGAACCTACAGTTCGTGACATTCGTAGTCAACGCTTTGATGGCTGTATACAAGAACAATGCTCTTCTAAAGGCATCTGTAATGACAGCTCAGAATGCTCACCGTCTTGGAGCAAACGAGGCACCTCCTGCAATCATCTCTGTATTCCTAGGAAGCCAGATCTCTGCAGTGCTTGACAAACTAGAGAACGCTACTTCAGAAGAGGCTATCATCATGGACTCTAAGAAGAAGATGAAGCTTGCAGTAGCTACAATCCCAGAGTTGCTTATCGATAACACTGACCGTAACCGTACTTCACCATTCGCATTCACAGGAAACAGATTTGAGTTCCGTGCTGTAGGTTCATCAGCAAACTGTGCTTGCGCAATGATCGCATTGAACTCAGCTATGGCTGCTCAGTTGAAGGATTTCAAGGCTGCTGTCGACGCTAAGATCGCTGCTGGAGAGAGCAAGAGCAAGGCATTGTTTGAGGTTATCAAGCAGTATATCAAGGAGAGCAAGGCTATCCGTTTCGACGGTAATGGTTACTCTGATGAGTGGAAGGCTGAGGCTGCTAAGCGTGGTTTGAACTGCGAGACTTCTGTTCCAGTAATCTACGACGCTTACACAACTCCAGAGTCTGTCAAGATGTTCGAGAGCCTAGGTGTATTCAGCAAGAGAGAGCTTGAGGCAAGAAACGAGATCAAGTGGGAGACATATACAAAGAAGATCCAGATCGAGGCACGTGTGCTTGGCGATATGGCAATCAACAATATCATCCCAGTAGCAACACGCTACCAGTCGCTTCTTCTTGACAACGTCTACAAGATGACTCAGGTTTACGGTAAGGACGAGGCATTGAAGCTTGCAGGTACAGATTCAGATCTTATCCGTGAGATTTCAGAGCGTATCGCTAAGATCAAGACTTTGACTGCTGAACTAGTTGAGGCAAGAAAGGTTGCTAACAAGATCGAGGCAGAGCGTGAGAAGGCAGTCGCATACCACGACACTGTTGTTCCATTCTTCGATAAGATCCGTTACGAGATCGATAAGCTAGAGATGATTGTTGACGATGAGATGTGGACATTGCCTAAGTATCGTGAACTATTGTTCATCAGATAAGTTATACTAACTGATTTATATTAAGAATCCGTCGGACGAAAGTTCGGCGGATTTTTATTTGCAATAATTCTTATTTGACGTCAATTCGATGAAATAGAAATACTATAGCAGGATAAAAATGAGGATTCCAAAGGGCGGAACGCCCTTACCTCTTCCTCATCTGCGAGTTCGTAAGAACGAGCAGCAGAATAGGATGAAGCGCAATTCGGAACTTTTACAATTGAGAGAGAAAAAAAAATTACGGCATGAATCTGTCATCAGACAAATCCATGCCGTATATTTTAAAGACGGAGGTGTATCACCTTTTATAGACGTCGTATTACGGTGTCTTCACAAGCGTATCACTGTGTCTTTACTTAAGCTCCTTCGTAAGTTTAAGTTTCAAGATGCCATCTTCTACAACAACGTTGTCTTGACGTTCGCGCACGATTCCCATATTCCAGTTACCTTTGCTCCAACGTTTGCTGTCGAATGAATCGAAATCGTCGGTCCACTTTTCTGTGAAGGTTCCGTCCTCGTTGTAGTCGTAAACCTTGATATAGTCAATCTCCTGTGTGATAGGGATGTATTTCTGGTATAGTGAGCCTACCCACTCTGTGTTTTCGCTCGACCAGATGTTGAAGCGCAGACTCTGTGGCTTTACCAATTTAGCGACCTGTTTCTTTGTGTCGCTTGACGCGTCGCTTCTTCTTATCTCTTTGTCATCTAGGTACCAGGCCACATAATCAGGAGTCCACTCTATAGTGTAGATATGGAAATTGTCTGCGACGGGAGAAGCAATCTTATGAATCATTTCTGATGTGACTTTGCTCTCCAACTTGCCGGTGATAAGGTTCGACTGGAATCCGTTTGGCTCTTTACCAATCACCTCAATATCAATTTCGTTCCATACTTCACCATTACCTTTGTAGGAATCATTGTAGTATAGGAACATTGAGCTGATACATCCTGAAGCGTAAGCCATCTTCATTTTGACTTCAAACTTACCATAAGTGAAAGTCTCGTTAGAGTATAACTCTGCTCCGAAGAAGTTGTATTTTGCAGTCTCTTTTTTATCTTCTTCATCTGTAGGATTATTCACTACCTCATTATTGTTGTTTTGGTTGTCGTTATCATCATCGTCGTCTTTAGAACATGATGTGCTTCCTAGCATAAGTCCTAGGCAAAGTAAACTGAATAATTTAATCCTTTTCATTTTGTAGTCTTTTATTTGGTTTTCCAATGCTCAAAAATAGGATATATTTATGGATATTTCTATTTTTCTCCATTCAAAATTGAGAAGTTGTTAATTTTCAATCCAAAAGATCTTGTTATGGTTTTAAGATATGAGGATTGTCAAGGGCGGAACGCCCTGACCCCTCTTCTGCAGTGCGAGCCGTAGGCAAGCACTTTAATAAATTTGCATTATGACTTCCATATTCAATGTCTTTTATTGTCGCTCGCACTTACGTGCTCGCGAAAAAAGGAAGAGAACATATACTAATATCACAAAGAACACTTTTGTATAACATGTTTTTATAAGAATAGATAATATGTTGATTATTAACAATATATAAATATCTCTAAAATTAGATGTTGAAGGACATACGTTTTTGTAAACAAATATTTAGATTTTGATATACTTTTGTTAAAAACGTTAAAAAAACAGCGTTGCATTAAGGCTCAATTCCCACGCTGACGTTTTTATTTTAATCTCTTTAGGGAATTGGAGGGACGTAAAAGGATTTTGGAAAAGGGCACATTATTTGGACTGATTAGGATTTGAATGTAGAAAATTGAGAAAAGAGTAGAATTTGAGTATGAAATGACTAAACCTTTTATTAATGAGAAAATATTATGGATTTATAAACTACTACTTAAAAACGCCAGGCATAGGTCTGGCGGTTTTAGTTTTAAAAGATAGCGGATTGCAAACAGAACCATAAGCCAAAAGCTAACGTAAAATTTCCAACCTGCGCTGTTTTATTACATACATTATTCATACATTTGTAAAATAAAAAGTGTTAGTTATGGCAGGCAATCAAATGGCGAAATACGTATGGCTTGTAGATATCCTACGTCAATACAAACGTCTTACTTACAAGCAGATAAGTGAGAAATGGAGAAACTCAGGTTTGGGTAATGGAGAACCATTGTCTCTTCGCACGTTCCATAATTTTAAGGATGGTATCGCTAATTCATTGGGAATAGATATTGAGATTGACAAAAGCATAACGGGTTATTACTATCATGTCGTCGACTCATCTTTGGATGGAAACAAATCTGTAAGATCATGGGTGATGGATTCATATTCTGTGTTGAATCAGGTGCTTGCCGACAAAAAGTTGGAAAACCGAATCCAGTTTGAAAAAATCCCGTCGGGAAATATCTGGCTTTCCTCTTTCATGCAGGCTATGCGGGAAAACAAGGTGGTGAGAATCACATATAAAAAATTCAGCGACGACGCTGGGAACACGTTTGAAGTGGAACCTTACTTTTTGAAGGTGGCAAACAGACGCTGGTATGTGATCGTACGTGCGTTGCATTATGTGGAGAAAAACAAAGAGAATAATACGCATGATGATGAAATTCGCGTCTATGCTCTTGATCGCATCGTCAACGTCGAAATCACGGATAAGACTTTCAAGATAGATAAGGATTTCAATGCGGATGAGTTTTACGACGGATGTGTCGGCGTGACACATAGCAATGAAGAGAAGCAGCATGTAGTGATCCGGGCTTACGGAAAAGCAAGAAATTATATGGAGACGTTGCCATTCCATGAATCACAACGGTTGGTGTCGAGCGACGAAGATACGACACTGTTTGAGATGGATGTGAAGATAACGAATGATTTCCTACAGCTTGTGATGCAACAGGGAGATATGATTGAAGTGCTTGAGCCAGAGTCTGTGAGAGCGGAGATGAGAAAATTGGCTGAGAAACTGATGGAATATTATGAACGATGAACGATAAACGATTGACTAATTACATTGTTAGGTGTTTTATATTGGTAAATCAAAAAAAATATTAGTTTTGCATCGTCTAAAAAATAAAGGAAAATTTATGAAAAAAATTGTTAGTTTTTTTGGAATCTTTGCGTTGATCGCGGGATTTGTGACATCTTGTGGAGATGATGACGATGATGATGAGGTCTTTGTTCAGAAGAGGTTGGTGAAGTTGACGAAAGGAGGAGAATCTTCGGAGTTTAAATATGACAGCGATGGAAGATGTGTCGCTTACAACTTTTTTAAGGATGGAGAGATTTATTTTAAGAGTTCTTATAATTATGAAGGAAATACGATGACAATAGAATCGTATAATAATGGAACCCCAGAAACATATTCAGCGACTCTTAACTCAAAAGGCGATTTGGTGACGAGAGAATTTTTAATGGGAAAATCCAAGTGCCATTTCGAATATGAATATGACAATCAGGGGTATTTGATTGCGGAATATCTTGTCTACGATGATGGAAGTGTAGACACGACTAGATATGAATGGGAGAATGGAAATCTTGTGAAAAAGGATAATGGCGCTTACATTATTACTTATAAATACACAAATAAGAATCACATGTCTCCGATTGAGAATAAGTCAGGGCTTCAATTTTTTACGCCGTATAATTTTGACGGTGCGTTGGATGGCCTTTTAGGCAAACCATGCAAAAACATTCCAGTCTCTTTTGTTGAAAATTTTGCTGAGGAGGGAGATATGGTATTGGATTATTTAAAAGGCACCGAAACAGCAAGTAAATGGATGTTTGACAAGAATGGTTATCCAGTAAGTGTCGTATATGACGGTGGTAATGGAAAGTGTGCAACTGAGTTTGTCTGGGAATAATCGGTAGCGACGGGAATATTCGCTTCTAAAAATTTACAAAGGACGGTTTGGATGAATTTCCAGACCGTCTTTTTTTGCCAACTGCTATTTGCTATACGAAAAAAAAGAGAACCATTTCTGATTCTCTTTCTTTGTACCCAGACCCGGGATCGAACCGGGATGGGTTGCCCCACTGGTGTTTGAGACCAGCGCGTCTACCGATTCCGCCATCTGGGCATTCATTTCTGAATTGCGAGTGCAAAAGTATATGGAATTTCTATGATATGCAAGCGTTTTTGGAAATATTTTACAGAAATGTTCATAATGTATTGATTTTTAGAATTGTAATTTTAGGAGGTGATTATTGAGCCCAAACGAAGAATATATACATCTGTGACATTATCGTACCTCCACAATGAGCATTGCTACGTTAAAATACTGTATATTATTTGTATTTACGGAGAAAAATTTAGAAATTTGTAGACTGAATTCTATAACAAAAACACTAGTTAATAATAGGGTACACACATTTAAATCTAAATCGCATGAAAGGTATAATGCGTAATTTAATATATTTTGGTGCAATTGCGTCTATCCTGATGTCAGCAAGTACGGCTAATGCTGTGCCTGTTCATATAAATTCAGGAAATCCTGCTTATCCTTTCCCACAGTTTTTGGAATATGCTTGTGGTGGAAATCTGGGTACAGAGAATCCTGAGGGATTGGTTCATGCCGAAATGGAGCGTTACATCCGTAAGGCTTACCAGCAACATGCCAATGAGTTTGAATATACAGGGGAGGAGTATAAGGGAATAAAATATATCTGGACTCCTTACAAGGCTGCCTACGATTGTTCGGAGGGTGACGGTTATGCTTTGTTGGCGGCTGCATATATGGCCGACAAGGTCACTTTCGATGGCTACTGGATGGCTACCCACGATAAAAGACGTGTCCATACGAAACGTTATTCGGATTGTTCTGATAACGCTCCTAACTACGAGTTTGGACAGTTCGCGATCAGTGATGGGGCAGACGAGGGTGGCAACACTGCCGCAGATGGTGATGTGGATGTGGCGTTGGCTCTTTACGTCGCCTACAAGCAGTGGGGTGAATTCATGCTTGATGAAAAAGGAGAGAAGGTGTTGGACGCATGTGGTAACCCAATCAGCTACAAACAGGAGATGATCAATGTGATCAGAGGCCTTGTGGCGTTGACGAATATGGATCCTGGAAAGAATCCTGCCCGTGTCAACACTGGTATCATCGGTCTTGATGGATATCCTCGTGGTGGAGACACATGGAAGGAACAGACAGACTGGGCTTTGCAGGAGGAGAATTATATCACTGTGGACGGAGTCAAAGTCTATCCTCTTTTTGCAATTCCAGATGGAGATAAACAGCATATCGACTATTGCGCTCCGGCATATTTCCGTGAGTTCCACGATCTGTTTGTGGAGATGGCTGACGCTGTCGGAGCTACTGCAGAATGGGAGGCGGAACAATTCCGTCGCGCTGAGGCTTCTTCAGATTGGCTGATCGGTGATTTGATCGGAAAAAACAAGACATCTCTTCCTACTGCAGGATGGAACACTGTCAGCAGAGACGGATCAGAGACAACATATAGCAATTTCCAGGATGGTGAGGATTACCGCTGCCCTTGGCGTACAATCTGCAACTATGCTTGGCATGGCAACCCTACTTATTCGTGGAATCCTAAAACCCATCAGGTGGAAAAGGGAGGTAACACATACGAATATGATGCGGCTGTAAAACTATCCGATTATATGCGTGATCCGGCACATTGGACTGCAAACTCAAAGTGCTACACTAAAGGAGATAAGGAGATCCCGTATTCAGGACCAAGAATGATGGGTTGGCAAATCGATCCGATGACTGGTGAGACATTGGACGATAAAAACACTTCTGCTCTTGGAATGTCGAAGGGAGCTTCCACATTCGCTGCTATCGGAGTGCAGGATTATGATTTGATGGGTGATCTTTTCACTGTCATTTATGAGAATTGGGATGCCAGTGGCACGACTGACGACGGAGAGTGGGTCTCTAATTACATGAGTGGATGGTTCCGCCAGACAGGTCTGATGGCTCTGACTGGTAATTATCAGGCTCCTTCAAAAATGGTGGCCCAACCAAATTTGAAGATTTACAGAGCACTCAAGGATAGCATGTCTGTTTGCCATGTGGGCGACACAGTCACATACCTTCTTTCCTACCGTAATTATGGATCGGTGGACGCAAAGGATGTGAAGATTGTGGAGAATGTCCCTGCAGACTTCGCATTTGTGGATGCTGATAACAATGGAGTATACGATGCTGCCAGCCATACTGTGACATGGAAGTTGAGCAATATCGCCGGATTCAAGAGTGATGATATAGTCGGCGACGCGTTGGATTTTTCAGCTCCGAATTTATCTAAGACAATTGGTGGTGTAAGCTATCGTTGTAAAGCTAAAAATGGAGCGAGGGGCGTCTATAAGACAACTGCAAAAATATCTTGCTCAAATGGTTTGGGAGGAGAGACGAATTTCTATCCTAACTACGTGACAGCCACTATGCAGCGCAACAATATAGAAGTTGTGCCTACTGGTTTGAATGTGGAGAAGACAGCAGATGTCACATCTGTGTCAGAGGGAGACACGGTCTCTTTCAAGACAATAATCACGAATGATACGGTCCCTGCGTTGGTTGGCGGACGTCCACATGTAAATGTGGCTGTAGCGGATATTGACAAGGGGTCACAATATAATCTGATGTTCAAGATATACCATGATGCGGTGGAGCCATATATTGATAATGGAAACTACCGTGTCACGGTGTTCAAGGATTTGAAGGATGCACAAGGTTTGCAGTGCTCATTTGATCTGTTGGAAGGCACACAGGATGGAGCGACGATGGGAAATAATGCCACGGATTTTAATTTCAAGGATGAGGTTTTGGCGGATGGCACACATAAGTTTTTTGTCCAGTTCCCACATGCGTTGGCTGCTTCCACATATTATTTGAATGAGATGGCAGGAGCGGCGAAGTTCAATTGTGACGGAGCCAAATATCCATTGCGTGTGGTGGCACGTTTTTATGATTCAAGTTGGAAAACACTAGATTGGTCAAAAGGATGGTCTATATTGTCGACAGACAGTGATAAAGGCTACTACTATCCAGTGACACCTTCATATCAGGCAGGAGAAGACCCACAGCCTGTGGATAGATTGTTGCGTTCTGCTTGTGATGGAGTCTCAAAGTTGACAAAGAATGTATTGGTAGAGGAATTCGACGGATATGTCTGGCGTAAGGTTTTGGGTGACACTCCTTTCGTGAATGGAGAGGATGCCCAGAATGTTGTTGTGACAGACACAATCCCATTGGGATTCCGTCTTATACAGTTGAAGGATAACCCTAACGTTGTTTATAAGAAGGCAGAGGGCAAACCATACGCAGGTGTCATCACCTACCGTCGCAGCTCTGCATTACCATTGGGAGATAAAGATGAGATGACTTATACATGTGTGTATGAGGGAGGTGGCACTACTATGAGCGCGGGCTGTCACGTTTCTTCCGACAAGGAGAAAGTGAGTGCCGAGCCATTGGTGATCACAGACAAGAAAGTGTCAGGAGTTAAGGGTCTGGCATCTCAGAAAGAAGATGAATATGTAAATGTATATACCACATTAGGAGCATTAGTAAAACGTCATGTTCGTGTTTCCTCAGCTTTGGACGGATTGGATCCGGGCATCTATATGGTTGGAAACAAAAAGATGATAAAACATTAATCTAAATGGAAAATTGTATATTTGCATAATGATAATTGTATAATAGGAAAAATATAGACACATGAATAACAATATATTTTTAAGGAAAACATTCTTTTCCGTTTTCATGACGGCGACCACTGCGTTCAATTTGAATGCGGTGCCGGTCCATATCAACTCTGGAGACCCTGCTTATCCATTCCCGCAGTTTTTGGAATATATGTCAGGAGACAACCTAGGAACAAAGAATCCTGAGGGTGTTGTGCATATTGAGATGGAGCAGGATATACGTGATGCATACCAGATTTTCGCTAACGAGTGGGAATACACTGGTGATGTGATGGATGGAGTCAAGTATATCCGTGGTAATATCGGCTGTCCTTACGATTGTCGTGAGGGAGACGGATATTCAATGCTTGCTGCGGCAGTGATGGGAGATAAAGATGCATTCGATGGCCTGTGGTTTAGAATACATGATAGTTTCCGTCCGACAGCAACCAGTTATTTGACTGGAGCGAAAGTTCCAGACGGAGGATATGGAAATCTAATCATTGGCGACCAGGCCAACAGCTGTTCCGCTACCGACGGAGACAATGAGATTGTGTTGGCGTTGTATATAGCCTGGCGACAGTGGGGTGACGATAGTGGACATAAGGCCGCAAATGGCGAGATGATTTCTTATAAGAAAGATATGATTGAAGTCACTCGTGGTCTTGTAGCGATGTATGAAGAGAGATTCAAGACAGAGAATCCTCGAAGAGTGACTACTGGAGACGTCGGTCTGGATGGTTACTTAAAGAACGGTACCACATGGGCTGAAGTTACAAACTGGGCATCTCAAAATGCTTTGGATATGAACGGAGTGAGCTACATACCAGAGTATGCAGGACCTGTGAATATGCATACCGACTATAGTTCGCCTGCTTATTTCCGTGAGTTCTACGATTTGATATTGTCTCTTGATCTTCCTGAATGTTCGGACTGGGAAAAAGAGCAGTACCGCAGATGTGAGGCATCTTGCGACTGGATGGTGGGCAACTGGCTTAGCCAGTCGGCAAAGAATCTGTTCTTTGGTGAGGAGGCTACAATTTCAGCCAACAATGTGGTGACATTGGAGGCAGGAAATCAGGGTGGACGTTTCCGTTCCGCATGGCGTACAGCCCTTAACTATGTATGGCATGGAAATCCTACTTATACTTGGGATCCTGTCTCTCACACTGTGAAAGATGGTGGCAACACTTTCGAGAAGGATTGGTGTGACAGATTCGCAGAGTTTATGAATGATCCTCAAGGTTGGGATAAATCATCTTCATGCACAGAGTTCGGTGGTGGACCAAGTGTTACTTACAAGGGCCCCGGTACTCTTCACTGGGATATCGGCCCTGACGGATCATTCCCAAAGAGTGAGTTTATTTTTAACTGGGTGGCTGGTGTCGGCATGCCTGCTGCTATCGGTTCTGGCGATTTGGCGTTGGCAGGAACCCTTTACAGGACATGTAATATTGAGTGGGATATCACAGAGGGAGGAGACGGCTATCTTTCAAGTAAGCCGCACTATTTCCATGGCTTTTTCCGTTGGTTGGGTATGCTCATAGCGACAGGAAACCATCAGGCTCCAGGTGTGATGAAGGCATCTGCCAATATGAAGATCTACCGTGCTATTGAAGACAGTGTGACATTCGCTTATACAGGTGACGAGATCAAGTATCTGTTGGATTATAGAAACTTCGGTACGGTCGATGCTAAAAATGTTGTCATTGTGGAAAATGTGCCTGATGATTTTGTATTCGTGAGTGCGAGTGACGGAGGTGTATATAATGCTGCAACCCACACAATCACATGGAATATCGGTACTGTGCCAGGATTCAAGAGTGATGATACAGAGGGTCCGGCTTTGGATTTGAAGTCGGGCAATTTGGCAAAGACAATCGGACAGGTGTCATACAAATGTAAGATCGGTCCGAATGCTTTCGGCAGATATTGTACTACAGCTGACATCACTTGTTCGAATGGTTCGGGATGGACAACCAATGAATATCCTAATTACGTTACTGCGACAATGCAGAGAAACTGTGTCGATGTCATCAAGCGTGCTTTGAAGATTGAGAAGACTTCTGATGTTGAGAAGGTCAATCCAGGAAACTTGGTGGAATACAAGATCAACTTTGAGAACTCTTCAGAGGCTGGTTGGCTCGACGGTGGACGTCCACGTGTCAGTGTCGGTGTTTCAAACAGTGGTCTTGGCACATCGCAGCAGTGGTTGAGATTCCGTCTATACAATGATGCTATTGAGCCATATATCAATTATGGAAACTATCGTATCGCATATTATATGTATGATGCGGGTCTTGACTGTCTGGCAGGAGAAGAGGATTGTCCTGTAGGTTGGGGCTGGTACACTGCTATATATGAAGGAAAGAGATCTGCAACAGATAAAGTCAACGTGACTCACGAGACAATCGTGGAAGGTTCTGATGATTATGGAAAGTGGAATCAGAGATTATGCATCCAGTTTGCCCCTCTTTTGGTTACCACTACAGCCCATTTGTCTAACTACTATGGTATGGGAGCGCGTATCCACAAGGGTGGTACGGAGCCTCTTCGTGTGGCAGGATATCTTTACCCAAGCAACTGGGCTAGCACAGATTTTGCTGATGACTGGTCGTGGGATGCTGATGCAAAAGATGCTGAAGACGGAAATTATCATCCCGTCTCTCCAAGCTGGCAGAATATTGATCCTGAAACAGGAAAGTCAATAGAGATTCCTTTGACTGAATATTTGCCAAGCATATGTGAAAAACCAACGCATTTGGTTAAGAATATTCTTGTTGAGGAGTATGATGGATATGTATGGCGCCGAGTTCTTGGAACAGGTCCTATGGCAGGACGTGAGGCGAAGGATGTTGTCGTTATAGACACATTGCCTAAGGGAATGGAATTTGTTGATTTCCAGAACGAGTGTCCTCTTGCGGAATATGGAGCTAGTTGGGATGCAAGCAAGATTGCGGACGGCCGTTGGGTTGTGAAATGGGAGATTCCTATCATGCAGGTTAAGCAGAAGGGATCAATCATCTATACAGCGATGGCAAGTTTCCCTTCAGGAGCTGAATGTGAGACAGATGATGAACTGACTCAGAACGTAGCATGGATTCTTGCTGATAAGAATTCTCCACTATCGGATACCGCTGAGGTTACTGTCACTTGCGCGAAGGTGCCAAAACCTATTATCCCTACAACACTTGTCAAGACAGTGGACAAGGAATCTGTTCAGATTGGTGATGAAGTGACATACACAATCGAATATGAGCAGACTCACGGAGCCATCTTTGATGATGCTCTTGCAAGCACATCTGACTGGACGTTGTCTGGAGCTCAGATTTCTGGTGGCACTCTTTCTATTTCCCAGGGAAACAAGGCGACTTTCAACAACTCCCTTTCAAAGAACATCTATATTGAAATGGATGCTGATATCGCACAAGACCAAACTGGTGAAATTATCTTGAGAGACAATATCCATTTGCAGTTTAAGTACAATAGCTCAAACGGTATGTCTGTGACATGTCTGGATGGATCTAAAGAGGTTGGAAAGGCTACATGTGCGTTGAAGAATAATCCTTCACGTTGGCGTATCAAACTTCAGGATGATATCCTTCAGGTATGGTTTGGAAAAGACACATCTGCAGGGGCTGCTTTCACAGCTTCGGGATTGTCGGAGAAAGAAGGTAAGCTTGCGTTCAATGGTGCCGCATGGGGTACTTTCAAATATTCCAATATGCATGTCCATACAGATTATGCTTATGATCTGACAATTGTCGACAACAAACCTGAGGAGATAACATTCGGTTCGGCTGACGAGGGTGGAAAATTGGTCGGTGATTCTATTGTGTGGGAATTTGAGCATGGCATGAAGAATCCTATACCATTCGGTAAGAAATACACTGTGACTTGGACGGGTACTGTTGACGCATGTAATGAAGTGCTAATCAATCAGGCATATGTTCAATTGCTTGGCCATACTGACGATGAGATTCGTGCCCAGGCCACAAGCAAGTGTATTGATGAAACTTGTGATGGTGTGGAGAAGGCGGAAATCTCAATTAAAGATGCTGAGATATGTGCTGGCGATTCCACTGTGCTTACTGCTGTCGGTTCTCCAAAGAGCAACAAATATGAGTATGAGTTCTTCCTTGGAAACACAAGCTTGGGCAAGGCTTCTTCCGTCGACTCATTCATAGTGAAGGAGATGGGCGACTATAAGGTGAAGATATCTGATCCTTCTTGTCCGACATCAAATCCAGTGACATCTAAAACGGTCTCTTTGGTTGTTAATGCTCTTCCAGACGAGGAAATCACTGATAAGGCTGTTATATGTAAGAACGAATCACTTAAACTTGGAGACGTCACTGTTGATGACCATAAAATTGAGTGGTATGGAGATAAAAATATGACTATCCCTGTAGACGCGGAAGATATTCCTGCTGAGGATGTCCGCAATACATATTATTATGTGCTTACTGATGAGGCTACAGGATGTAAGGGTGAACTAAAAGAGTGGGATGTGGTGCTTAATGAAGTACCGTCTACTCCTACAGTAAAACCAGAGAAGGAGTTGCCTCTAAAGGATGGAGTGAGCGAGAACATCACCAATATGGCATCTGCTACAGGTAGTGGCAACTATGTGGTGTGGTATAAGGATGAAACCGCTGCGATCAAGGATTCTGTAAAGGCTCCTATACTTGTGGATTTGAGCAACGAGGGCAAGGTGACATATTATGTGCGTGAGAAATCACCAGAAGGATGTATCGGTGACATTGTCCCAGTCAGTGTTGTGATCACAAGCAGTCAAAAACCAAATCCTAACGACACTACAATCTGTGTAGGTGAGGAGGTTGATGTCACAACTCTTGTGAAGGCGGAAGAGGGAAATACTCTAATCTGGTACGACGAGGATGGAAATGAGACAACAGCTCCAGGTATCTATACTTCTGACAAGGCTGGTGTGAAGGAATTCACTGTGGCTCAGACAAACGGAACTGCTGTCAGCGAGAAGTCTACTTTCTCTGTCACTACTGTTGAGGTGGCTGAATTGAAAGATGATGAGATCAATTATTGTGCGGGAGAGACTGCGGTGGCTTTGAAAGCGACTGTCAATACTAGTTCGTCAGGCAAGACTCCTACATCATACAACTGGTATCTGAAAGGTCAGTCAACAACAGATTTGATTCCTCAGACAGACGTTAAGAATTCAAGAATGTACGACTATGAGGTCGAGCCTGTATACGAGATCGCAAAGGGTCACACATGTGTAGGCAAGAAGGCTTCTGTTGTTGTTAATGTGGAGTTCGTGCCAGCTGTAATGCCAGACCATGTTATTCATTATACATTGTCTGATGCGGTAGATGGCAAATTCCCTATTTTGACAGAGCAAGACCCTACAGCCGTTGTTCCATCTTCTACAGACCATAAACTTGTGTGGTATGACGTTGATGGCAATCTTATCGGAGAGACTGCACCGTCGCCAGAAATGGTGACTGAGGATGCGACTGTCACATACAAGGTTAAGCAGGTTAATAAGAATGGTTGTGAGAGTGAGTTGCAGGAAGTGACTGTGATCATAACAAAGACTCCTATCCCGACTACCACTATCGCTTACTATTGTGATGGTGAGACTCCAGATCCGATTGAGCAGTTTGCGAAGGTCACAGACAACAGTTATTCATTGATCTGGTATGATGATGATCCAAAGAATGGTGGCACAACACTTTCTTCCGCTCCTATTATTGATGCTACAGTCAATCCGGGTGAGGTGGAGACAGTCAGAAAATATTATGTGGCGCAGGGAAACACTACTGAGACAAGTAGCACAAATGTAGTGGAGGTTCATATATTTGCTAACCCAAGACTTATCACTCGTGACAGCTCGTCATGTGGTGAGCCAATAGATATCAATGGCTTGTGGTCTGATATCAGCAAGAAGGTGGAGTTCACAACATTCTATACTGCATTTGGAAGCACTTTAGGACAGGATGAGCTTGTGACAAAATCTGGAACATACCGTGTAGAGGGAGGATTCAATATCGGAGTCTCTCCAAATATCAAAGAGTGTAAATCGGAAAAAGCTCCGATTGTGATACAGATCCACAGTTTGGGAACTGTAGCGCTTGACGGTCCGGATGCGGTCTGCCCTAACTCGGCTGTTGAGTTGAAAGTTAAGATTGTTGATGAGGAAACATTTGATTCAACTTTGACTTATAAATGGAACAAGCCAAACAATTCTACAGTGGAAGGAGAGTTCATCAGTGATCCAATCAAGCAGAACACAACGTTCGCAGTGACACTTTCTGATGGAGTCTGCACAAAGAAGTTTGAGAAAGATGTCGCAATCAACAGTGGTGTGATCGACGGTATGATTGAGATCTCTGAGGAGAACAACGACAATTCTCCAGTCAAGATGAATGCGTCTGCCGACGGTGCTAAATTCCATAGCTGTGGAGGCGAGGTCATTATTGTTGCTGATGTGACTGGATCAGACTTCGTTTGGCAGGATGGAACAAAAGGCAATACAATCACAAAGAAGGGTGGCGTATATAAGCTGACATACAAAGATGCCAACGGATGTGAGACTGGTTTTGCGGTAGAGATTGCTCCAAATCCTATAGTCGACAATACGGTAGCGTTCGACACTACACTTTGTGAGGGTGAGAATGTGACTCTATCTTTGAATATCACAGCAGGATCTGAGACTCCAGATGTGGTTTGGAAGAAAGATGGTTCGGATATCAGCACAGATGCAACACTTGTGTTGAAAAAGGTGACATCAGCTGAGGCTGGCGACTATACTTATGAAGCTACTAACAGAGGTTGTAGAATGGCTGGCACATTCGGTACATTGTCTGTATTGCCACGTCCAACTTATACTATAAAGGATGTTGATGTTGTTTGTGCGGGAGAGTCGGAAGAAATCGGTCTAGAATCACTTTCTCCATCTACAGCAGAAGTGGAGTGGGCATCAAGCCCATCATTGATAAGCACTGGCAACACTGCCGTTGTGACTCCTGAAGACGATGAGACATACTCGTTCACTATCAGCCAGAACGGAGGCTGTAAGATAACTGAGAAAATCACAGTCAAGGTGGCTCAGCCTATTGATTTCGAGATCAGCGCTAACGACACTGTTGTGTGTGAGAACAATATCGGAAGCTTGAAATTCGGTTTGAAGATTCTTCAGGGTGATGTGTTGGGCTATGAGTGGAAGAACGACAAGGATGAAGTGGTTTCTACAAGTAGCGTTTTGAAATTCAGTGAGACAGCGATAGGCACATATAAGTATACTGCTAAACTTTCTTCTGATGCTTGTCCGTCTGTCACAGATGACATCGAAATCACTATAGTAGGAGTGCCAGTCGTCGACACAGTCACTAAGATTGACTACCATAATGTGGAGATTGTTCCAAACACAAATTATGGTGAGGCTCCTTATGAGTATAAAGTCGACGCTAAAGATTTCTCAACTTCGGAGGAAGCTTATGTTTCTTATGGTCACCATACAGTTGTAATCAAAGACAAGAATGGATGTATGAGCAGCTATGAGTTTGACACGGAAGCTCCAAACTTTGAGATTCCAATCGTAGTGACACCAAATGGAGATGGAGTGAACGATGCGTTTATTTCTGATGTTATCGCAGAGGCATATCCAGATGCTGTTGTGACAATTTACGACCGTTACGGTAAGAAACTTGTTGAGATGAAGGGAAATGAATCGTGGGATGGAACTTATCTTGGTAAGAAGATGCCGGCTACCGATTATTGGTATGAGATCTGGATTGATGAGATCCGAAAGAAATATGTCGGACACTTCACGTTGATTAACGATTAAAAATCATTTTTGTAATTCGTAGGGGTGGGTCTTGTACCTGCCCCTTTTTTATACATACTATAGATGTATAATTAAGGATTTTCTCAGACTGAATGAGAATTGTCAACCCTCAATGCGAGTCCGCAGGACGGATAGTGTCATTTTAATCAATAATTATGATTTATTCTAAGTTAGGCGGACAGGAATGAATCGAAAAACAAAATGTTTATAAGCGAGTGGATTATCTCCTAAAAAATAGTACCTTTGCAAAATAATTTTAATTAGATTTTTTATGAGATTTCTGTCAACATTATTTGCGGTATGTGGTGGCTTGGTGATGATGTCCTCGTGTGGAGACGAAATCACTAATGAGTATATCACAAACGAGTACACTAATATTTATAATAAAGAATATTACGCTACTGTTCTTTCCAACCAGAAAGAGATCACTGAGGATATCCGTGCACCGTTCTTGAAGAAGGGCGACACTGTGGCTGTCTTTGCATTGTCGAATGCAGTATCTCAATCCGATATGGCGGCTGGAATAGCCACTATTAAAAGCTGGGGATTGAATGTGATTGAGGCGGACAATCTTTATAATGTAGACGGAAGATATGCCGGAACTCTGGCAGAAAGAGTGGATGGCACACAGAAACTGATTAACAATCCTACTGTTAAGGCGATGATTGCCGCACGTGGTGGATACGGTGCTGCGATGACACTTCCGTTCCTTGATTTGGAGGCCCTTACTTCACGTCCGAAATGGATAGTCGGTTATAGCGACGTCACTGCTCTTCATGCTGCTGTCAATAATCTTGGAGTGGAGTCAATCCACGGAGGTATGGCGCAGAATCTTTCTAATGCCACTACAGCTGAGAGTCTTCGTAAGGCTTTGTTTGGTGAGGCTGAAGGATTGCAGATCGTCACTAATAAAAACTGTAAGGAGGGAGTCGCAGAGGGCAGACTTGTAGGAGGAAACCTTTCGTTGATTTACAGCCTTGGTGGTACTGCTTATGATTTGAACACAAAGCAGGCTATCCTTTTCATTGAAGACACTGGTGAAAGCAACTACAGTTTGGACAGAATGCTTACTCAGTTGAAGTTGAGTGGCAAACTTGATAATATTGTCGGTGTTGTGGTAGGTCAGTTTATCAAGATGTCTCAAGGAGCTGACAAGAGTGTTGAGGATATCATCGCAAGCAAGTTCGCAGATCAGGATATTCCTATCATGTATGGTGTGAATGTCGGTCACGACCAGCCTAACAATGCCATCTGTTTGGGTAGACGTGTGAGATTGACAGTCGATGCCTCAAACGCTTCATTAAGATATGTGGATTAAAACAATTATGAAATGAGAAACTTGTTTCTTTTTGTTATGATGCTCTTGACGGTAGGGGTGTCAGCGCAGTCGAAGAAGCATAGACAGATGTTTGATGAGATGGCTCAAATCTGCAGACTTAATGACAAGTTCATGCTATGTGATTCTATCATTAAGAAAACAGACTATGCTAAATCAACTAGAGATTCTATCAACAAATACAAGGTTGAGAATCTAATTGACAAGTTCTCTATTAAGGACTTGCAGAATACTGCATATTTACAATTCAAGAACATCTCAGAGGCAGATATGGTGGAAATCAGAGCAATGCTTTCAAATCCAGCTCTTGCTGATGCTATGGATGTCTATAGCATAGGTATTGTGAATAGCGGAAGCAAGAAGTTGACAGAAATACTTGACAAATTGAGAAATGATCTTAATACAGAAATACCTTCATATGGGAATTACAGTGTTGAGAATTTGAGAAAGGCAGCAAAGTTTTCTCAATTGTTTGAAAAACTAGATAAGATTGGTGGAGAAGCGGCGACAACGGTAGAATCATGGGGCGGGTATAGCTCGAGTGAGCTTAAAAAAGCAGCAGATGACATGAAAACGCTGATAAACCAAAAGAGATCATTTCTTGAGGCGTTGCGGAAAGCATCTAGTAATGTTGTTGATGAGGAGATGATGAAGTTGTTTAATGCACAAGACAATCTTTTGAAATCCAAAGGCGTTGCTTATAGAATTAGATAAATTAAGGAAATAAGAAATTTAAGATATAATGGAAAAGAAATATAAGAGAACGACCGTGACATCCGCACTTCCGTATGCCAACGGACCAGTGCATATCGGACATCTTGCCGGTGTTTATGTTCCTGCGGATATTTATGTGCGCTATCTTCGTTTGAAAGGAGAGGATGTTATTTTCATTGGAGGATCTGATGAACATGGTGTGCCTGTAACTATTCGTGCTAGAAAAGAGGGTATCACACCACAGGATGTTGTGGATCGTTACCATAAAATCATCAAAGATTCATTTGCTGAGTTTGGAATTTCTTTCGATGTCTACTCAAGAACAACTTCTGAGACTCACCATAAGTTGGCTTCTGATTTCTTCCGCACATTGTATGATAAGAATGAGTTTGTGGAGCAGACAAGTGAGCAATACTATGACGAGGAGGCCAAGCAGTTTTTGGCTGACCGCTATATTGTAGGTGAGTGTCCACGTTGCCATGCCGCTGGAGCTTATGGAGATCAGTGTGAGAAGTGTGGTAGCACACTTTCTCCAGAGGAGTTGATCAATCCGGTAAGTAAGTTGTCTGGTTCAAAACCAGTGAAACGCCCTACAAAACATTGGTTCTTGCCTTTGAACAAACATCAGGATTGGTTGAAGAAATGGATTTTGGAGGATCACAAAGAGTGGCGTCCAAATGTGTATGGACAGTGCAAGAGCTGGTTGGACATGGATCTTATGCCACGTGCTGTGACTCGTGATTTGGAGTGGGGTATTCCTGTTCCAGTGGAAGGAGCGGAAGGAAAAGTACTATATGTATGGTTCGACGCGCCAATCGGTTACATCAGCAACACAAAAGAACTTTGTGACGCTAATCCTGAAAAGTATGGAAATTGGGAGAAGTGGTGGAAGGATTCAGACACTCGTTTGATTCATTTCATCGGTAAGGACAATATTGTCTTCCACTGCATCGTCTTCCCTGCAATGCTAAAGGCAGAAGGAAGCTATATTCTCCCAGACAATGTGCCAAGTAATGAGTTTTTGAACCTTGAAGGCGACAAAATCTCGACTTCGCGCAATTGGGCTGTTTGGCTAAACGAATATCTGGTTGATTTCCCAGGAAAACAGGATGTGCTTCGTTATGTGTTGACTGCGAATGCTCCTGAGACAAAGGATAACGACTTTACTTGGAAAGATTATCAGGCTCGCAATAACAATGAGCTTGTTGCTATCTATGGTAACTTTATCAATCGTGCTTTGGTGCTTACTTCTAAGTATTTCGACGGAAAGGTGCCAGCATTGAAGGAGTTGACAGATTACGACAAGGAGTCGCTTAAGGAGTTCGCTGATGTGAAGAACCGTCTTGAGCAGATGCTCGACAACTTCAAGTTCCGTGACGCACAGAAGGAGGCTATGAATTTGGCCAGAATTGGAAACAAGTATTTGGCCGAGACTGAGCCATGGAAACTTGTCAAGACAGACATGGACCGTACATCGTCTATTCTTCATATCGCATTGCAGATCGCTGCTAATTTGGCTATTGCATTCGAACCATTCTTGCCATTCTCTTCAGAGAAACTTCGTAAGATGTTGAACATGCAGACATTTGAGTGGAATCAGCTTGGAAGAGTTGATTTGCTTCCAGAAGGATCTGTTTTGGGCAAGGCAGAATTATTGTTTGAGAAGATAGAGGACGCTTTGGTTGACGCGCAGGTAAAACGTCTGCATGACATCAAGGCTCAGAATGAGGCTGCTGCTGCCGAGGCGGAAGCAAAAGAGAAATCAGCGTCATGGAAGCCAGAGCCAGTTAAAGAGTATGCTGATTTTGAAGGTTTCGAGAAACTTGATATCCGTGTTGGAACAATCCTTGAGTGCACTAATGTGCCTAAGTCGGACAAATTGCTTAAGTTTAAGATAGACGACGGTATGGGCGGACGCACAATCCTTTCTGGTATCGCGAAGAGTTATCCTAATCCAGAGGAACTTGTCGGAAAACAAGTATGTTTCGTAGCTAACTTCAAGCCAAGAAAGATGATGGGTCTTGAAAGTCAAGGAATGATCATGTCTGCTGTAAACAGCGATGGCAAGCTAGTGGTGATTTCTCCTAGCAAAGAAGTCGCTAATGGTTGTGAGGTAGGATAATGATATTTTAAAATATTCTGTATGTAGAGACGTCGCATTGCGGCGTCTCTTTTTTGTTTTCCCAATGTCGACGGGGGGCTTTGCAATTCATAATGCGTAATGCGTAATTCATAATTGTTGGGAAAATCCACGCATCTGGTGAATCCAATCCTCGTAGTTCCTATGTTTGCATCGAGATAGAAAAAAAGCATTTGAGTTTGTATCTTTGAAAAAGAAACCAAAACAAACTCAAATGCCCATAAATAAACTCGATATGCAAAATAACGAAATCAGATTCAAAGGACAAAACAT
>JAEEGL010449968.1_pt1 | contig 27145 bp, 24 predicted proteins | sample 9134231 | NCBI WGS metagenome assembly JAEEGL01 (sample SAMN16246548, study PRJNA631951) | gut metagenome | biome: gut microbiome; feature: rumen; material: fiber-attached | host: Bos | place: Iran: Karaj | collected 2018-10 | reverse complement strand
GATCACCGGCATGTGGCACTCCGCATACGGTTACTGGTACTTCATGTACGCGGACATCAAGTGATCGTCTGATCGAAAGGATCTGAACCCCTGAACACGAAAAGACCGGCACCTTCCGAAATCCATCGGGAGGCCGGTCTTTTTCACGCGGATCGGGAGAGAGAAACAGCCGCCCGGGTTTTTTCCAGGCGGCTGCGCGATTGACGACTGTGTTCGTTTCTGCAATCACGATCGGATTCAGCTCAAAATTAAACTGACTCCGGTGGAGTTCCGGAATCAGTTCGCCGCTTGATTTTGCTTAATTGCATTTTTGTGCTGACCGTACAAAGCGTCGATAAAATCGCCGTCTCAGAAGATCCCCCCGTTGTACTTCCTCTGCGCGCGGACGAGCAGGACGATCGAGACCGCGATCCCGCCGAAAAGCGCGATGAGCGGGACCTTCGATCCCTCCGTCAGACAGAGCGCGAGGATGCCGCTCGATAACAGCGCGGCGGCGAGGACGAGGAGCCCCGCTCCCATGGCCCGGCCGTAGCGGAGACGGTCCTCGGGCTTCACGTTCTCCTGGTGGTAGTCGTGGATCAGATTCGTTCTGCCGCGGAAAACCGCGATGCCGACGCCGAGGATGACGGCGCCCGCCGCAAACATGATGAGAGAATAAAGAAGCATGGCGTTACCTTTCCGTGATGTCCGGCGGACGTCGCCGGATCGTGCGGCCTACTTTTTCGTATTTCGACCCGAGCCGGTCGGCCCAGCCCTCGCACCAGAGGCGCGAATACGGAACGCGCCTGACCCGCCGCATCCGACGGAAAGCGGGAAGCCCCGCCCACACGAGCGACGGCAGGCTCACGAGCATGAGGTAGAGCGGGCCGAGAAAGAGCGACTGGAAGGTGTGTCCGTATTCGTGCAGGTGGATGCCCCCGCCGGGCGGACAGAAGATGAACAGCCCGAGCGAGACCCCGTCGTTCCGGTGCCATTCCGTGCAGACCGCCCCGCCGAAGAAGAACCGTTCGCAGCCCCGCGCGCGGCAGATCAGGTACACGACAAGGCCGACCAGGGTCTGCGGCAGGCCCCAGGTGCACTGGAGAAGGACGTACAGCGCGCGCTTCGCTTTCATTGTGCACCCTCCGGGGGATCGGGAGCCGCCGCGCGTTTCGGCAGCCGCGTCAGGACGAAGCGCATTGCGTCGGTGAAGGGGACCTCGCGCTCCGTGTCCATGAAGATGTCGTGCCGCATGTCGGGATAGACCTTCGCCGCGGGAGCGAATCCCATGTCGGTGAGGAAGCGGACCGCGCTCTGTGTCCCCGTTCCGCCGCGCGAGACGGGATCGGATCCGCCCGTCAGCAGAAGGACAGGCGTCTTTCCCGGCTTCTCCCACGACGACGGCCGCCAGAAGTCCCGCACGAGGCGCAGGAGATTGCGGTAGTCGCGGAGCGGATGCGGACGGCAGCAGTCGGGATCGGCGGCGAATTCATACCGTGCGGCGAGATCGTTCGTCGTCCAGAGGTAGCGGCCGTCCGAGGCGGGCTCGGGGGTGAAGCCCTTGTTATAGCGGGTTTCGGCGATCCGGTTCAAGAGCGGCAGGCAGGCGCCGTCCCCCGTGAAGACGCTCTCGAGGGAGAACCAGGCGAGTGTGGGGGAGACGAGGCGTTCGCGGTGCGGCAGCCCCGAGAGGATCAGGCCGGACACCTCCGACGGGTGCGCGGCGGCATAGAGCCCGGCGATGAGCGCGCCCATGCCATGGCCGAAGAGGAAGCGGGGCAGGGGCGTCGGGGTCTCCGGGATGCATGCCTGCCAGACCGCGTCGATGTCGTCCGTGAGCATCTCGCGGCTGTAGCCGAAGTCCGCGAGGGCCTCCGCCGGTCTGCCGTTTGATTCCTCGGGAGCCGTCGCGCCGTATCCGCGCAGATCGTGGATCACCGCGGCGCCTCCGCAGGCTGCGATGAACTGCATGAAGGGGAACCACCGCTCCTTTTTCTCGGAAAAGCCGTAGAGGATCTGGACCCCGAAGCGCGGGGGCTTCTCCGGCATCAGACGGGCGGCGGAGAGGAGCCAGACCGGCGAGTGCTTCTCGGCGCGCCGGACGGTCGTGAGTTCTGGTGTGTTCATAGGATCGCTCCGTTTGTTCAGATTTCGGGGGCGTTATTTCTTCCGCGCTTCCCGTTTCTTTCTTCGCTGTTCGCGGTTGGCACTCTCGCTCTCGAAGAGCTCCACCGCCTCGTCCGTCATCTCGTCGCTCCACTGCTTGCCGGCGGGCTTGTGATCCGCCATCCATTGACAGTAGACGGCGTAATCGTCGTCAAGGATGACATCGGTCGGCGGATTGTATTCGTCGTTCATGTGCATGTAGAGACGGCGCCCGGTCCTGATGAGCGCCTCCGCGTCGCTGCCGTTCATGTTCTCGGTCAGGCTGCCGAAGACCGCGGCGGAGATCTCATAGAGATCCCACGAGCCCCGGAAGACGATCTCCGCGCCGTAGACGTTCTTTTCTTCGTTGCAGCAGGCCTTCCAGCCGATGCCGGATTTGATCTTCATCGCATCTTCTCCTGTTCCGTTTCCGATGAGGCGGGTCCGAACCGCGCCCCGGTGTCATATTCGTTGTAGACCGTCTCGAACCAGTTGTCGGTTTCGGGGATCGGGCGCACGGGGACGAAGCGGTTCCGTGCCGTCAGGTGTCCGTGTTCGCGGGTCAGGACGGTTTCGAGGACGAGGCCGGCGTGCGCCGTATCGATCCCGTCCGTGCCGGGGATCAGGAACGATCCGCGGGATTTTCCGCCGTCCCCGATGTAGGCGTCGATCGCGGAGAGCATCGCCAGCCGCGTGACGAGGGTGTCATAGGTCACGAGCAGCTCCCGCAGCGCGCGAAAATCCTTTGCCCGCCGGGTATCCGGGAAGCGGTCGACGGATTCGGCGGTGTCCCGGAGCAGGGCTTTCACGCCGTCCGGGTCGCGCAGGAAGGCTGCCGAGGCGTCGTGGCGCGTGCCGGCCTCATGCCGGTCTGTGAGGATCGCTTCGACGGTGTCGCCGTCTGTTCCGTCGAGCAGGGAGGCGATCTTCGCGGCATCCGCGAGCTCATCGCAGAGCGTGTCGCCGAGCGCCGGGACAGGACGGTCCTCACCGGCGATCTTCTCCGCCGCGCGCGCCGAGCCGACCTGCGTCGAGTTGAGCGCGGAGCCGCCCGGACGCCGGATGCCGAAGACGCCGCCGCACTCCCCGACCGGATAAAGGCCGCGCAGCGTCGGGCTCTCGTACCACATATCGCAGCTCAGTCCGCCGTTGAGATGCTGGGCGGCCACATGAATCTCGAGCGGTTCCTTCTCGAGGTCGATCCCGTGGGAGAGGTAGAGCGCGTACGCCTTTTCGTTCATCTGCCGCAGCCGCCGGATCGGCGTTTCCCCGAGGGCGCGGCTCTTTTCGAGGTATTCGTATGCCTCCGCGCCGACGGTGTCGGGGGTGAGCCCTGCCCGCTCGATGAGATCGGGATTCGCGCGGAAATCGAGGAAGACCCGGCGGCCCGCCCGGATCTCCCGGTACACGGCCAGATCGACCTCAGAGGAGCGGGACGTCCCGCCGATCTTCGACGGATCGAACGGCCACTCGTAGCCCTTCCGGAACTGCGCGGAGAGGGCGGTTTTCGCGTCTCCGAAGGCGTCCGGGAGAAATTCCCGCGCCTCGCCGTCCGGGCTGAGGGAAAGATACCGCGGCAGGACTTGCTGATACGATCCCGAGAGATTCCAACGGAACGCGGCGGACGCGATGCCGTATTGGCTTTCGGTGAGATTCGAGGCGGACGCCCCCGCGAGAAGAGGCGCGCCGAGGCCGCAGGTCTGGCTCTCGGGATAGACGGAGGCCGCATAGACGGAGGACGGACCGCCCGTCGCCCACACGACCGCGCCCGCAAGAACGGCGACGAGCCCCGCCGGGTTGTCCGGGGAGACCTCCGCTTCCGAGACGCCGACGATCCCCGCCGCCCGGCCCCCGTCCGTGAGCATTCGGAAGACGCGGACCCCGTCGAGGATCGGAACGCCTTCGCGGCGGACGGCGGCTTCGAGCGCTTCCGTCATCTTCTTCGAGGTGAGCGGGCCGCAGGAGGTCGCGCGCCGGTGCGGATCGTGGTCGGTGCGGTAGCCGGTGTATTCGCCCCACCGGTCCGCCGGGAAGGGAACGCCGAGCGAGACCAGGCGGAAGAAGCCGCGGAGCGATCCGAGGGCTTCCGTCAGGGCGAGGTCCCCGTGCATCGCGCCGCAGGCGAAGTAGTCCTCCGCCATCGCGCGCGGCGAGTCCGGGGTATTCGCGCCGGTCGCCTGCTTGTAATAGGTCTGCTTGTCCGATCCGGTGTTGCGGGAGGTGCCCATGTTCATCCCCTCGGTGACGAGGAGGACGAAATCCGCACCCCGGGACCGTGCGAGGGAGAGGGCAGCGTTCAGGCCCGCCGCGCCGCTCCCCACGACGAGGGCGGGCACGGAGAGGATGGGACCGGGAAATCCGCCGCGCAGTTTCATATCGAAATCCTTTCGCTTGGTTTTGGTTCTATCATATCACAAATTCGCCGCGGAATCAAGTCATGCGGGGGAAAAGCCGCGAAAACACCCCCGCGGGCCCGGGAGATCGGGTGCGGGGGTATGTTATTCAAAGATTACTCATCCGCGAGTAAGCAGGAATACGAGATCCGCGAACAGGAGAACCGTCCAGTGAACGACAACAACCAGCATCGCGTACTCCACAATATAGCACGGATCGCCGAGAATCAGCAGAAACCATAACGGGATCAGGAACAGCATGCAGAATCCGGAAACGATCAGCCCCTTTTCAAGATACCCTATCTGATACTCGTCATATTCCCTGCGGCGGATAACGGACAGAATCGCAATCATCACAGCGAGAACGAGAAACACATACCCGATGAAGCGATGATGTCCTTCCCGCAGAAAGACGGACCAACCGTTCCAGAAAGGGCTCGTCAGCGTCCCCTTCCCCATCGCAGGATCATAACCGAGCATGCCGGTGAATTCTGGATTCATGGCTGTCACATGGAATACAAGCCCGTAAAACGTTGAAATCATGAAAACAACAACGACGTTCAAAATCGGCTTTCTGAGCAGTTTCATTTTCTAACGCTCCCTTCAAAATCAAACAGGTCTTCTATGCGGATTCCGAAATACCTTGCCAGATCATACGCGAGCCAGACGGACGGATCGAATTTTCCCGTCTCAATAGCGTTGATCGCCTGCCGGGATACCTTGACTGCTTCTCCGAGTTCTTTCTGCGTCAGACCAGCACGCTCCCGCAACTCCTTCACACGGTTTTTCAAAGCGACCTCCCATGTCATGTTGACCTTACATACAGTATAGCACAAAACAGCTGACGTGTCAAGCGAACATGACACCAATTTCATAAAACGCCGCACAGCTCCTGCAAACGGAGCCGTGCGGCTGGGTGTTTCCTATCGGAATGCTGCCATTCCATCGTTTTCGCGGACTCCGCGCGGCGTTACGAAAGCTTTTTGGTCTCTCCGGTGTCGAGGTTCACTTCGATCCGGGAGGCAATGAGGTTTTCCTTGTCCGCCGACAGGACCTTTCCCGAAACGACCAGGACCTTCGGGTCGTCGCCGAATTTCATGCTGTCGACACTTTGGAAATACGGCCAGACGGAAGCGGTCAGATTTTTCATTTCCCCGGTCTTGCAGACCACGTAAAGATCATTCGCGTTTCCGCTTATCACCCCGGAGAAATACCCGCGGATCACATAGCAGTAATCGTTTTCCACGGTTTCGACCTCGTGATAGAGAAACCGATTTTTCAACAGGTTCAGCACCTCTTCCGCCGACGCGTTCTCCGGGACGGTGCCCGTCTGCGGAAGCTGCTCGACGTCACCCGTGGAGACGGTAACCGTGATCACGTCGCCGGCCTTTACCGCAAAGCCCTTGTCAAAGAGGAACGTGAAATCCACATGCCCGTTCCCCTGCGACCGGAAGAGATCGCCGCTCACGGCCTTGCCGTTCAGCGTCACCCAGAAGACTTTGCCGACCGCGGTGCGCACCTCGGTGGTATTCGTGAAATCGACGGTATCAGCCGCCGATGGGATCGTGAGCGCGGAGAGTGTGTCAAAGAGGTCATGGCGCAGCGATTCGCCCGGCTGGAAGAGGCCCGGATAGAACGCGACGGTGACCTTCGCGGCGGGGGCGATATCGGTACTCCAGATCGTGTCCATGGTCACGTCACTCTTGTCCGTACCGAGGAAGCCGGACCACGAATCATAGTCCTTGTTGACCGTAAAGGTGACGGTCATGCTGTCCGCCGTTGTCTGTCCGCTGACCTGCCAAGCCTCCGGGACGGTCTGCTCGACGGCATGTCCGCCCGCGAAGACCTTGTAGGGCATGGTCTCGTACACGGCCAGCCGCGCCTCGGGATCGAAGCCGATCTCCCCGTAGCGCTCGAGATCGCGGAAGAGGATGCAGGTCTCGCCGTTGATGTTCCAGCTCTCGACCTTGTCGCCCGCGATGGTCGTCACGATGTCCGTCGCGAGGATGTTGTGCGCGGGGGTGCCGACCTTTCCGGCGGGGACCTCGGGCTTGTAGTCCGGGTAGCTCGCCGGGGTGAGCGGTTCGCCGTCGACCACGGGGCGGACGACCTCGAGCCAGCGCTCCTCGGCGTGCCAGATCGCGTAAAATCCGTAGGCACGGAGATCCTCCGCGACCACGACGGTGCGGTTGTCGACATTGTAGGAGCGGATCGGGTGGTTGTCGATCAGCGCGACGATGTCGGTGTACAGCGTGCGATTGACGATGGTGCCGTTCGGGACCGCGGCGGCGGCGACGCTCAGCGCGAGCAGCAGGACCGCGGCGAGGACGAAACCGATGATTCTCTTCATCTATTTTTCTCCTTGGTGTTTGTTGTCTTGTTCCGCCTTCATCTATATAGACGTTCCAAATCGTATTTTGTTTCAACCGTTCGAGGGAATTTACAATTTGTTAACAATCAGCCGTGCCGCGCGACCGGCTGCTGCGGGCATGACGCAAAAACAGCTCCGCCATCGGGACAAACCCCGCGGCAGAGCTGCTGCTTTGATCCGAAGCGAGAAGGCTCTCTTCCGGATCCGCACGCCCCTCAGAACAGACGCCGGACGAGCGGCGCGAGGAAAAACATGACGCAGAATACGAGGACGACGAGTGCGCTGCGCTCCCACACCGTGCCGTCCGTTTTGGCGAGGGAGGGCCGGCGGAGGAGCAGCGCGCAGGCGACGAGATAGCCGAGGAAGGTCCCGAGGGTATTGGCGATCAGATCGTCGATGTCCGTGATGCCCGAGAAAAGCTGACCGAGCTCGATGGCGAGCGACAGGGTGAAGCCCCAGAGGACGGCGAAGCGTCCGTCGCGGAAATGCCGCCACAGGAGCGGGAGCAGGAGCCCGACCGGCACGAACAGAAGGACGTTCAGGACCGTTTCGAGCGGCGCGTCCGCCATCCCGACAAAGGGGATGAGATTGACGTTCGGCGCGTAATGCGCGGAAAACACGTCCGGCGGCGCGGTGACCGACCAGACCGCGCAGAGGAGGAGGGCGAAGAGCGCATACCGCGCCGTCTTCTTCCATTCGCGGAACAGGAGGAAGTGCAGCAGGAGAAGACCTGCGGCAAGAGGCGGCAGGGCGGCGGCGAGATCGCGGAACAGGATCGGAACGAATGCGGTGACGGCGGACATGGAGGACTCCTTCAGGTGAGCTGCTGAACACATGATACCACATCTGCGGCGCGGAAACAAGGGCTTTCCGTCAGATTTAAGGAGGGTTCAGGAAATCTTAATCCATCGTTAAGAATGAGGAAACGAAAGATGCGGGAAAGTTTTGCTTGCATCGGAGGGAAACCTGTGATATAATGTTATTTGAAGTCTTTCCGTATGAGACCGCTCTCCGCCCGGCATACTATGGACGGAACCGATCAGCATGCGAAAGGATGAACGGCATTGAATACGAAACAAATCGGCAGGACCGCGGTCCGGACGGCGGAAACCGTCGCGGAGGGAACGCGGGAGATCGGCGGGGCGATCCTCGACCGCTTCGGCGGAAAGAATCCCCTGCTCGTGCGCAAGAAATTCGAAATGCAGGATGTGTATTACCGCAAAAAGGACCCGGACAGGGAGCTTTTCCGCATCGAGATGGGATGCGACACGGAGCTCTGGGTGCTGGCCCTCGGCGCGGCGATCCTCCTCTTCTGCCTCGCGCACAAGCTGTCCAAGATCGAAGAGCGGAGGCGGATCCGGCGTGCGCGCCGAAAGAGCTGACGCATCGGGCGGAGCGCGTCTCCGCCGTACATAAAGGAGTCATGATGTCCAAACGAAACCAGATCCCGCGCCTCTTGGTGCTGTCGCTGATCTGCGTCGCCATCGCGCTCGGCTACACGGGACGTCTCTTGTACTTACAGGTCTCGGGTCAGGACTATTACAGCATGTCGACCCAGACCGTCTACCGCACCCGGACGGCGGTGATCCAGGCGCGCCGCGGCGAGATCTTCGACCGGAACGGCGTGCCGCTCGTCGTCAACACCGAGGCCTACGATATGTCCCTCGATTACCAGACCATCACGCGCGACAACGAGGAGCTGAACGAAATGCTGCTCGACATGATCTCGATCGCCGCGCGTTCCGGGGAAGAGGAGCGCATCCTCCCGCCGAAGGAATATCTCAGGGCGTCCGTCAACCCCGACGGGCTGGTCTATGAGATCCCCGAAGGCTTCGCCGATACGTCGGCCGGGCGGCGGTACTTCAAGCTCATCGGCGAGCTCAACGTCGAGGATGACGCGCCGACGGAGGACCAGATCCAGGCGCTCATGCTCTACTACGGCATCCTCGCCCGCGAGCAGGACCCGATCACGAAGGAAGTCACGTACTATTACCGCTATACCTACGATACCGCGGCCTCCCTCCTCGCCCGGCGCCTCGACATGACTCTCAGCCAGTTCGCTCCCACGAATCCCTACAAGATCGCCGAGGACGTCTCCCTCGCGTTCATCACGGGCATGGAGGAGCTCTATTCCCGCGGCTTCACGGTCCAGGCGGAGCGCGGGCGGGAGTACTGCTATCCCGGCTATCTCTCGCACGTTCTCGGTTATCTCGGCGCGATCCCGGAAGAACGCGCGTCGTATTATACGGAGCAGGGCTATCAGATCAACGAGAAGATCGGCATCGCCGGATGCGAATCCGCGTTTGAGAGCACCATGCACGGCACCGACGGCCTCCTCTCGATCACCGAAGACAGCTACGGCAACGTCATCTCCACCGAGGTCGTGAAGGAGCCGGTCGCCGGCCAGGACGTCTATCTCACGATCGACATCAACATGCAGATCGTCGCGGAGAACGCCCTCGCCCGCAACGTCGCGCGCATCCGCGAAGAGGCGAACCCCTACAAGCCTCTCACCGGTGAAGACGCGTCTGCGGGCGGCCTGACCGTCATCGATCCGGACAGCAACGAGGTCCTCGCGATCGCGTCCTATCCGACCTACAACCTCGCACTGTACAGCACGGACAGCGTCTACCGGACCCATCTCAGAAACGATACCGAGCTCTCTCCGATGCTCAACCGCGCACTCATGGGCGGATACGCGCCCGGCTCCACGTTCAAGGTCGGCGTCGCAACGGCGGCCCTCATGGAGAAAACCATCACGAAGGACACCATCATCGACGCGCAGGGCCAGTACATGTACTACGCCGACACGGGCTACACGCCCCGCTGCTGGCTCTACCTCCTTGCCGGACAGGTCCACGGCAAGATCAACGTCGTCACGGCGATCCAGGAATCCTGCAACTACTTCTTCTTCGATGTGGGCCGTCAGCTCACGATCGAGAAGATGAACGAATACTGCCGTCATTACGGTCTCGGCGAGCACACCGGGATCGAGCTGGCGGAGAGCACCGGGATCCTCGCGGGACCGGATTACCGGAACGACAACGGTCTGCTCGCGTGGGGACCCGGCGACACCCTGCAGGCCGCCATCGGACAGAGCGACAACCTCTTCTCCCCCCTGCAGCTCGCCTGCTACCTCTCGACGATTCTGAACAAGGGCAAGCGCTATGAGGCGCACATCCTGAAGGAGATCCGCGACTACCGGGCGCCGAAGCCGTCGTGGAAGAACGAGACGGTCATCGCCGACGAGATCAAGATCCCGGACGACATCCTGAACACCGTGCGGGAAGGCATGAAGGGCGTTATGGACCTCGGTTCCGCGGCGACCGTCTTCAAGGATTACGAAATCCCGGTGGGCGGCAAGACCGGTACCGCGCAGGTCCACGAGGACCGTTCCGACAACGGGATCATGATCGCGTTCGCGCCGTTCGAGAAGCCCGAGCTGATCGTCACCTGCGTCATCGAGCAGGCGTCCGGCGGTACCGAAACGGGTTATTCGATCCGCGACATTTTCGACTACTATTTCAGCGTCGACGAGATCCGCGCGAGAAAAGCCGCCGAAGAAGCGGAGGAAGCCGCAAGGCTCGCCGCGGAGGAAGAGGAGCGTCAGGCGGCGGAAGAGGCTTACGCCGCGTATCTCGCGGAGCAGGAGCGTCTCTATCAGGAGGCGCTCGAAGCCGCAGCCGCCGAACAGGTGCCGGAGACGCCGGCGGCCGAGATCCCTGCGGAAGAACCGGCGACCGCCGTCCCGTATGACGACGGCAGCGCATGGCTCATCGATATCCCGTGATGGCAAAACGAACGAAAGCCGCATGCGGCGGGAGGATGGAATGCCGGACATTGTCAAGATTCACGCGATCCTGAAACAGCTCTATCCGGACGCCCTCTGTTCGCTCGAATACGGCGGCGATCCGTGGCGGCTGCTCATAGCGGCCCGGCTCTCCGCGCAATGCACCGACGAGCGGGTGAACATCGTCTGCGTCCCGCTCTTCGAGGCGTACCCGGACGTCTGCGCAATGGCGGACGCGGAGATCCCGGCGGTCGAGGAGATCATCCGCCCCTGCGGGCTCTTCCACACGAAGGCCGAGTCCTGCGTCATGATGTCCCGGCAGATCGTCGAGCGGCACGGCGGCCGGGTCCCCGACACCATGGAAGAGCTGCTCGCCCTGCCCGGCGTGGGACGCAAGATCGCCAACCTCGTCCTCGGCGACTGCTTCGGCAAGCCCGGGATCGTCGCGGACACGCACTGCATCCGCCTGAACGGCCGGTTCGGATTCTACGATCCGTTGCTCAGGGATCCCGCAAAGGTCGAGAAGATCCTCTCGGGGATCGTTCCCGGGGAAGAACAGGCGGCGTACTGCCATCGGATGGTCCTCTTCGGACGGGAATTCTGCATGGCGCGCGGACCGCGCTGCGGAGAATGTCCCCTGAGGCGCGAAAGCCTCTGTACATACGGAAACGAACAGGGAGAAAAGCAGCAGTGAGCAGAACGGACGACATCAGCATCGCGATCCCCCTGCCGCCGCCCGTGACCTTCGTGATGGAGCGTCTGGAGGCGTCGGGCTTTCACGCCTACGCGGTCGGCGGATGCGTGCGGGACGCCCTCATGGGCAGGATCCCCGGCGACTACGACGTCACGACGGACGCGCGGCCCGAGGAAATGCAGCACATCTTCGCCGACTGCCGCGTCGTGGAGACCGGACTGAAGCACGGGACGCTGACGGTGGTGCGGGACGGCATGAACGTCGAGACGACGACGTACCGCATCGATGGGGGGTACGCCGACGGACGCCACCCGGATGCCGTGACCTTCACCGACCGGCTGGCGGACGACCTGTGCCGCCGGGATTTCACGATCAACGCGATGGCCTGGGCGCCGGGGCAGGGGATCGTCGATCTCTTCGGCGGTGAGGAGGACCTTCGGGCAAAGCGGATCCGCTGTGTCGGACGGGCGTCGGACCGGTTCTCCGAGGACGGTCTGCGCATCCTGCGCGCGCTGCGCTTCGCGTCGGTGCTCGGTTTCGCGTGCGACGAAGAATGCCGGGCGGCGGTCACGGATGGCATGCATCTGCTCGACCGCATCTCCCGGGAACGCATTTACGCGGAGCTCACCAAGCTGCTCGGCGGCGTCGGCGCGGCGCGGATCCTCGGGGAATACGCCCCGGTCATCGCGCATGTGCTCCCGCCGCTTGCCGAAGAAGATGTCCGCCGTGCGTCGACTGTGTTCGCGCGCATGACGGCCGATCTCCCGACCGCGGTCCGGTACGCCGTCCTCCTCGATGCGCTGGATACGGAGACGGCGGCGAAAGCGATGGACACGCTCAAACCCTCGAAGGATGAAAAACGCGCGGTCCTCTCGCTTCTCTCGCGCAGAGAAACGGTCGACACCGGCTCTTACGGCGTGAAATGCCTGATGCGCGACGCCGGGGACGCTTTCCCCGCGGTCTGGGCGTCCTTCGCCTCCCTGACGGGGCGGATCGATGCGGCGGGCGCGGCGGCGGTGCGGCGTGCTGCGGACGAGATCCTCGCGGCGGACGAATGCCGGAATCTCGGCGGGCTGGCGATCGACGGGCGGGATCTCGCGCTGAGAGGCTTCACGGGCCCGGCGATCGGGGAAACGCTCGCCGCGCTTCTGGATGCGGTGATGCGCGGGGAGATCCCGAACGAGCGGGACGCGCTTCTTGCAAATCGGGAGGCTGGACATGGATAAACCGGAACAGAAGAAAAAAGAAAAACGGATCCGCGCGACTCCCTGCGAGACCTGCCTTTTCTACGATGTGATCGACGAGGAGGGGACGCTCGGGTGCACCGTCGACGTGGACGAGGACGAGGCGTGGCGCGAGCGGGCGGACATGCACAGCGAATGTCATTATTATCAATTCTACGACGAATACAAGACCGTACAGAAACAGAACTGACGGCGGAGGGGATATGAAGGCTCGGATCGAGGAAACGGTGCGGGAGATGTGCCCGCCCGTAAGCGAACGGCATCAGGTACATATCGTCAATCCCGCGGCGGGCAGGGGAAGACTTCTCGAAGCGGTGCGGCGTGCGATCGCCGATACTGCCGGAGAGATCCGCGAAAGCGCGGAGCCCGGGGACGTGACGCGGCTCGTGCGGGAGCTCTTTGAAGCGGAGCCGTACGCGCACGCGGTGGTCTACGGCGGCGACGGGACCGTCTTTGAGGCGGTCAACGGCATCATGCAGTCCGGAGCCGGCCGCACGGCATCCTTCTCCGTGATCCCCGCGGGGAGCGGAAACGATTTTTCCACCCATGCGAACGACTCCGGGCTTCATCCGAAATCCGTCATCGCGCCGATCGATGTGATCCGAACCGTATCGGACGGCGTCGAGCGGTATTATGCGAACATGATGAACATCGGCTTCGACTGCTCGGTCGTCGCGCAGACGCTCTGGCTGAAGGAAAAGACCTTTCTCCGCGGAAGCGCGGCCTACATCGGCGGCGTCGCGAAGGAGCTCTTCGTGAAGAAGACGACCGATGTTGCGGTCGAATTCTCCGGGTGTGTCAACCCGGCGGACGGCTCGGCGCTTCCGGATTTGCAGCTGAGGCAGAAGATGCTTCTGACCGCGGTGGGGAACGGTTCCTGCTGCGGCGGCGGCTTCCACGCCCTGCCCCTCGCCGCGCTCGACGACGGGTACATGGATGCGCTCGTCGTGAACGACGTCAGCCGCCCGCGGTTCGTCGCCCTCGTCGGGGATTACCGTGCGGGGACGTACGTCAATGAAGAGGGGGAGCTGAAAGAGAGATTCCGCTCCGTCCTGCGCTTCGTGCGCTGCCGGAAGATGCGGATCACGGGACCCGAACGCTTCTGCCTCGACGGTGAGATCTTTCCGACAGGCGCGGAGCGCACGATCGAGGCCGAAGTCCTGCCTCGCGCGCTGAATTACGTGCCGTTATAAGAGATAAGAAAAACGGGGGAGGAATTCCTCTCCCGTTTCCCGTGATCCCTTACGTCCGGACCTTGCGGGGCCGGGTCACGATCACCAGGACGACGATGGCTGCGAGAAGCGCGAGGAGCGCCAGCGGATGGAACCGCACGGTGTCGCGCACGGCGTTTGCCGCGCTGCCGATCGTTTCGCCCGCCGTCTCGCTGCCCGCCGCGTTCACCACGCCGTTGCCGTCGGTATCACCGAGGGTCGTGTCATTGCCTCTGGCGTTCTCACCGGCGCTGCGGGCCGTGCCGGACGGGGTCACGGTCGTCGACGATCTACCCGAAGCGCTGCCCATGCCGGCGGTACTTTCCTTCACGGAACCGGTCGAGCCGGCCGCGTTCGTCGTCTTGCCGGTCATGCCGCCGGTCGTGCTGTTGTCGGCCCGGTCCGAGGTGCCGTTTGTGCGGTTCGTGTCGGATGCCGTGCGGTTCGTGCCGGGAGCCGGGACGACGCTGTTGTCCCCCGAAGCATTCGGAACGACGGGTTCGGCCTGTTCGGACGCGATGAGTCCGCCCTCCGCCGTACCGCCCGCTGTACCCGCCGTACCGCCGAGACCCGCGTTTGCGGCTGCGGAAACGGCGACGGCGAGGAGGGCGCAAAGGACGGCGGCCGCGAGAGTGACGCCGAGGACATGGGCGATGCCGTGCCCGGATTTTTTCATCGAATTCTTCATCATACATAACCTCCGTAATGATTGAAATCGGATTGCGGCGCGATTAGTCTTGCCAAAACGGTCTGCTGCTATGCGCCCGGACGGAGGTCAGCTTTTTCCTCGGGAGGATGCATTTGGAAAACAAGCGATTCACGAAAAACGATAGCGGCTTTGTCTGCGCAAACTGCGGGAGGGAAGTGCCGCCCCTGCGCTATACCTCGCGGAATCATTGCCCGTGGTGTCTCTGCTCGCTGCACCTCGACGTCAATCCGGGCGACCGGGCGGCGGACTGCGGCGGGATCATGGATCCGATCACGGCGGAACCGGACGCGAAGCGCGGCTTCATCCTCACCCACCGATGCCGCAAATGCGGCGCCGTGCGTCGGAACAAAGCCGCCGAAGACGACGACCGGGGTGAGATCATCCGCCTCACGGCGATGCATTGAACCGCAGCGGCGCATAGGAAACTGAAAAAAGCCCTCAGCGGGGCTTTCTTCTGTTTATGGGAGCATTCCTCCCGCTGCTTTCAGCAATTCTCCGATCCGCTCCGCCGTTTCGGGGAACCGGATCCCGACCGCGTTCAGCTTCGCGGCATCCATGCAGAGATTCCGCGGCGAATCCCGGTACGATTCCCCGTCGCATGCGATCCGATCCGGGTCAAGCCCGGCGATCGCGAACGCGGCCTGCACCGTCTCCGCCATCGTCCGACCGATCGGCCCTCCCGCTGCCGGGATGTTCGGCGAGCCGAAATTGTACACCCCGCCCGGGATCGAGAACGCCGGGATGAAGTTTTCGACGACGTCTCCGACATAGGTCAGCCCCCGCCGGTCATGGACGGAGAACCGGAGCCGCTCCCCGGAGGTCATCCGCGCGAGAAGACCCCGGAAGAAGTCGCTTTTCTCCCCGGGCACGACGGTCTGCACGTCATACATCCATGTCAGCCGCATCATCACGCAGTCCGGGTTGACGGCGAGGCATTCGCGCTCCGCCGTGAGCTTTTCTTTTCCGTAGAGCGGCGCGGGGGTGACGTCCTCGTCCTCCCGGTGCGCTGCGATGCCGCCCGTACCCGCGTAAACCTGATCCGACGAGCAGAGGAGGCACTTCGCCCCGCTCTTATGGGCCGCGGCGGCAACATTGACACTTCCGTCGACGTTGATCCTCTGCGACCGCTCCGGCTCCCGCGTACACTGCCCGACGTCGGACATCGCGGCGCAGTGCAGGACGAGATCGGGCCGGACAGTCTCGAAAAACCGCCGGACGCCGTCCCGATCCGTGATGTCCATTTCGCCGTGCCGGGGCGCCGAGATCTCAAACCGGTCTGCGAGCATCGCCGCCGCGCGTCCGCCGAGGAAGCCAGACGCGCCGGTAATCAAGAGTTTTTTCATTTCCGCCTCCGTTTTTTCTTCTATCCTATCACAAATCGCTCCGTTTCGCAACCCCATCCGGCGAAAAATCACCGGCGGCACCGTTCCCGGAAGGATTTCCCGCCGGACGGCACATCGGACCTCCCGGCCGCATATACTGGAACGCGGCGAAAAAAACGGGTGGAAGATGTTTAAATCCGCTCCCCGCCGACGATACTATGACATGGACAAAACAGAGGAAGCCAGCGGAAAGGAATGAGGGAAAGTGACAGTCAAGCGCGGCGATATTTATTATGCGGATCTCAGCCCGGTAGTGGGGAGCGAACAGGGGGGCGTGCGCCCGGTGCTCATCGTGCAGAACGACGTCGGGAACCGGTACAGTCCGACAGTGATTGCCGCGGCCATCACGAGCCGCCTCGGAAAAAACAGGATGCCCACGCACATCGACGTGTCGGCGGACCGGGTCGGACTCACGAAGGACTCGGTGATCCTCCTGGAACAGGTGCGGACGATCGACAAGAAGAGGCTCGGCGAGAAGATGGGCCACCTCGACGAGGAGACGATGAACGCCGTGAACAACGCGATCTCCGTGAGCCTCGGCCTCGGACAGCCGGGCGGCGGCGGTACCAGCGGTACTCCCGGTACTCCCGGAGGCGGCGCGGCGGAAGGCTGACGGCGGAGAAACGGATGCGAAAAAGTGCGGATTTTCCGCGCTTTTTTCATGGAAAAGGGTTGACAAATACCCGAAGGGGGTATATAATAGAGCGCAGATGATACCCTGTGGGGGTATTGGACAACACCGCATGACGTTACCGTAAGGGGGACTCTATGAATAAAAACGAACCCGCCTGCCCGCTCTGCGCCGCACCGTCCGACGGATCCGATGCGCGCCGCACCGAACGGTCCGAAGAGGTCCGGCGCAAGCTCACGAATCGCCTCAGCCGCATCGAGGGCCAGATCCGCGGGATCCGGCAGATGATCGAGAACGACGCGTACTGCAACGACGTGCTCATCCAGTCCGCCGCCGCGGGAGCCGCTCTCAACGCCTTCAACCGCGCGCTCATCGGGTGCCACATGCGCTCCTGCGTCGCCCGCGATCTGCGCGAGGGAAACGACGCGGTGATCGACGAGCTGCTCGACACCCTCGAAAAGCTCATGAAATGAGCGGCAAGAAGAACAAAGAGGAAACAAGTCTATGAAACAGTATTCCGTGACCGGGATGTCCTGCGCGGCATGCAGCGCGCGGGTGGAAAAGGCGGTGTCCGGCGTCCCGGGCGTCACGTCCTGCTCCGTCAGCCTGCTCACCAACTCCATGGGCGTGGAGGGCGACGCGCCTGCCTCCGCCGTGATCCGCGCGGTCGAAGAGGCCGGATACGGCGCGAAGCCGAAGGACGGGAGCTCGGCGGAAGCCGCGGTCCGTGACGCCGAAGACGCCCTCGCGGATCGGGAAACGCCCGTTCTGCGCCGCCGCCTCATCGCCTCGATCGGCTTTCTGCTCGTGCTGATGGCCGTCTCGATGGGCCACAGCATGCTCGGCCTGCCCCTGCCCGCCTTCCTCGAAGGGAATCCCGCGGCGATCGCCATCCTCGAGATGCTCCTCGCCGCCGTCGTAATGGTCATCAACCAGAAGTTTTTCATCAACGGCTTCAAGGGTCTGCTCCGCGGCGCGCCGAACATGGACACGCTCGTCGCGCTGGGCTCGGCGGCCTCGTTCGTCTATTCGACCGCGGTCCTCTTCCGGATGACGGCGGAGAACGATCCCGCGCGGCAGACGGCGCTTCTGCACGGGCTCTATTTCGAGTCCGCGGCGATGATCCTCGCGCTCATCACCGTCGGGAAGATGCTCGAGGCCCGCTCGAAGGGGAAGACGACCGACGCCCTGCGCTCCCTCATGCGCCTTGCGCCGAAGACGGCGACGGTGGTGCGGGACGGCGCGGAGACTGTGATCCCGGTCGAAGAGGTGCGCCGGGGCGAGATCTTTGTCGTGCGGCCCGGCGAGAGCATCCCGGTCGACGGCGAGGTCCTCGAGGGCTCCTCCGCGGTGAACGAATCCGCGCTGACCGGCGAGAGCATCCCGGTCGACAAGGCGCCGGGCGACGCCGTCTCCGCCGCGACGATCAATCAGTCCGGATTCCTGCGCTGCGAGGCGACCCGGGTCGGCGAGGACACGACGCTCTCGCAGATCATCCGCATGGTCTCCGACGCCGCCGCGACCAAGGCGCCGATCGCGAAGATCGCGGACAAGGTCTCCGGCATCTTCGTCCCGACGGTCATCGCGATCGCTGCGGTGACCACCGTCGTCTGGCTTCTTCTTGGCCGGGAGGTCGGATTCGCCCTTGCGCGGGGCATTTCGGTCCTCGTCATCAGCTGTCCCTGCGCGCTTGGGCTCGCGACGCCCGTGGCGATCATGGTGGGCAACGGCGTCGGCGCGAAAAACGGCATCCTCTTCAAGACGGCGGTGTCGCTCGAAGCGGCGGGCAGGACGCAGATCGTCGCACTGGACAAGACCGGGACGATCACGAAGGGCGAGCCGAACGTGACGGACATCCTCATGACTCCCGGCGTGACCGAAGAGGAGCTCCTCGCCGAGGCCGCGTCCCTCGAGGCGATGAGCGAGCACCCGCTTGCCCGCGCCGTGATGCAGAAAGCCGAAGCGGACGGGATCCTCCCTGCCGCCGTCGCAGATTTCCGCGCGCTCCCCGGGAACGGGCTCGAAGCCGAGGCGGACGGCGCGCGTCTCGTCGGCGGAAGCGAACGCTACGTCGGCTCCGTGTGCACGCTGCCGGAGGAACTGATCGCCGGGTCCCGCAGACTGGCGGAGGAAGGGAAGACGCCTCTGTTCTTCGCGAAGGACGGGCAGGCGCGCGGGATCATCGCGGTCGCCGATACCGTGAAGGAGGACAGCCCCGCGGCGATCCGCGAGCTCGGGAACATGGGCATCCGCACCGTCATGCTCACGGGCGACAACGAGCGCACCGCGCGTGCCGTCGGACGGGTGGCGGGCGTGGACGACGTCGTGGCGGGCGTGCTTCCGGACGGCAAGGAAGCCGTCATCCGTTCGCTCGCGGAGCACGGGCGTGTGATGATGGTGGGCGACGGGATCAACGATGCGCCGGCCCTGACCCGCGCGGACACGGGCGTCGCCATCGGAGCGGGCACGGACGTCGCGATCGACGCCGCGGACGTGGTGGTGATGAAGAGCAGCCTGTCCGACGTGTCGGCCGCGATCCGGCTGAGCCGCGCGACGCTGCGCATCATTCACGAGAACCTGTTCTGGGCATTTTTCTACAACTGCATCGGGATCCCGCTCGCGGCCGGGGTGTTCATCGAGACCCTCGGCATCGGGATCACGCCGATGTTCGGCGCGGCGGCGATGAGCTTGTCGAGCTTCTGCGTCGTGACGAACGCCCTGCGGCTGAATCTCGTGAAGATCCACGACGCGCGGCGCGACAGGAAAATGAAAAACGCGGTCACGGGGGAGATCGTTCCGAAGAGCGCCGCCCCGGACCGGGAAGATAAAAACAATTCCAACAACGGAAAGGAAGGACAAACCATGAAGAAGGTCATGAAGATCGAAGGGATGATGTGCCCGCACTGCGAGGCGCGCGTGAAGAAGGCGCTCGAGGCGATCGACGGGGTCGAATCCGCCGCACCGAGCCATGAAAAGGCCGAAGCGGTCCTCGAGCTCTCGAAGCCGGTCACCGACGCGGTGCTCATCGCCGCCGTCACCGACGCGGGCTACGAGGTCAAGGGGATCGCGTGATCCAAAGAAAACGAACGGCGCGCGTGCCGATTCCGGGGGACGGACCTTCGGGAAAAGCACGCGCGCTGTTTATTTTTCCTTGGCGGATGGTCCGTCGTCACGGCTGCCGCCACGTTTCGACGACGGTTTTTCCGTTGGAAACATACCCTTTCCGCACATTCCCGTCATCCGAAACCGTCACCCAGAAGGCATAGTCCCCGCAGACGGGTTTCCGGAAATTGCGTAGGCCTGCCCCGACGGTTTCGATCCGTTCTCCCGCCGTCGGCCGGTAAACCGGTACGCGTTCGACGAGGGCGCCGTTCTTTTTCCATTCCGCCCGCCATAGCTCCCCGCTCTCCGCGTCAAGCGTCCAGAGGAACCGCCCGGACACGTTGAAATCGGCGACGCCGGAGAGGATTTTTTCGCTGTTTGCGCGTTTGTCCGTCGGGACCCGCCACAGGGTTCCGTCTTCGAGATACCAGTAATACCCGCCCGCGACCGCGCCGAAGAGCTGTTTGTCCAGCACGGTCCGGACCGGGTTCAGAAGCTCGTCGAGCACGGTCACGCCCTCGGGTCCCACCTTGACGATCCCGTCGGAACCGAAGAGAAGATAACCGCTCACGGAAACCTCCGTCGAGATCTCTTTGTCCATCCGGACGAGCTTCCACAGCGCTTCCCCGTTCATCAGAGACGCACCGACGTTCGCGTACAGGATCCCGTTCAGCACATAGAGGTCGGAAACCTCGTCCGGCGCTTCAAAGAGCTTGTCATAAACCCCCGTGCCGATCTTCCATTCGAGAACGGCATACTGGACCGTTTTCCCTCCCGGACCTGCGAAAGCGGCGGAGAAGTACACGGCATCCCCGTACCGTACCGCAAAATCAGCCTCGGCGGTCAGATGGCTGCACGGCGCATGCATATCCGCGCGGCAGTCTTCCTGCGTGCAGACCTTTGCGTATCCGCCGGTATCGTTGGGATAGATCAGCCCGAGCGACACGGTTTTTCCGTCCGCATCGCCGTCCCAGCGGATGCAGTCGAGGGAGCAGTCCTCAGCCGCGGGACCCCCGTCTCCCCAGAATTCCTCCGGCGAGAGGGGATCCGGGACCCGCGGGATCAGAAACTGCATTTCGTTCGGCTTTCCGATATGGAAAACCGTGTTGTTTTCGTAATACAGGGAGTCGTCCCTTTCGGGCCTCTCCGGTTTTACGGTCGCGACCGCGTCCGCTGTCTTGTCCGCGCATCCGGCAGAGAGCAGCAGGACCGCCGCCGTCAGGAGTACAAGGATTCGCTTCATGGCATTGCCTCCGTGTCAGAATTATTTGTGCTCCGCCAGCCAGATGGACACGCGGGACTGGATGCGTTTCGCGCAGTCCTCCGCCGTGCAGGCATCGGCGCAGAAGGCCGAGATCTCCTCGTTGATGATGTCGGCGATCTCTTCGTTCACGATCGCCGTGCGCGGGGAACCGACCTCGTCGAGGAGGGGCTTGAAGCTTTCCGCCAGCTCCTTCGTGTAATGGAACAGGATGCCCGGCCGCTGGAGGTCGTCCGTGGTCATCGGGTGCTCCGGATCGTCGGGCTGGGAGCCTCCACCGCCGTCGAAATACTGCCAGGCCACGGAATTCGATTGGATGTAGAGCGCGTATTCCGCGTCATAATCCGTTTTCAGCGCGGGAATGGCGCTGTGGCTCCGCCGGCCCGTGAAGAGCGTGCGGACCACCTGCCACGCGGTCTCGGGCGAGCGGCAGAAGGAAGTGATGACGGCCGCTCCCTGCGGGTTGACGCTGTTCCCGGCGCCGGGACGGTTTTCCTCCGTCGGATAGCCGATCAGGACGTAGTCCTTCGTGTTGAACTGCGCCTCCAGACCGGGGAGCGAGCTGATTTCCCAGATCTGCACCTCCCGCAGAACGATCTTTCCCTCAAGGTACGGCAGATACCGCTCCGAACGGTCCAGATTGCGGTAGGGGGACGTTTTCCGGTATTCCTCGCGGGTCGGCAGGGTCTTCAGATAGCGGAGGAACCGGAGGAATTCCGCGCTGTCGAACGAGCAGGCCGCTTTTTCCCGGTCGATGAACGCGCCGAAGCCGCTCTTGCCGAAAAGGAGGTACGGCGCGGATTCCTGATAGAGATTCAGGATGGGCGTCACGTCCTCCGGCAGGTTCTCGACAAAATCGAGCATCTCCGCGGAGGTCCACCAGCCCTTGTCCGAACAGGAGCCGAGCAGCGCGCGCGTGGACATGAGGACTTCGGCGGAAAACAGCGGGTAAATGCCCCACATGCCGCCGTCCCCGGTGCCGAACGCGTGCTGCACCGCGCCGAAGACGTTGTCCGGATTGACGAGATCGTCCTTCTTCATGAACGGCATGAGATCCGTGTACCATCCCTTCTCCCACAGGAGATCGATCGGTTCGCAGCTGTAAGGACCGAGCACGAGGTCCGGACGGTAGGTGCCGGCCGTCATGTCCAGCGCGAGCTTTTTGTAACCCGCTGCGTAGTCGTCGTCCGTCTGGTAGACTGTGTAGTCCTCTACCACGGCGCGGCACTCCGGATGGGCGCGGTTGAAGACCGTGATCTGCCGCATGATTTCGGGGCCGATGCTGATGTTGCCGAGGTACGCCACCTTCACCGTGGGGATCGTCGAGAGGTCGACGTCCGGGATATGGCGGTAGAGCATCGGCGTGCGGATATAGTCCCCCTCGTCGAGGCGTTCGGCGATGAGAAGCGTGTCCGCGTCGATGACCGCCACGAGTTCGGCGCTGGAACGGCTCAGATCGGAGTTCATGAAGTCACAGACCGTCTCCGTCGCCGTTTCGCCGTCTTCGCCGACCGTCATCCTCATCACGCCGTTCTCGCCCACCGCGTAGAAATCATACCCCGCGCCGAAGAAGACGTTGTTGATGTTCGGCGGCAGGGGCTTTGCCGGCGCGAAGGAGGAAGTCTCCCGGTCGATCGCGGCGAAGCCCGATTTCCCGTTGAAGTATCCCGTGACGTAGACCCGCCCGTCGGAGGAGGCGGTCAGGGAGTTGATGAAGTCCTGCGTGGTGACGAGTCCCTTGCGGATGAAATCCGGGTTGAGGATCAGCACCTGCCGTTCGGACGCGAGGTAGAGGCAGCCGTCGCCGTCCGCCGCGAGATAATTGATGAAAAGCATCCCGTGCTCGGCGGGATCGAACTGCGGACCGAGGTCGTCGCTCACCGTCGTCTCACCCGTCGCGAGTTCATAGCGGTTGAGGTAGATCTTCGTCTCCCCGCTCTCGAAATCCATGTCGGAGCGGAGGTAGGTCAGGGAGGTGTCGGAGAGGATGCCGCTCTCGACGTAGGTGTTCCCGTCGAGGGACAGATCCCGCCGCACCGGCTCGCCGCCCTCCGTGAGGGTGAAGACGGCGGTGCGCTGGAGATAATGGATACTGCCGTCCGTGTCCTCCTGTTCCTCGGTCATCGAGGCGAGGCAGGTGAGGGTACCGTCCTTCCAGATCGGCGGCACGCCGGTGTTCAGGTTCCACTTTTCAGGGAGCGGGAACGCCGTTCCGCGGAAAACGTGTTCGAGGATGACGGGCTCGCCGTCTTCGGTCAGGCCGGCGTCGTTTTTCGCCTTTTTCCCGCACCCGCCGAGCATGGCCGGAAGCAGGAGCAGGAGCGCGAGGATCGCCGAAAGAATGCGCGTGTGTTTCATGGGAAGACCTCCGTTTCTTGGTTATTCACCCTCTATAACCGCTCAAAGGGGCGAAATGTTACATCCAGTTGAAAACTTTTATCCGCCGAACAGCAGCGTTCCGCCGCATTTCTCCTCATTTGTGCTCCGCCAGCCAGATGGACACGCGGGACTGGATGCGTTTGGCGCAGCTGTCGACCGATGCCGCGCCGGCATAGAGAGCGGACATTTCTTCGCGGATGATGTCGAGAATCTCATCCGGAAGGCTCTCGGTAAGCGGAAAGCCCACGTCATTGTCGAGATAATCCCGGATCCGTGCGCCGTATTCTTCGGTGAGCGTGAGAACGAGGGACGGTTCATTGGGTTCTTCTATCTCCTGACTGATTCCATGCGAGTTGCCCATATTGCGATACGGGGAAATGCATTGATAGCCGAGATATGTTTGAAAGCCCTCGTCGAATGAGTGCCTAAAGACCGGAAGAATGCCGGAATCCCATGGATGGAATCCGCCTGTCCAGAGACTGCGCAGAAATTCCCACGCGCTGTCGGGATCAGCGCAGGAGGAGGTGATGACAATGGCGTTATTGGGTGTCAGGACTGTGCCGGATTCTCCTTCGGTCGGATAACCGATCATCACATAATCATCCGTACCAAAGGCGGCGCCGAGCGTAAGCAGAGCGAAATACGATACGATTTCTTTTTCATAAAGCGTGATAACGCCGGTCTGGTAGTTAAGGTAGAATTCCTCACCGGAATAAGGATACACGTCGCCCTGTCCTGCCCGTGCGGGATAGGAGGCAGGATAGTCAAGGCACGCTTGGAGAAAACGCCGGAACGCCTCGCTGTCAAATGAACAGACAGCCGCTTCTTCATCGATGAATACACGGAAGCCCTGCGGGCCGAACAGACGGTCCACAATGGTCTCCTGTGTCAGGTAGCTCATCAACGCGTGACCTTCGGGAAGACTCTCGCGGAAATCGAGCAGGTCCCGGATGGTCCAGCTGTTGTGATCGGCATAGGGGCCGAGAATCTCCCGCGTGGACAACAGTGTTTTCAGGGTGTATAGTGTTGTCAGCCCCCAGAGCGAGCCGTCCTTGGCGGTGAACGCGCGTCGGACACCTCCGAAGAGATTGTCGAAATTTACCTTCGGATCGGCTTCAAGAAACGGTGCAAGGTCGGCGTAGAGATGCCGCCGGACGATTTGATCGATATCCGCATTGCCCGGCTTGCCGATCACGATGTCCGGCCGGCAGGTCCCCGTAATGATGTCTGTCGCCAGCTTCCTCGCGCCGCCGTCCGGGTTTTCGGTCGTGTTGTATTTCGTGTAGTCATCAACCGCGATGCGGACTTCACGGTGCTTCCGGTTGAACTTGGTAATCTGATCGGGAATGTTGAATTCGAGTTCGACCGTGTGCGCGAGGAGGAGGACCTTCGTGTCTGCAAGGTTGTAATCCGGAAGACGGCGATAGAGCGCGAAACCGGATTCGCTGCCGCTGAACTGGAGGAGAAAAGTTTCCTCATTTGCCGCCCACACCAGTACGGTATTCCGATCCACAGAAGAATTCTCAAAGCTCATAAGGAGCTCCGTTATGCCGCCGTCGAAGGAATAGATCCCGTCGTCTGCCGCGAAATAGAGGTCGTGTCCAGCGCCCCCGAAGACGGCATTGGCTTCCCATGGGACGGACAACGCTTCGCCGAGCGCATGCTGCTCTGTGTCGATCCGATTGGTTGTCTGCCGAGGGCTGACGAGAAGTTGAAGTACAAAATCGCCTTTCTCATCGCATGCCGCGGACAGAACACCGTCCTTTCCCGAAATCGAAAAGGAAAACGTGAGATCTTCGTTCAGGATGACCACTTCGTCCTCCGTGGCAAGCAGTACCTTCCCGGACGGTGCGCATACGAGGAAACGGACATGCGGCTTCGACGTAAAGACAGATTCGGCGTCTTCATCAGCCGTAGTCTCGCCATTTTGGAGATCAAAGTGCATCATGCGGAGACCGTTGTCGGTCTGTACCAGCGCCGTCAGCGCATTGGCAGTGATGGCTCCCCGGCTGAGATATGCGCCTACCGGGAGAGAAAGCGGCATCTCGGAGAGAAGGGATGAATCCGCATCGAGCGTGCAGACGGATGGCTTTCCTCCGCGCTCCGCGCAGCAGACGAGGCCGCCGTCTTCTGTCAGATGCGGCGTTACCGTGGTGAACATGGTCATTCCGTCCGGTGCAGAATACAATTCGCCTCCGTAAAGATGAGTGAGGATCGTGTCTTCCTGTTTATCTTTCTTTTCTGCTTGTCCGGCAGTATCCGCTTGAATCCCCTTTTTGCACCCGCCGAGCATGGCCGGAAGCAGGAGCAGGAGCGCGAGGATCGCCGAAAGAATGCGTGTGTGTTTCATGGGAAGACCTCCGTTTCTTGGTTATTCACCCTCTATAACCGCTCAAAGGGGCGAAACGTTACATCCGGAAGTAAAGATTTTCATTTCTTACCGGGAATTGCTTTTCCCCGGGAAAGTGATTTCGACAACACGACGTTTTCCTCCCCCGTTTATCTTTGTTTACGGTAACATTATACACGAACGATGAAGTTTTGTCAACCGATAATTAGAAATAAATAACGACAAAAACATCGGGGTGCGGCGTTCTGCAAAAACTTTTACAGAAATCACCCGGGCGGCGGCGCAAAACAAAAGCCGGACCCCGGAATGCTCCGGAACCCGGCGCGGGCGTGCGGGTTCGGAAACCCGTTCCCGGTCTCCGCCCCGCTGCCTGCTGTTTCTTATGTTTCCCTGACCGTCACGGTCTTCCCTGTGACGCGGATGTGCAGTCCTTCGTCCGTGCGGATCGCTTCGCCGCCCGTGACCTCAGCCTCGCCACGCTCGTTGACGAGCAGGAGGGAGAGATCCTCCGGGCCGTTCTCGATGTCGAAGACCAGGTCTGTTCCCGACCGCTTGACCGAAACGCGGAAGAGGGCGTCTTCTTCGCGCACGTCGCAGGCCGCCTCGCCGGTGACCGCGTATGCCCGGACGACGAGGGTCCCGTCCTCGTTCCGCATCGGGAGCAGGGTGTTTTCCCGCACCATGAGCGGTAGGGAGAAGAAGTCGCGGACCTCCCGCACGAACCGGCCCCCTTCGGTCTCGCGTCCGTCGAGGAGATTCGTCCAGCGTCCGGCGGGGAGATAGTATTCGACGTCGCCGGATTCCGAGAACACCGGCGCGACGAGAAGGGAGGAGCCGAGCAGGTACTGCGTGTCGAGATCGGCGCAGATCCGGTCGTCCGGGAACGCGAGGACCATCGGGCGCATCATCGGCACGCCGGTCAGATGGGTGCGGACCGCCTCGGACCAGAGATACGGCATCAGCGATTGCTTCAGCTTCGCGAATCGGCGCAGGACGTCGACCGCCTCCTCGCCGAAGAGCCACGGAACGCGGTACGAGCCGGAGCCGTGCAGGCGGGAGTGCGTCGAGAGCAGCCCGAACGCGGACCAGCGCTTGTAGACGTCCGCCGGCGCCGTGCCCTCGAAGCCGGAGATGTCGTGCGACCAGAAGCCGAAGCCGGACAGTGCGAGCGACAGCCCCGCCCGGAGGGATTCGTGCATCGAGAGGTAGTTTGAGTTGCAGTCGCCGCCCCAATGCACCGGGAACTTCTGCCCGCCGACCGTCGCGCTCCGGGCAAAGAGGCAGGCTTCGCCTTCGCCGCGCTCCGCTTCGAGCAGCTCGAACACGCATTTGTTGTAGAGGTAGCTGTAATAGTTGTGCATCTTCCGGGGATCGCTGCCGTCGAAGTAGACGACGTCCGTCGGGATGCGCTCGCCGAAATCGGTCTTGAAGCAATCGACGCCGTCTTCGAGCAGCCCGCGCAGCTTGGACTGATACCACGTCCATGCCGCGGGATTCGTGAAGT
>JAEEGL011946493.1_pt1 | contig 27147 bp, 15 predicted proteins | sample 9134231 | NCBI WGS metagenome assembly JAEEGL01 (sample SAMN16246548, study PRJNA631951) | gut metagenome | biome: gut microbiome; feature: rumen; material: fiber-attached | host: Bos | place: Iran: Karaj | collected 2018-10 | reverse complement strand
GCTCTGGCCGTACTTCTTGCCGTTGAGGTCCCATTCGGAGAAGGTGTTGCCCAGGCTGGGCGCGGCATTGACGGTGATAGACTCGCCTGCATACAGCTTGGTCGTATAGGAGGAGCCGACATTGGCGCTGTCGATGATCAGGCCGCCGTTGACGGCGGACACGCTGACGGTGTGGAGCGTGGAAGAAACCACGGCCTGGAACGACCTGCTGCCGTCGACCCTGAATTCGAACGTCTCGGAGACCGATACGACCTTGTCGCCTTCCATCCATCCCAGGAACAGATGCCCGTACGCGGGCTCGGCGACCATGGTGACGGTCTCTCCCCTCTCGAAGGAACCGGAGAAGGTCTTGGCGGGCTCGGATCCGTTGACTGACACCGTTCCGGCCTCTATGGATGCCGTCACCGTAAGGGCAGGGACCTTGCTCATGTAAGCGACCGCGTTGATGTCGCCGTTGACGTTTTTGACGGTGACCTTCGGCGATTCGTAGGAGCTGCCGTTGACGACCCATCTGGCGAACTGGTATCCGACGTCGGGGACCGCCTCGAAAACGATGGTGGCGCCCATGGCGACGTTCCCGGAATAGCTCTGGCCTTTGTCCGCGTCATCCACGAAGACGGTTCCGTTCTGAGCGGAAATGCTGGCGGTGAACACCGTCTTGGAGGTCTTGGCCTCATAGGTGCGGTCCTCCATGCCCATCGTCACCTGGAATTCGGGCGACGAAGAAACGGCGGATCCGTTTATATACCAGGCGACGAACGCATATCCTTCGGCGGGTCTGGCCGATATGGTGGCGGTCATCCCTTCCTTCACGGCCTTGGAAGACACGGATTCCCCGTCGATGTAGACGGTTCCGTTGTCGATCGAAACATTGAGGCTGTGGGACGGGGCAGGGACGAAGACCGCGGTCACGTCCAGATCCATGTTTCCGACGGTGAGGGTCATAGCCCTGCCGTCATAGTTGGTGCCTTTGATCACCCAGCGGTCGAATTTGAATCCGGCTGCGGGATCCGCGGAAAGATTGATGACCTTTCCGGGCTGATAATATGAGGAGTAGGAAGTCCCCACGGACGTTCCGTCGACGGAGATCGTTCCGAAAGCCGGTGAATCCTCGCCTTCGAGCACGGCGTTGATGCTGACTCTGACGGAATCCGCGGGCACAGTCTCCTTCACGGTGACCTGGCAAGTGGCGGTCCTGCCGCCGTCCGCGGTGGTCGCGGTTATGGTCGCATCCCCTTTGGACACCCCGGTCACGATTCCGTTCTCGACCTTAGCGACGGAAACGTTGCTGGACGACCAGAAGACGTTTTTGTTGGTGGCATCGGACGGCGCGATGACCGCCGTGACCGTGACGGAAGCGCCGACATCCAGCTCGGCGCTCTGCTTGTCGAGGGTTATCCCGGTGACGGGGACGACCTTGGGCGCCGCGGCCGAGACGGCCCTGATCAGAACGCTGGAAGCGCCCATTTTGAATGTATAATTGGAATCTGAAGAGAGCAGAGAGCTCCCCTTGTAATATCCTGAGAATTCATATCCCTGATTCGGAATCGAAACGATGGTTATCGATTCGCCTTCCTTGAAATTCCCGCTGTATTCCGTCCTGGATTCCCCTCCGTTCACGGTGAACGAGGTGTTCTCGGACGAAATGGTGAGGGAGTGCTTTTCGCTCTCCCCGCCGCCGTTGTTCAGCAGCACATAAGCTCCGACCGCAGCTATGGCGATGATCGCTATCGCAGCCGCAACGATCAATGCTTTTCTGTCCATTTTTCTGGCTCCTTGTCTTTTGCCGGTGGTGGCAATCAAACGTACGGCTAACGACGCTATGGTTAAATAAAAGTTCACAAAGAACTTCGGACCCCGTCCGCCGGCATGAACGCAGGAGCCCGACTGTATCGGCAAGAGAACGGGAGAAAGGATTAACCGTCGGACGGAAGATAATCTCCCATGCCCAGAATGATCATCAAAGGCGAGGCCGTGGAAATCCCGGAGGGAACCACAGTCGAATCCGCCGCGGCATCCGCCGGCCTGCGCCCCAACGCATACATATTCCTCATCGGCGGGAAGCCCGTCCCCATGGATTCGGAGGTCCCGTCCGGAGCCGAGATCGTCGCGATGAGGGTCGCCTCAGGAGGACGATCGGGAGCGGGCGATCTCTTCCAGCAGCCCGAAATCGAATCCTGAGGCTTCCGCCGTATCGGTGAGCTCATCCACGTTCCTGAGATAAGCCTCGCGTACGGTGGCGCCCTCCAGCTTCCCATCCGAATCGGAGCAGGAATCCTCCTCCGGGAACCTCAGATAGACGTATGGCAGAACCCCGAGGCATTTCATCCCGGTCAGCTCTTCGATCCTGTCCAGGCCGTCCTTAAGTATCGACGCGTCTCCCCTGAACCTGTTGATCACGAACCCTTTGATCCGCGGCTTCAGATCGTCGGGGATCAGCCTCCAGGTTCCGTATATCGCCGCGAACACGCCGCCCCTCTCGATGTCCCCGACTATGATCGCCGGGATGTCGGTCCTCTCCATCAGGCCGGTGTTCGCCAGATCTCTGTCCATGAGATTGATCTCGGCAGGTGAGCCGGAACCCTCGCAGATGATGAAGCCGTGATTCTCGGCGAGCCTTCCGTATGCTTTGAGCGCCTCGCGCATTACGGCCTCCCTGTCCAGCTCCTTGCCTTTCCCGTAGTCCATGTACGGCTTCCCGTTGACAACCGCCTGCATCATCCCTCCGCCGCTGGGCTTGAGGAGGACAGGATTCATGTCCGTGACCGGCTCCAGCCCCGCGGACCAGGCCTGGAAAGCCTGGCCCATGCCGATCTCTCCCCCGTCCTTGGTCGCGTAAGAGTTCAGAGACAGATTGGAGGCCTTGAACGGGACGGGATCCTTGCCTTCCCTCATGTAATGCCTGCAGAGCATGGCGCAGAGCGTAGTCTTCCCGGCCGCGGAGGAAGTCCCGAGAACGAGAACCCTCATGCTTTTCCCTCCAGTATTTCCATGAGCTTCCCCATATCCAGACTGCTCTCGAAGGCGTCCGCCAGCGCATCCAGGCTTTCTTCCAGGGATTCGCCGTAGCTCTTCATCGGCATGTCGGCCGCGGCATCCCCCAGAAACGACAGGAAATATCTCCTGAAAGGCTGGGCGTCGAAGCATCCGTGGAGATAGGTTCCGAACAGCTTCTCGTCCTCCCTGACAGAACCTTCGTTCCAGGAGGGCGCGAACATGCTGTCTATCCTGAACAGCGGCTCCTCGGATACCTCCGTCTGCCCCATATGGAGCTCGTATCCCGTCAGATTTCCGCCGTCTCCCTTAAGCAATGCCGCATCGCGGTTGGCCACCGTTTTCTTGTACTCTGCGAAAACGGTCCTGTTGCCGAAGAACCCGAGGCCGTCTATGACCTCCTTCTTTCCGCCCTCTATCCCCATCGAATCGTCCAGAATCGCGCCCATCATTTGGTATCCTCCGCATATCCCGAGGATCGGCAGCTTTCCTCTGAGCTCTGCGAGCCTGCCGGCGATGCCTTTCTCGCGCATCCACCTGTAATCCATCACGGTGTTCTTCGTTCCCGGCAGGATGACCGCGCTGACGCCGTCCAGATCCTTCGGCGATTCCACGTATACGACCTGGATCCCGTCCAGCACGAGCGGATCGATGTCGGTGAAATTGGCTATGCGCGGGAATTTGACGACGCCCACGCGTATTTTCCCCTCGCCCTTGCCTTTCGCTCCCCTCAGGGCCTCGGAATCCTCGGACGGCAGGGCCACATCGACATGGGGGATGATCCCTATCACGGGGATCCCGACCATTTCGCTGAGCTTATCCGCTCCGGAACGCATTTTCTCAGGGTCTCCGCGGACGTTGTTCAGGATTATCCCTTTGATCCTTTTCCTGTCTTTCTCCGGGATCAGCTCCACCGTTCCGAGGGCATATGCGTACGCTCCGCCCCATTCCACGTTCACCACGAGGATCACGCTGGCATCGGCGATTTCGGCGGCTTTCATGTTTGCGATGTCCTTGTCGTAGATGTTGATCTCGGCCGGGGATCCGGCGCCTTCCATTATGACGAAATCGTACCGTTTCCTCATGAAATCCACATGTTCCCTGACTATCTCTATGCCGGGCCCCGGGACGAATTCGCTGTAATACTCTTTGACCCTGTAATCGGCGAAAGGCTTCCCGCATACGATGACCTGGGAGATGTCGTCTCCCTTGGGCTTCAGAAGGATGGGATTCATGTGCGCGTCCGGATTGGTGAGCCCGGCCGCCTGTGCCTGGAGGGTCTGGATCATGGCGATCTCGGCGCCTCCGCGGGTGACCTTGGAATTCAGGCTCATGTTCTGCGATTTGAAAGGCGCGACGAGATACCCTTTCCTGTGGAGGACCCTGCACAATGCGGCCACCGTGATCGATTTCCCGGCGTCCGAGGTGGCGCCGACCACCATCAGAGCCTTGCCCATATGCCAATAGTTCTTTTTCGTCTCCTCGAATACCCCTCTTAAACGGACGTCGGAATAATCCGTGATTCCCATGCGCTTTATCTCCGACATGATGTGGGAAGCAACTTCCGGCCTGTGGATGAAAAGGCAGTCCGAGCAGTTCCATACTTTCCTGCCTCTTTTCCCGTCAAGTTCCCACCCGAGATCCCCGTCGCCGCAGGGATAGAAAGGGCAGTAGCAGAAGGTGCAGTCCTGGCCGGTGAAATGGCTGGGATGGTAATCGCATTCGAGATTGGGGCCCAGATAACCCCTTTCGATCTCCTCGTTCACCTTCTTGCCGATGATTTTCATATGATCGCACCGAGTAAGCCCATGCGCAATAATAAATGGAGCGGACGCCCGCCCGCCGTGAACCCGCACATATCCGCATGCGCGCATAGTGCTGGTTTTAACTATCGAGCCGATATCGGGTCAGTCATGGGCGACTTCAGATTCATCCACTGCGCCGACATCCATCTCGGCTCGCGCTTCAAGGGAGTGCGCACCGGGGATGCCGGAGAGATGCTGAGGATGAGGAAAGCGCCGGCGGAATCGTTCAGCAGAATCGTGGATCTCGCCGTCTCGGAGAAGGCCTCTTTCATAGTCATATCCGGGGACATATTCGAAAAGGGCTCGCTGCCTTCGGACCGCAGGTTCTTCTGCGAAGAAGCGGCGCGCGCCGGGATGCCGGTTTTCATCTCCAAAGGCAACCACGACGCCGAAAGGCCCTGGGATTCCGCGATGCCGTACCCTGAAAACGTCAGAACGTTCCCGCCGGAAGGGGAATCGATCGCTCTGAACGCCGACGGCACTGAGATAGAGATCGTAGGGATCAGCTTCGCAGGGAAGCGCGAAAGCCGCAATCTGGTTTCGATGCTGGCCGGAACCCCCGGGAAATTCACCGTGGCCTGCGTCCACTGCTATATCGAAGAGGTCGACGAAGGGAATCCCAACGCCATCTGCCGCATGCAGGATTTCCTGGGCAAGAACGTCGACTATTGGGCGCTGGGGCATGTCCACAGACGCATGGTAGTCAGAGAGAATCCTTATGTAGTGTATCCCGGCAACATCCAGGGCAGGAACTCCAAGGAAACCGGTCCCAAGGGCGCCTATCTGGTGGAAGTCTCTGGCGGGAAGGTGTCCAAAATGACTTTCGCGGAGACCCAGAGCATCCAATGGAGGAACCTGAGGGCGGATGTGACCGACATGGGGATGGGCGAGCTGACGTCTGCCCTGTCAAAGGTGTTCTCGCCAGGGGACATACTGTCCATTTCGTTCAGGGGATCGGGAGCCCTCGCCGACCGCATCTGCGCCGATCCGGAATCATTCTCCGAAGAACTTGAGAGATCCTTGGGCACGAAGCTCTACGGGATATCATGCGGCGGATGCTCCAGGACGGTCGGGGACGGCATGCCGGAATTGATAGCCGATGCGGCGGATGCCCTTGCTTCCGGGGGGCGCCAGGCTCTTGAAGAGGCGCTAGACGATGCCGGGCTTCTGGGATCCCATAAGGACGCTGTCGCATCCATGACCGAGAAGGAGCTGATCATGGCGGCGAAAGACGCGGCCGCATATCTGATGAGAGAAACGGAGGCCGGAAATGAAGATAATCCGCGCCGACGTGGATTCATTCGGGCCGCTGAAAGACCGCACGTTCAAATTCGCATCGGGCCTGAACGTCTTCTCCGGGCCGAACGGCTGCGGAAAGACCGCTCTGGCAGAGTTTCTGGCCGCATGCCTTGTGCCTTCCGCCGGAAAGACCTCTCCCGAGCGCGGGAAAGACGATTCCGGGGGCATTGTGGCCGACGAGGACGGGACGGAGACGTCCATCAGAATCAGAGGCCTGTACCGCATCGGGCGCGTCCCGGACTGCCTTCTTGGCATGCGCCCGGATTATTACAGGGGAGTCTACTTCATCGGCAGGGGGTCGGTGGATGACCTGTCCGCATTGGAGGACGCGTTCTCCGAGACGGAATCTTCGGCGCATCCTGGCCTGATCACGGCGTCCGAGAAGGCCAGGGAATCCGCGGAACAGGCGCTGGGCCATGATCTCAATGAAATCGACGCTCTGATAGCCGAGACGGAATCGGAGGCCGAAGGCCTCGAGGAAGAAGCCAACCGCTACGGGGAATATGATTCTCAGGCCGAAGCCATCAGGAAAATGATCCGCATGGAAACCGAGGATTCGCCGGAGGCGGAAGAGCTGAGGCAGCACACCAACCTCCGCGAAGCCTACCGGCCGTATTATGACCGCCTGTCCGATCTGGCGGCTTCCCGCAGAGCCCTCGAAAGCTTCGAATGGGTGGGCGGGAGCGACATACTCGCATACGAAGGGATGGTCGAAGAGCTCAGAGAGGCCTCGGAAGCCGCCGAATCCATGGACGAGATGATGTACGGCCCTCTGACGGAGCTTGGAAGCATCGAACCCAACGACGTCTACGCCCATGCCGGCGAGATCAAAAAACTCGCGGAAGGGAGAGAAGCTTACGCCAGAAATTCCAAGGAGCTCCGCGACAGGATAGCGGAGCTGGCCGACGCCAAGATGGGCGCCCCCAAAAAGAAAGCGCCGCTGTTCGGACGCGGAAGCGGAAGCAGAGAGGAAAGCATGGACATCTCCGCCCTCACCAGGCGCATAGACAGCCTCACCCGCATGACGGAGTCGTATGAGGAATCGGCGACCAGCGTCTCGTTCGCCCTCGGGATAATGATGCCGGATACCGAGCAGGCTGTGGCCGAGATGGTCCGCATGAAGAACGCGGCTGACATACTCACCGAGCACGGGGACGCCCTGAACGATTCCAAAGCCAGGCTGGAAAAGGCGAAGAGCGCCCTATCCAGATTCCTGGAGCGCTTCGGCGGCGAGGACGGATTCGCTGAATGCGGGAAAAAGACGGGGGAAGCGCGCGCCATCGACGAGGAGACTTCCGAGATAAGGAAAATACTCAGCGAAGCGGGCCTGAACCCGGACGAAACCATCTGCGCCACGGAATACCTCGGAGCGGCGGGGAACGTCGACAACCTGAAGAAAAGGCTGTCCTACCTCGAAGAGAAGATGTCCGCGATACTGTCCTCCGGGAAGCTGGAGTCTCTGCTCGACAGGAAAGCCGCCCTGAAAGCCGAGCGGGAAGCCGTCATCCGCAGGGGAGTGTCGTCGGCATTCGCGTGCGCGATCGCGAACAGAATCAGGAGCGGGATGTCCGAGGGAAACCAGCCGGATCTCGACGCGGCAAGCGAATACCTTTCTGAAATGGCCGGAAGAGAGTGCGAAATATCATGGGACGGGGGATTCCGCCTCGCAGACGGCGGCCCTCCCCGGCCGCTGGAAGCCGCAGGAAGCGGAATGCATACACTGGCATCGCTTGCCCTGAAGCTGGCCGTAGCCGAAGCCCCCTCCGCATGCGAGATTCCGGTGATCCTCGACGAACCGTTCGCGGGGCTCGATTCTGAAAGCAAATCGGGCGCATGCAGAGCCGTCCGCAGCGCCGCGAGGAAACTCCAGATAATCGTTTTCACATGCGACCGCGAGACCAAAGAGATATTCTCCTCCATGAACGGGGCAGCCATCTTCAACATGGGGATGCCTCACCGCGAAGGAATTCCCCACGCAACTTTATAAATGAGTTCAACGATGGCGCCGGCAAGGAAAGCAATCTTTCCTGTTCACCATATCACGATCATCACGGGGCAGAGCGCCCCCAGGCCGGCCGGGATCCGGGAGCTGAAGAACGCACCCACGACAGCGAATCCCTCAGGCCAAACCATCCGCCGGCAGGAAGCCGGAATATGCCATGACGGCGCATTGGATAGTGCAGGCAGGACAGATTTTTTCCTACACCCCAAAGGAGTGTTCACATGAATATCGATCCGAATACTACGAAATACATGGTCAAAGCGAAGATCACAGCAGACGGCATCATAGAGAAACCCGACGTAGTCGGCGCGATCTTCGGTCAGACAGAAGGGCTCCTCGGCGACGAACTCGACCTCAGGGACCTCCAGAAATCCGGAAGAATCGGCAGGATCGAGGTAGAAGTCGTCTCGAAAGGAGGCAAATCCGACGGAATCATCTACATGTCTTCCAGTCTGGACCAGATCGAGACGGTTATCCTCGCATCAGCGCTCGAGACCGTCGACCGCGTCGGGCCGTGCAAAGCCGGAATCCGCGTCCTCGGCATCGAAGATGTCAGAGTCACCAAGAGGGAGAAAGTCGTCGAGCGCGCCAAAGAGCTTCTCAACGAGCTCATCAAACAGTCCAAAGGATCCAGCTACGACCTCATGGACAGCGTCAGGCAGAGCGTCCAGGTGGAGGAGATCACCTCCTACGGAAAGGACAGATGCCCGGCGGGACCAGATGTGAAGAACTCCGACACGCCCATCATCATAGTCGAGGGCAGATCTGATGTCCTGAATCTCCTCAAAGCGGGAATAAAGAACGCCATCGCCGTCGAAGGGACCAACATCCCCAAGACCGTCCAAGACCTTTCCAGAGAGAGGGTCTCCACGGCATTCGTCGACGGAGACAGAGGCGGGGAGCTGATTCTCAGGGAGCTTTTCCAGGTCGCGGAAGTCGATTTCATCGCCCGCGCGCCCCGCGCCCACGAGGTCGAAGAGCTCACTTCCAAACAGATCATCAAATGCCTCCGCAACAAGATCCCGGGCGACCAGTACATGGAGATGAACGGCCTCGTCACCGAGGAGAGCGCTCTGGACGAGGAACAGGAAGAGCCCGAGTTCGAGCAGGAATACCGCGAGCGCAAAGAGAGGCGCGAGAGATACGAGGACCGCGACGACGAGAGGCGCGACCGCAGGGACAGACGCGAAAAGAAAGATAGGCGCGAGAGATACGAGGACCGCGACGACGAGAGGCGCGACCGCAGGGACAGGAAGGACAGGCGCGAGAGATACGAGGACCGCGACGAGGACGAGGACCGCAAGAAGCCCCGCTTCGACGACTCGGCCATCGACAAATACAAGAAAAAGAAGGACGAGAGCGAACCCCTCACCATGATCGAGGGGCCGGAGACTCCGGCCATGATCGGCGCCGCCGAAGAGAAGATCCTCATCGAAGCCGCGGAAACCCCCTCGATGATCGCGGAACCCGCCAAGGAAGTCCCAGCCGAAGAGGAGAAGCCCGCCGAGGCCAAGCCCAAAACCAGGAGGACCCTCCGCGGAAAGAAGAGCTCGGACAAAGTCCTGACCCCGGAGCAGACCGAGTTCCGCGACATGCTTCTGGACCTCTCGACCACCCACAACGCGAAGATCCTCGGCGAAGGGAACGCCCTGATCAGAGAGGTGGCAGTTAAAAACCTCGTCAACTCCCTCAAAGAGGATTCCGGAGGGGCCATCGCAATCGTATTCGACGGCGTGATCTCCCAGAGGATCCTCGACATCTCGGCAGAGAAAGGCATATACACCGTAATCGGAACCCGCAAAGGCAACATATCCAAGATGCCCGCGGAAATAACCATCCTCACCAAAGAGGACCTCTACTGAAATGATCGAAATGACCGAGAAAATAGCAGCGGAAACCTGGAGCGACGTCGAGAAGATGCGCTCCACAGAAGAGATCCTCATCCCGTCCGATCCCCTCGACAGGGTCCTCGGGCAGGAAGAGGCGATCGAGCTCGCGAAGATAGCCGCCCGCCAGCGCAGGCATCTGCTTCTGGTCGGGCCGCCGGGCACCGGGAAATCCATGATCGCCCGCGCCCTGTCCATGAACCTCCCCGCCCCCTCCCACGAAGTGAGGGTGGTGGAGAATCCGGAGAACGCCGAGAGGCCTTTCGTCGAGATCCTCGACAGAGAAGAGGTAGAGAAGGAAGAGGCGCTCAAAAGCGAGCCCATAGGGGTGCTGGAGAATCCCGAAGACGCCCCTCCCAGCGTGGCCGAGCATCTGGGATACAGATGCAAGAACTGCGGGAAGATCTCCCAGCCTACCGACCTCAGCTGCCCCTTCTGCAACTACAGCAAGATGAGCGGAGGGGGAAAAGGCAACCCCTTCCAGGACCTGATGGGCAACATCGGAGGCCTGCTCGGAGAATCCGTGGGCCAGCTGACCGCCGGAAAAGAGAAGGTCCGCACCACCCGCACGATCAACGGATTCGAGGAGACCGTGATATTCGAGCGCGCCGGCGATAAGATACGCATGCTCGACGAGGCCGCAATCGACAAAAGAAGCGAGATCTCCCGCACATCCAACGAGAAGACCCTGGTGAAGCTGAACAGGAACCCGTTCGTCCTCGCCACTGGCGCGTCGGAGACCGAACTGCTCGGAGACGTCAGGCACGACCCTTACGGCGGGCACGAGAAGCTCGGGACCCCCGCATACGAGAGGGTCATCGCCGGATCCATCCACGAAGCCCACGAAGGAGTGCTTTTCGTGGACGAGATCTCCCACCTCGGGGACCTCCAGAGATACATACTCACAGCGATGCAGGAGAAATCGTTCCCGATCATGGGAAGGAACCCCCAATCCGCAGGAGCGAGCGTCAAAGTGGAGGAGGTGCCGTGCGACTTCATCCTCGTGGCCGCATGCAACATGCAGGACATCGAGAATATCCTGTCACCGCTCAGATCCAGGATCATAGGGAACGGATACGAGATACTGGTGGACATCGCGATGCCGGACAACGACCGCAACAGGGCCAAATACGCCCAGTTCGTGGCCCAGGAAGTCAACCTGGACGGCCACATACCCCATGCGGACATCGAGGCGGTCAAGCTCATCATCGACGAGGGCAAACGCCGCGCCAGGGACGACAACCAGCCCAATTCGCTCACCCTCAGGCTCAGGGAGCTCGGCGGCCTGATAAGATCCGCCGGGGACATAGCCGTCATGGAGGGCGCGGAGCTCATCACCGCGGAGCACATACGCAGGGCCCTCAGAAGATCCCGCCCCGTCGAGGATCAGATCCGCGAGAGGTACGGATCGTACACCTCGGGCCTTTCGAAGGACGTCTCCTCCGCGCAGAAGGAAAGATCCGGATACTATTACCAGACCGACCACGTGGACGACAGCATGTTCTCGTGATCGCGAAACATTTTCCTCCCTTCGGGGAGGCTTTTTTCATGATGCCCTGCAGCCCGAAGAGAAAGCGACCATGCGGTATGCGTCCCCGCCGTCGCCGTAGAAATGGGGCAGATTCTCGGAGAATTCGAATCCGCGTTTCCTGTAGAACGATATGGCAGGCCCGTTCGTGGTGCGGACCTCGAGCTGTATCGTGCCGCAGCCGTCCATGAAGCATCTCCTGCGGAAAGCGTCCAGAAGCATCCCGCCAATCCCTTCCCCGCGGAAAGGAGCTTCGACGGCGAAGAGGGATATGGAAGCCCTCCCGCCGTCCAGCTTCGAGCCGCAGAGCGCCCCGACCGCATTGCCGAAGACATCCTCGGCGATGAATTGGCCCTGGGGCCACTGCGACATGAAGAAAGCTATGACATCGGGCGAGAAATAATCGTCGAGATTCCCGTTCACTATGGAGCAGATCTTCTCGAAATCCTTCTCGCCCGCCTGTCTGACGATCATCAGATCATCTCTTTATCCTGGACAGCCCGATCAGAGCTATGATCAGGATGACAGCCCCTATGGCGGCGTATTTCATCCAGCCTCCGGAACCGCCGCTGTCTTCCGGCCCGGGATCCGACCCGGACTTCACAGTGTAATCCATGGAAGCGGCGGCGGAATCGCCCGACGGATCGGATGCCGTGACCTTCAGGGTGTGGGTACCTTCGGTCACCGTGACCGCGGCGCTGGGCTCTTTGGTGGTCTTGGTCTGGCCGTCCCCGAAGTCCCAGACGTATGTGTACGTCCCGGAAGGCTTTGCGCTCACTTTGAACGTGACGGAATCGCCCGCTTTGTATGTCTTGGCGGTTGTCGTTATGGTCAAACTTACAGAGCCAGCAGGTTCGACGACCACATAATCCATGGAAGCGGAGGCGGAACCGCCGGATCCGTTCTTCACTGTCACCTTGAGGACGTGAGCCCCCTGTTTGGGCACGACTTCGACTCTGGGGACCTTGGTGGTCCTGGTCTGGCCGTCCCCGAAGTCCCATTCGTATGTGTACGTTCCGGAAGGCTCCGCGCTGACTCTGAACGTAACGGTCTCGCCCAGCTCGTACGTCTTTTCCGTGGTCATGATCGTCACGGAAATGCCCTCATAGGAATAGTATCTGCTGAAATCCCTCTCGAACACGCCCGCGAAATAGTCGGCGACCGCCGAGGAGATAATCGATACGCCTGCCTCCCTGTTGGTCTTGAACGACGGGGACGTCCAGTTCACAGAAGCTACGACCGCAACGTCGTCGCATACCAGGCCCTTGTTGTGGACATAGGGCTTATCCATGGCGGCGGCGTCGATCATGCTTCCCTCGTTGATCCTCTCGGCGTAATCCTCCGCATAGATCCTCTCGCTCTCGTTCCCGGAATTCAGGATGAACCTCACGTCCGCTCCGGCCGCCGCCCTGGAATTCATGTGGTACAGAGGAGACCCGGATTCGGTCCAGTCGCGGTAGAAATCGTCGAGGGATTGCTGCTGGACGTAAACGCGCTCGGTCGCCGCGTCGATCCAATGCATCTCGCTTTCCCAGGAATTATCGGGAGAAAGGATGGGGCATACTTCCGCGGAATAGGTTCTGAAGCTTCCGGAAGATGGCTTCTGATACCAAAGATCGGCCGGGGAAACCCCGGAATATCTCATCTCGGAGAAATCCCTGACATCTTTCCCGCCTAAATCTCCGGCGAAGACGCCTTCCATGTAGGAGGCATAACCCTCGCTCTCGATTATTGCACCCCAGCCGCGGTTGCCGTAGTCATCGGCGTAAGTGCCGTCCCTGATCTTTCCGTTCAGATTGTCCACGGTCCAGTTCTCGGATGTGACAACAGCTGTCTTCCCGTCTATGACGGCGTATTTGGCGTGGACCAGATTGAAGCGGTCCCCAGGGATGTCGCCGCCGATCAGTTTCACTTCCCCGCCGGCGTTCACCAAGGCCTTCAGGCTGGAGGCGACCCCCGACTGGTCGGATTTGTACGGGTTAGATTCCAGCAGGAGAACGACTTCCACCCCTTTCTTCGCCTGATCGCACAGAAGCGCGTACATGTTCTTGCTGGTGAGCTGGTACATCTCTATATGGATGGATTTCTTGGCGGAGCTTATCGCATCGTAGATCGGGACTCCGCCGCTGTCGGGGAACACGAAGGGAGTGACTCTGGCCTGGAACCTGAGATTCGGATCGAAATCATGGCCGGCAGATCCCCCGGCCGAAATCCTCCAATCGGAAGCGGAATCGGTGTCCGCAGAGCCGCTCCTTACGGCGTATATCCCGCTCCCGGAGATCGACAGAGGGCTCCCGCTCCACAGGGAAGCGTCGCTTATGGTTTTGCTGCCGTAGCATAATGCATCGACGCAGGTCCCCCAGGAATCGTAGAGATATACCTGGTCTCCGCCGTTCGCAAACAGATAATTGTTATCGACGCTCAGGATGGCGTTGGAAACGTCGATCACCCCCTCGCGATCGGCGAAAGAGCTCTTCGGATTCTCGTCGGGCCGGACGATGGTCACCGATTTTCCGGCTTCGAGCCTGTAATAGGAGAAAGCGCATTTGCCTTCCCCGTCGGTGAGGTACCATCCGTTCAGATCTACGGCTTTCCCGCCGTAATTGGCCAGTGTGACCCCTTCCCAGTCGAAGGGATTGAATTCGCTGATGAGCACTCCGTCGAGGCCGGCCGCGTCCGAATCCGGCGCGCAGACCTGGGCCGCGCAGAGCGCCGCAATCAGCGCAGCTGTGAGGGTCAGAATCTTCCTCGCATCCATGCATCCTGATTGCTGGACTGGATTATTACCTATTTCGCCGTCGGCTTCCCCTGGAACGCCTCGCCATAGCATAAGCGAAAGCCGAAGCTATCGCCGCCGCCGGGAATATGATGTATGAAGCCGGCCCCATAGCATCCAACCGCCCGGCGATCCAGCCGATGGCGGAGGGATCTTTTTCTGACGAATATTCCGCAGATGCTTTGCATGAGAACCCGGAGCCGTCAGATACTGTGACCGTCATCGTATGCTCGCCTTCAGCAGGCCAGAAGGACATGCGCGGGACCGAAGTGGACCTTGTCCTGCCGTCCCCCAGATCCCATTCGAATGAATAATCCCCGGCCGCAGACACCGACACCGAGAACACGGCCTCCTCGCCGGCGCGATATCTGGCTTTCATCTCGATTATTTCAGCGGTGAATCCCTCGTACAGATAGCATCTGGCGTGATCCCTGAGGAAAGCTTCAGCGAAGAAGGCCGCTATATCCGCTGATTCTATCGCCGCTCCGCATTCCCTGTTCAGGGAGAACGAGTTGTCGGTCCAATTGACCGAAGCGACTATCGAGATGTCATCGCAAATCAGCCCCTTGTTGTGGACATACGGAAACCTCATCGAAGCGGCTTTGATCCCGGTCCCGGCGCACAGCTCGTCCGCATAGCTTCCGGCGGATGATTCGCAGATTATCAGCCTCGAATCTACGCCTCTGGAAGCGGCCTGGGCCATGCACCAGACGGGCGACCCTTCCGCGACATCCCTCATGGACGACCCTATGCTTTGCTGCTGGGAATAGACCCTTTCAACAGCGTTCTCCATATAGTAAGATTCGGCTTCGAATGAGCCGTCCGGAGAGAAAAAAGGTACCACCGATGCCTGATACGGCTTCCCGTATTCCCCTTCGGGCGATGAATAGCTGAGATTCCCTGCCGCCCTCGCATTGGGATAGGTTTCCGCGAATGACCTCACATCCCCGTAATCCTGGCAGATGTCGTTGGCAAATATCTGCTCCATGAGGAAAGCGAAATCCGCGCTCTCTATGGCCGCGCCCCATCCCCTGTTGCCCGTATCGTCCCCGTATGAGCACGGACGGATGTTCCCGTTCATATTGTCTGACGTCCAATTCTCTGTCGTCAGGATTGTCGTGCGGCCGTCTACGACCGCATATTTCGCGTGCATGTAAGGGAAGCGCTCGCCGTCTCCCCCTATGAGATATATCTCTCCCCCGTGGTTGACCAGCGCTTTCATCAGCGGCATATATGCGATCATGTCCATCCCCAGCGGATATGCCTCCAGAAGAAGGGTGACTTCGACGCCTCTGTCTTCCAGATCGCACAGAAGGGAATAGATGTTCTTGCTGCTGAGAAGATAAAGCGCGATGTCCACCCTTTCCTCGGCGGCCTCCAGCGCCCTGTAAACCGGGACGCCTCCGCTGTCCGGGAAAAGGAAAGGCGTGACCTCGGCCGGATACGACCTTCCCGGATCGAAATCCATCTCGGTCACTCCCGGGCGGCGGACGGCCCAATCCTCCGCGGTATCGGTGTCACCCCCGATCCTCAGCGTATAATACCCCCTTTTTATCGCCGCAGGAGGCCCCGACCAGTCCGGCCCGTCGATCTTCTTGCTCCCATAGCAGACGGCATCTATGACGGCCCCGTCTTTCATCAGGAAGATCTCATCGCCGGTGTTGTTCAGGACGAGGGAGCCTTTGGCTTTCGAAAATCCGTTCTCGCCGAGCGCCACGATATGGTATCTGCCGCCGAAGGATCTGCAATCAGGATCGGAAGAGAATGCGACGGAAGAACCCGCCGGGATCATGAACGATTCCTTGAATATCCAGGTCCCTTCGCCGTCCGTGAGGGAAAATCCAGAAAGATCCACGGAGCCGGGACCCGGATTGGATACGGCGATGGCTTCTCCGTAGGGATCGAAAGCGCGGATCTCCGGAGATGACGGAGCGGCGTCCGAATTTCCGGCTACGATGATGATCGCCATTGCAAGGGTCAGGGACAGCATCAAGGCCATCTTCGTATCCATGCCATCCGATCCCGGGATAGGGACATAAGCGGTTGCGTCCTTCCCTAAGATTGCTAAAACATTGGGGCTGCGGCCTGACAGACCCCATCCGCCGGTTTATGACTGTTCGGATAGTTTTATATGACAACCGAATTACCAGGCGATATGCCCTTCGATAGGATGGGACGCCGTCCGCTGCTGTTTCTGATATTGGTTCTCAGCATGTTCGGCCCTCTTTCCACCGACATGTATCTGTCCGGTCTGCCGAAGATGATCACGGATTTCGGCACGTCCGAGAGCGTCATGAACATGTCGCTGTACCTGTTCATGCTGGCATTCTCCGTGAGCATCCTCATTTTAGGGCCTCTCAGCGACAAATACGGCAGAAGAAAGGTTCTGACGGTTACCATGGCCATCTATGCGGCCGCCAGCGTCGCATGCTGCTTCACCGGCAATGTCTGGGCATTCATCGCGTTCAGGATCATCCAGGCCATCGGAGGCGGAGGCGCGATGTGCACCTCGTTCGCTCTGATAAAGGACTGCTTCTCCGGGAAGGAGATGAGGTCCGCCCTGTCGATAACGGCTGCCCTGGGCATTCTGGGGCCAATCCTGGCTCCGGTCATAGGCACCGTCCTGATAAACATCGCCGGATGGAAATCCACTTTCTGGGCCCTCACGGCGGTCTCTATCCTGTGCTTGGCCATGGGAAGCCTCCTGCCCGGGAATCTTCCCGAGGACCGCTACGAAGGCTCGGTGGCCGGCGCCCTTTCTCGTCTCAGAGCCGCCGCCGGAAACAGGGATTTCATTCTGTTCATGCTGATGATGTGCGTGTTCATGGCGGGCCAGCTGGCTTACATCGCGGTCTCGGCCTATGTTTTCGAAAGCAGCTTCGGCCTGGGAACGACCGAATACAGCCTCGTCCTAGCGGCATCCTGCATATTCGGCCTGGTTCTTGCCTCCGCCATAAGCCGCCTCGGATTGCCTGCCAGAAAGAACATCGCGGCGATCTCTCTGCTGGGGATGTCCAGCTTCGTGCTCATGCTGACGATAGGCGACATGCACTGGGCAGCGCTTCTGCTGGCGATAATCCCGTGCTGCTCCGTATCCACCTTGACGCGCTCGTTCGGATTCGGGATACTGATGGGGCAGAGCGAAGGCGACAACGGCTCGGTATCTTCCGCCCTCAATTTCACCGGGTTCATAGCCGCTTTCTTCGGCATGGTCATCGCGTCCTCCTTCCCGCCGGAACTCTTTGTGAAAGGCATAGCGGCGGTCCTCGGGATCTGCTGCCTGATCTATCTGGTGTGCTGGGCCGCCCTCCGCAGGGACGGATATCCGCTCAAAGGGCTGGAATGAGTCCCGGACGGAAAAAGCCGGCCGGAACCTCATCCCTCATTTCTTTCCGTATATGGAAGTGCGCATGCACCTCATGGAGTTGAGGATGGCTATCATCGCGACGCCGACGTCCCCGATGACCGCGAGCCACATGTTGGCTATACCCACGACGGAAAGCGCCAGTATGGCGAACTTGACACCCAGCGCGAAGACTATGTTCTGCTTGACGATGCCGTTGGTGCGCCTGGCGATCCTGATGGTGGTAGCCACTTTCCCGGGATTGTCGTCCATGATCACGACGTCCGCGGCCTCGATGGCCGCATCGGATCCCAGGCCGCCCATGGCTACTCCGATGTCTGCGCGGGAGATGGACGGGGCATCGTTTATCCCGTCCCCGACATAGACCACGTTGGTATTCTCGGGCTTGGATCTGATGATCTCCTCGAGATGGCTTATCTTATCGGCGGGGAGCAGCTCGCAATGAGCCTCGCCTATCCCCACCTTGGATGCGACGTCCTCCCCGATGGCCTTCGAATCCCCGGTAAGCATCACAGTCCTGCTTATGCCGATGGATTCCAGCTCCTCGACCATCTCCTTCGCCCCCTCTTTGACCATGTCGGACAGGATGATGCGCCCGAGATATTCCCCGTCCCTGGCCAGATATACGGTCGTGAATGCGCTCTCATCGGCGCCCACGCGGATCCCCTCGGATTCCATCAGCTTCCTGTTGCCGGCGAGGACGGTCTTCCCGTCTATAGAAGTGGCTATTCCCATACCGGAGCGGTCCTCCGACGAGCCTATGCGGCTGTAATCGAAACCTTCCGAGCACGACCTCCTGAGCGAAACCGCGATGGGATGGTTCGATCCGGACTCCGCCATGGCGGCCAGCTTGAGGAGATCCCCCTCCGAGCATCCTACGGCTTCTATCTTGTCGATGCCGAATTTCCCTTCGGTCAGAGTCCCGGTCTTATCGAATACTGCCGCGGAAGCATGTGCCAGCGCCTCCAAGTAATTCCCGCCTTTGACAAGGATGCCCAGCTTGGATGCCGCTCCGATCCCGCAGAAATAACCCAGCGGAACCGAGATGACGACCGCGCACGGGCAGGATACGACCAGAAAGGTCAGAGCCCTGTAGATCCAGGTTTTCGGATCCTGGCCGAGCAATATCGGGATGACCGCCACGAAGATGGCGCCCGCTATCACCGCGGGAGTGTAGTATCTGGCGAATTTGGTTATGAACTTCTCGACCGGAGCCTTCCTTGAGATGGAATCCTCCACCAACTCCAGAACTTTCGAGACGGTCGAATCCGCATATTCTTTTGTGACGCAGACCCTCAGCTTGGCATTGATGTTGACCGAGCCGCTGAAGACCTCGTCGCCTGCGGACACGCTTCTCGGGACCGATTCGCCCGTCAGAGCGCTGGTATCCAGGGACGACGAACCTTCGATGACGCTTCCGTCCAGAGGGATCTTCTCGCCGGGAAGAACCTCTATGATATCCCCTATCACGACTTCCTCCGGGTCCACGCGCTCGACGCCGCTTTCGGTGACGAGATTGGCGTATTCCGGCTGGATGTCCATGAGGTCGGCTATGGATTTCCTGGTGGAATTGACGGCCCTGTCCTCGAACCATTCCCCCACCTGGAAGAACAGCATGACCGCGGTCCCTTCCTCGTAGGATCCGATGATGAAAGCGCCGACGCTGGCTATCATCATCAGGAATTTCTCGTCGAGGAAATTCCCGCGGAGGATGTTGCGTACGGCGGCTATTAGAACATCATACCCTACGATGAGATAAGCCGCCAGAAAGATCGGCAGCTCCGCAGATTCCGGAATGGAATGGGTATGATGGAGGACCATCCCCGCGGCGAATACCGCCAGAGCGATGATTATCCTCCGGGCGAGAGATATCTTCACTTTATCCTTCTCACGGATCTGACGTCGTCGGCGACTCTCATGGCCTCTTTGGATACGGCCTCGACGAGAGCGTCCACATCCTCCCTCTCGGTGGTGAACGACATCTTCTGGGTCATGAAGGTGACGTTGACGTCGCTGACGCCTTCCATCTTGGATACGCTGTTCTCTATCTTGGCCGCGCAGTTGGCGCAATCCAATCCTTCGAGCTTGAGCACTACTTTCATGATAGTTGAATATCTGTTCAACTATTAAAAGTTGAATGGCCGTTCAATCGATTTTTACCGGAAAAATGCCCGCAAGCCGGATACGGCCTGCGGGAAATGTTTCATATGTACCTGATGAGATCGCGGAGAACGGCCTCAGGATCGGATGCTTTGACTACGCCGGAAGCAAGAAGGACGCCTTTCGCGCCCAGCTCCAGCGCCGCCTTCACATCTTCGCCGGTCTTCACTCCGGCTCCGCAGAGCACGGAGATCCTCCTGTCCACGGATTCGACGGCCGCCACCGTGCCGCGGACTATGCCGGGATCGGCCGACGTGACGGAGATGTCCCCTCCGATGAGCTCGGGAGGCTCGACGGCGATCATATCCGGCGAGAAAGCGGCCAGCTCCCCGGCTTTCGCGATGCTCTCGGCGCAGACGCAGGAGATGAGCCCCAATTCCCTGCACATCGAGACACATGCTCCGACGTCTTCCGCCGGTTTCCTGTTCTCGGAGTGGTTTATCAGGGTGCCGGAAGCGCCGGCGGATTTGACGGCAGACGGCGTCGTATATCCGGTGCCGGAGCCGGGCTTCCTCGGGTCCACGTTCTGGGAGAGTACAGGCACGGAAACCTGCGATGCCACATAGGACAGCTCAGCGATGGGCGGGCATACCGCAATGGATGCCCCTGTCTCCTCGGCGACCTTCCCGCAGATCTTGGCCAGACGGAGGGCGCCCTGACCCTCCACCTGGCTGTAGACTTTGAAGTTGACGATCACCGCAGGGTATCTGAGGTCAGTCAAGGCGTTCGAACCTCGAGGTGAGCTCTTTGAGGACTTCAGGCCTGGAGGTGTACTCCATCTCCTCGGGACCCAGGATGGAGGGCATGAACGGGCCCTGGCTCCTGATGAACCTGCTGGCTTTGACGGCGTTGGCGCGGGCCAAATCCCAGGTGTCGCTCTTGAAGAAGTCAACGGGTATGTGCTCTCCGTTCTTGGTTCCCAGCGGTTCGAGGCCCTGGAGCTTGCCTTCGTTCAGCTGGAACCCGAGGCAGCAGATTCTTGGGGGGCCGTCGAAATAGACGGGATCGGAATCCTCGGGAGAGCAGGGGTAGAAAGCTCCGTAGTGGGATCCCCTCATCCATCCCGCGACGAGCATGGGGTTGATGAAAGGCTGCAGGTACTCTCCGACGGAAGGAAGTCCGCTCTGAGCGCGGCAGATGCAGACGGGATCGTCCTTTCCGATGTACTTCCCGGCGGTCAGGTTGAGCTTGTCGGTGGATACGACGCATGCGGGTCCGATTCCGGCCCTGGAGCAGATCCTCTTGATGGCGTATCTGGAGGTGTCGCCCAGAAGCGAAAGAATGCTCAGGGTCTCTTCGGGGGATTTCATGACGACCTTCTTGTTGTCGATGACATCCTGGATCTCGACGCAGAACCCTTTCTTGGCCCTGGCATCGACGACGAGGCCGGTGGTCGTGAAAGGATCGAGGAAAATCTTGCTGAGAGGCAGGGAATATGCGGAAGGCTCGGTCTTGTCGGCCATGAAGAACAGGAGAGGCTCGGAACCTCTCTCTTCGAACGACATCTCTGCGGAACCCGGCCCAGCCCCTTTGACGTTTCCGGAGAAGGCATCGGTGAGGATGTCCTGCCCGGCCGCGTAAAGCTTCATGGATTTGGCGATTTTCGCGGCCTTCTGGAAGCATTCCCAGGCGGCTCCATGGACGTCTTTGTTGCCCTTGCCTTTGTAGTGGGTCATGTAGAGGTTGATGTCGTCTCCGACGCGGGTGACATAGAAATCCTCGATGATCCCCTGTTTCTGAGCGTCGGCGAGAATTCCCTTGCTGGCCTCCAGCATAGAAGGGTGGGGCCTGGAGTGACCTACGACGGATCCAACATCCGCCTTGATCACTGAGACTGTGACTTTTTCTGCAGACATACGCTTCACGTATCCTTGCATTTAGGTTAAGCGCAATTCAATATTAAGTATTGCGGGGAAGCGCAAGCCTATAAGAGGTCATCCAGATGATGAGCCGGATACCCTAAGTTCTCTGCGGACATTCTGCTGTACGCGAGAACCGATGGCTCTAACAATTAAATAATGAGGGCCGCCCTGGGCAATCTGCCTTCGAGGCGAAAGGAGGGGGCCGCAGCCCCAGTTTAGTTCAGGATACAAGATACAGCTTCGCGCCCGATCCGGAGAAGGAATGCCCTGCCAGAGCCTCGGTGGCCGGCTGAATCCTTGCCTTCCCGTCGTAGAGCGCCAGGCCGTAGAAGGCGTAGGCCCTGACGGATTCCAGGCTCTCCCCGAACGACACTTCCTCCAGCGAGGCGCAGTTCGCGAAGGCCTTCATGCCTATCGACCTGACGTTGGTCAGGTCAGCCGATTTCAAGGTGGAGCATCCGTAGAAGGCCTTGTCCGCGACGGTGGCGACCTTCAGGATCCATCCCTTGTAAGACACCTCGGCGGGGACGGATTCCGCTGCGCCGGAGAAGCCGACGGCGGCCGCCCCGCGGGAGCCCGCGGAGGACACTGAATATTCGATCCCGCCGGCGGAGAACCTCTCCCCGTCCTCTATGTCCCCGGCCATGCGGAGGACCTTCCCAGAGCCGAAATAGGTGTGGCCGCGGAGCTTCAGCGTGGGCTCCATCGTGTTGCCGTCAAGGTCCAGGAACTTGACGCCGTAGAAGGCGTTCGGGCCTATGTACACCAGGGTCTTCGGGAGATCGACCATCTCCAGGACCTTGCACCCGCTGAAGGCGCTCTTCCCGATCTTCCTGACGCCATCCTCGACGGTGATCTCCTTCAGGTTGGCGCAGTTGAAGAACGCGTACTCGCCGACGACGGAGATGTGGCCGGGTATGGTGACGGACTTCAGACCGTTGCAGTACGGGAACGCCTTGAAGCCCACGGAGGCCACCGTGGAGAGATCCACGCTGGACACGCCGTTGTTGTTGTAGAAGGCGTTCCTCCCGATGACCGCCCCGGTCCCGGTGAAACGGATGTCGGACATGTTCTTGCATGCGCTGAAAGCGCTGGCCTCTAGGATGACATCATCCCCTGGTATTTCGACCGAAGTCAGGCCGCAGCTGAAGAACGCGTAGCCGCCAATCTTCGTGAGGGTCGCAGGTATGGATATTTCCGTGAGGGATCCGCAGTAGGAGAACGATTTCAGCCCGACGGATTCCACCGACCCCAGACCGACGGACTCCAGAGACGTGCACCTGAAGAACGCGTAGTTGCCCACAGTCTTCACCGTGTCCGGCAGAGAGACCGACCTCAGCCCCGCGCACTCGTAAAACGCCTTGGGGCCGACGGAGACGACAACATATCCGAATCCCAGGTAGGAAACGGAGGCGGGCACGGCGACAGAGGACGGAGAGCCCTCGTACCCGACGAGGGAGACTGATGCAGGGTTCTGAGAAGTAACCTCGTAGACGAGCCCGCCGGAGGCGAACCTCTCCCCGACGTCCAGGGCCCTGGGGGCCGCCATCTTCAAGATTCCGTCGCCGGAGCCCTCGAAGTAGCGGCCGGCCAGGTCCCCGGGCGTGATGCGCAATGCCTCCCCGTCGGGGCCGAGGAAGGCCAGGCCGGAAAACGCATCGACGGCGATGTAATCGATCGCGGAAGAGATATTGATGGAGGACAGAGCAACGCACCCGGAGAACGCAGAGTATCCGATGGCTGTGACAGAATCCGGCATGACCACGGAAGCCAAAGATGTGCACCCAATGAACACATAGTGGCCGATGCCGGTCACAGAATCCGGTATGGTGACAGCTGTCACCTCCGGGCCTGCGGCGCAAGATACCAGAATCGTCCCGCTGACCAGCATGACCCCGTCGACAATCCCGCCGTAGGTCCCGGAGAACCCGTTGAGCGATTGGCACCCGGTGAACGCACTCATCCCGATGGACGTGACCGAGTCCGGGATGGAAACGAAGGAGAGGGAGGTGCAGCCGTAGAACGCGTTCATCCCAATGCTCGTGACTGAGCCGGGGATGATGACGGAGAAGAGGGAGGTGCAGCCGTAGAACGCGCTGTCATCGATGCTGTTGACTGAGTCCGGGATGGTGACGGAGGCTAGAGATTCACACAATCCGAATGCCCCATTGCCAATGGAGACCACAGAATCCGGAATGTCCACGGACGTGAGGGATGAGCAATAGGCAAACGCAAGATTACCTATGGTCTGGACCCCATCGCCGATGGATACGGACATGAGGGCTGAGCAATAGGCAAACGCATAGTCCCCTATGGTCTGGACCCCATCGCCGATGGATACGGACGTGAGGGAAGTGCATTCGTAGAATGCGTACTCGCCGATGCTCGTGACCGAATCCGGGATGGTGACGGAGGAAAGGGAAGTGCTTAAAGCGAACACATAGCTCCCGATGGACGTCGCCGTGGACGGGATGGATACCGACGTCACCCCGGAGCCGGTAGCATAGGCGACAATCTCGGATCCGCTCACGAGCATGATACCATCCACTATTCCGGGGTACTCTCCCGAAAAACCGCTCAGAGACACGCACCCAACGAACGCGGCTAGCCCGATGTATGTTACCGAAGACGGGATGGAAACCGAAGTAAGTGAGGAGCATCTGACGAACGTGCCCTCACCGATGGACGTGACCGAAGGCATGTAGACCGAGACGAGATTGGAGCAGTCGGTGAATGCACCTTCCCCTATGCTCTGGACCCCGCCGATTGACACGGTCGTGAGGGAAGTGCATTCATAAAATGCGTACCTGCCGATGCTCGTGACCGAATCCGGTATGGTAGCGGAGGCAAGTGAAGAGCAGCCGTAGAACGCATACTCCCCGATGCTGGCGACCGATCCGGGTATGGAGACGGAGGTTAGAGAGGAGCATCCGGAGAACGCGTCACTCCCGATGCTCGCGACCGAGTCGGGTATGGAGACAGATATGAGAGACCTGCAACCGTAGAATGCAAACTCCCCGATGGACAGAACGCCCTCGCATATGGTCGCCACCTTGACGTCATAGCCTCTCCAAAGGGCGGAATTGTAGTTGAAGTCGCGCATGTGTCCCGCGCCGAATATTGTGAGGGCGCCGCCGGCGTCCAGGTCCCAAGAGACGCCGTCGCCGCACTCGCCGGACGCGACCGCAGAAGAGGAGCCGGCGAACGCCAGGACGCCGCTGCCGGATCCGGCGAAGCGGCGGCCAGCGAGAGCATCGGGGGCATGTTCGAGCGCCTTCCCGTCCGGGCCGAGGAAGACCAGGCCAGAGAACGCGCCCGCGCCGATGGAGAGGCCGTCCCCGCGGAAGACTACATTGGACAGGCCATTGCAGGCGCCGAATGCGTACGCACCCAGCCTGGTCCCGTTCCCCGCGATATCAAGCGAGCTTATCCCACTCTTATAGAAGGCGTAGGCGCCGACCAGCCCCAGGGTGCCCGGGATTTTGACCGACCCGAGCGCGGAGCAATTCGCGAACGCCTTGAGGCCAACGGAAGAGACTGATCCGAGATCGAGGGCGGACAGGGAGGAGCACCCGTAGAAGGCCTTGTCGCCGACCGACTCGACCGCGTATTCGTAGCCCCTGTAAACAACAGAGGCAGGTATTGAGACCGCGGACGGGGACCCTTCGTAACCTACCAGGGAGACGGATGCGGGACCCTGGGAGACTACCTCGTAGGTGAGCCCGCCAGAGAAGAACCTCTCTCCGACTTCCGATGGCTCAGGGACCATCTTCAGGATATGGTCGCCGGAACCGACAAAAGAATGGCCGGAGAGGGCCTCGGGCGTATAGCTCAGCGTCTCTCCCTCATAGCCGAGGAGGATATACCCGTTGAACGCGTCGTCGCCGATTGTTTTTACCGAGACCGGGATGGACACGAAGGCCAGGGAAGGGCAGTCTTGGAACGCAAAGGCTCCGATGCTTCCAACGCCGTCTCCTATGGACACGGAGGCCAGGGATGTGCATTCGGAGAACGCCCATTCCCCGATGCTCCCGACCGATCCGGGGATGAACACGGAGGCCAGGGGGGTGCATCTACGGAATGCGTATCCTCCGATGCTTCCAACGCCGTCTCCTATGGACACGAAGGCCAGGGAAGGGCAGTCTTGGAACGCACAGGCTCCGATGCTTTCGACCGATCCAGGGATGGACACGGAGGCCAAGGAAGGGCAGTCTTGGAACGCACAGGCTCCGATGCTTCCAACGCCGTCTCCTATGGACACGGAGGCCAGGGATGTGCATTCGGAGAACGCCCATTCCCCGATGCTCCCGACCGATCCAGGGATGGACACGGAGGCCAGGAGGGTGCATCCACGGAATGCGTATCCCCCGATGCTCTGTACCCCATCGCCTATGACCAAGGAATTCAGGAAAGTGCAGCGGTTGAAAGCATAGCCTCCGATGCTCTCGACCGATCCAGGGATGGACACAGAGGAAAGAGAGGAGCAACGGTTGAAAGCATAGCCTCCGATGCTCTCGACCGAATTTGGGATAGTGATAGAGTCAAGGGAGGAGCACCCCTGAAACGCATAGTTATCTATTGTCTTGACCGAGTCGGGTAAAGAAACGGACCTCAACCCCTCGCACCCGAAGAACGCCCTCGCGCCGATTGACACGACCGCGTACTCAAAGCCGAAATTGGCCACGGAAACGGGCACAACGACAGATGACTGGGATCCTTCGCATCCGACCAGGGAAACGGATGAGGGGCACTGAGAAATCTTTTCATAGATAAGTCCGTCAGCAGAGAACCTGCTGTCAACGTTCAAAGGCTCAACAACCATAATCAAGGTTCCATTTCCGGATCCCTCAAAATAGTAGCCGGCAAGGGACTCGGGCGTGTGGCGCAATTCCGTCCCGTCGAGACCGAGGAAGGTCTGCCCGGAGAATGACCCCTCGCCTATGTAATCGATTGAAGCCGATATGCTGATAGAAGCCAGAGAGGTGCAGCCGAAGAACGCGTAAGATCCAATGCTGGTGACCGAGTCCGGGATGGATACGGAAACGAGGGATGTACAGTTGGAGAACGCTTGGCTCCCGATAACAGTGACCGAGTCCGGGATGGATACGGAAACAAGGGACGCGCAATAGCCAAACGCATACACTCCAATGCTGGTGACCGAGTCCGGGATGGATACGGAAACAAGGGAGTTACAGTTTTGGAACGTATGCGGTTTAATGCTGGTGACCGAGTCCGGGATGGATACGGAAACGAGGGAGTCGCATCCACGGAACGCAGTCTCCCCGATGCTGGTGACCGAGTCCGGGATGGATACGGAAACGAGGGAATCACAGTTGTAGAACGCTTCTTCTCCGATGCTGGTGACCGAGTCCGGGATGTCTACGGAGGAGAGGGAGATGCAGCCGGAGAACGCCGAACGCTCGATGCTGGTGACCGAGTCCGGGATGTCTACGGAGGAGAGGGAGGTGCAG
>JAEEGL015599089.1_pt1 | contig 27148 bp, 22 predicted proteins | sample 9134231 | NCBI WGS metagenome assembly JAEEGL01 (sample SAMN16246548, study PRJNA631951) | gut metagenome | biome: gut microbiome; feature: rumen; material: fiber-attached | host: Bos | place: Iran: Karaj | collected 2018-10 | reverse complement strand
GAGCAGGCATTGATCTCATCGGAAACCTCCATGTCGTCGAGTTTTCCCTGTTCGCGCAGCTCCTTCATCGCCAGAAGCGCGATATCCATGAGTGACACATACTTGTCGTCACGTCCCTGATACATCGCGTCGTGGGCATTTTTATATCGGTTATACGTCTCCTCGATCGGTGCACGGTAGTCACCGTCCTCGAAACGTACATCTGTCAGCTCCGTAAGGAACGTCGTGTGGCGGCAGTGATCCGACCAGTAAGTGTCGAGAACTCGGATCTCCGTGACTGACGGATCGCGCTTTGCCTCCGAAGCGTCCCAACGTCCGCTGAAGTAATTCTGAATATGCTTAAAGTCAGCAAAGGTCATCGCCAAACCAAGTGAATCATAGAGTGACTTCAACGCGGCGTCATCCATCTCCGTAAAGCCGTCAAAAATCTTCACATCCTCCGGCTCCGGATATACGGCAACCAACGTCTCCGGGACAGTCTCATCCGTCTGTCTCGAATCCACCGGGTTGATGCAATAACTGTGAATCCTCTCGTAATCCTCCGCCGTGATATCACCCGAAAGAACATAAGTTGTCGCGGAGCGGATCACCGGTTCCTCCGTCTCATCGAGAAGACGGACGCACTGCTCTGCCGAGTCCGCACGCTGGTCGAACTGTCCCGGCAGATACTCAACGGAAAACACATGATCTCCGGACTCCTTCGGAAACTCCGACTCGTACAGAATATCAACCGGCGGTTCGGAAAAGACCGTTACCAGCGCCTTTTTAAAAATGTTCTCACTGACGTTCTCCACGTCATAGCGCACCAGCACCCGCACGGACTTCAACCCGTCGAGGCTCAAGTACTCCTTCAATTCTTTCAGAAGTTCCTTCGCATGTACCGCATAGTCTGCTTTTTTTTCTACATAGATTCGCTTTACCGCCATCTTCTGCCCCTCCGTTGTGATCACACTTGCATCTTCCATAACTTATGCCTTACCTATGTTTCTTATGCTGTAACGCCACCGATCGTGACACGGTTCTTCCAATACTCCTGAACCTTAAATGTGTACTGCTTCTTCAGTGTCTCATCATAGTAGTTGTTGAACTGCGTGGTTTCCTCTGAGGAGATCTTGTTCTCAACCTCTTTATCATAGGCTTCCGGATCGTTGTTGTTGATCATCTTTACAACAAAGTAATCCGTTTCCGTCTCGATGACATTCGAAATCTGATTGTTGGCCATGCCTTTGATCAGCTTTCTTGCTGCCTCATCGGCAAAGTTTGTATCCGTCTCAAGAAGATTCTCAGTTGAATACATGATTCCGGTCTGGTCGTCAATCTGATCGTTGTCCTTATCTACCAGCAGTTTTGAAAAATCATCAGCAGCCTTGGCTTTTCTCTGGAGAGACTCAATATCACTCTTGGCCTTCTTGAGAGTAGCCTCGTCCTTCAGCACAACCGCACTTCCGCTGGCTGCGTCTGAGCTGTCTTTTTTCTTCTCGGTATCTTCCTTGGAAATCTTGTAGTACTGCAATGTATACTGACGGAAGTCTTCCTTCTTTACTTCAGCCTTCAGCTTTGCGTCATCGATATCAAATCCGTCGATGATCTTTTTCTTTTCCTTCTCAGCAAGCTTCTGCTTCTCGATCGAAGCACGAACATTGGACTCGCTTAAGCCCTTGACATCCTTCTTGAGTTTCTTGATCTCCTTCATTGCGTCCTTGAGTGACTTGTCGATCTCCTTCTGCTCGGAATCGTCCAGTGTCAGGCCATCCTTCTGTGCCTGCATATACAGAACCTCACGCTGCTTTAAGTTGTCCATGATCTGCGTCTTGGCACTGTCTGAAAGTGTTCCGCTTCCGGACTCCTGATCCCAGTCCATACCATAAGCGTTATACATAGACTCCATCTGGTAAATATCATACACCGAATCCGTATAATAAACGGTATTCGTGGTTGTCTCGCCATTCGTTCCCGGTCCCTCTACGGTCAGGATCGGTCTCGGTCTCAGCTGGGTGTAGCATACGACAAAAACACCTCCCAATACAACCAGCACGCCGATGATGATCAGAATCAGATTCTTTCTCGACTTGGCTTCTTCTTTCTGAGCCTTCTTGTCCGGCTGCTGAAGCCCCTGTTCTTTGATGATTTTCTTTGCTTTGTTCATGACTTTCTCTTCCTCCGTTACTGTAAAAACATATTCGTGTGTGATTTCCTACAACACACTTCAATATTCTATCACAAAATATCCCTTCGTGCAACACATTAAATATGAAAGTTCTGTGATTTAAAAAAAATATTGACAATTGGAGACAGAAATGTTAATATATCACTTGATGTGCAGGAGTGGCGGAATTGGCAGACGCGCAGGCTTCAGGTGCCTGTGGTGGCAACATCGTGTGGGTTCAAGTCCCATCTCCTGCATAAAACAAGCCACAACATTCGTTGTGGCTTGTTTTATACAGGAGATAGTCCTACGAACCCACACCGTGGGTGCTTTCGTGCTCCGCACGAAAGCTCGAGCGCTTGCGCATCGCGCAAGCGGTCTGTTCAAGTACCATCAGACTTTGCGGAGCACGAACGGTCTGTTCAAGTCCCATCAGACTTCACGCACCGCGCTGGCGGTCTGTTCAACGTCCCGCGAACCCATCACTGTTATCAGGAGGAACACTAATGAGAATCAGCGTCGGCATGCTTTTATTTGCGCTTTTAGATTCGAGCGTTGCATTTTTCCTTGTTTACTATGTAACCAAGGCTAAATTCGGCGGCGACGGCAAAGCCATCGCCCGCGTCCTCGGAGCCGTTCTGGGGACCCTTACCTTTATCGCATATTTTGCCGTGATCGTATGGTTCAACACCTATCCGATCACCGCTTCCGATGCTGTGAAGACTGTGGTTTACTGGGCACCTTTTGTTCTATCGGCTTTGATGCTGATCCTGGTACAGTTATCCAAACCACCGAAGAAGCTTCCCGATCTGATCGAGGAAGAAAAAGAAAAGAACGAAGACGAAGAAAACAAAACGGACGATTCCGAAGAGGAACCGCCCGTATAATCTCGATATTATCCAGATCATCAGATCAGCTTCATATCACTTCTCTTACCATTTTTCAGCATGGACTTGGTAATCTTGTTAAAGTCCTTTCCACCCAGCAGGATGAAACCGTATACCTTATTCGATGAGGTAAAGTAGATTCTCAGGTTATACTTGATTCCACTTACCTTCGTCGAGAAGTTTGCATACTTCGATACCTTCAACTTCTTGGAAGAAGAATTGAACTGCTTGTCATACAGGAACGGATCCTTGCTCTTTTTACACTTAGTCAGTTTCAGCTCGCCGTACAGGCTTTCAACCGTACTCTTCTTCGTACCGATCTTGACGCCGCGATAGGTTGTTCCGTACTTTGCCGGCTTACCCCACTCACCGTCAAAATAATAGGTATATCTCTTCTTCTTAATGTGATAATAACAATCCGAAGTAAAGCTCTTCGGACGATATCCGCTGAAATCCTTTTTCCCAAACTTGGCAACTGCTTTGACCGCACAGGTGTATACTTCATCATTCACATGTACATCAATCTGTGTTGTTCCTGCTTTGAGAAGCGTGACCGTAGCGCTTGCCGATGTCTGATCCGTTGAAAATGAAGAATCACTGACAGACGCAACCGCCTCATCACCCGATACAAATTCAACCTTCGGAAGGCTGCTTCCCGGCGTAAGATTACTGATAGTGAGCTTAAAGCTCTTGCCTGCCATCTTGTTGACGGATGTCAGATTCAGCGTCGCCTGAGACACTGTCGGAGTCGCCGTCACCGATGGACCGGACGCCGTCTGGTCCGCTACGAACCCTTCATAATCACCATCTACTACCGCCTGAGTCGTAGTCGCACCTGTCGAGATGCCTCCGATAGCCATCGCCAAAGCCAGACCCAGCGCACAAATACTCGTACTCTTTCTCATCTTTCTCATCCTTTCTCCATATGTCCAAACAGCGCGAAAATGCGTTGTTTTTCATCTTCAAGTAGTGATTATACACCATTTATCGTTATTTGTCTACACTTAGCGTACATTTTTTACGCTAATTCGACCGCTCCGGTATATAACTGCCAGTAGCGCCCCTTCATTGCGAGCAGTTCCTTGTGCGTACCACGCTCGATGATCTCGCCCTTTTCCAGCACCATGATCCGGTCGGCGCTGCGAACCGTAGACAGCCGGTGTGCGATAACAAAGGTGGTTCGTCCCTTCATCAGACGCGCCATACCGTGATCGATATGCATCTCGGTACGAGTATCGACCGAGCTCGTCGCCTCGTCCAAAACAAGAATCGGAGCCTTCGAAAGCGCCGCTCTGGCGATATTGAGCAACTGCCTCTGGCCCTGGCTCAGATTCAAACCGTCCCCCTCGAGCACGGTATCGTATCCATTCTCCAGACGCATGATAAAGGAATGCGCGCTCGCGGTCCTCGCTGCCTGTTCGACTTCCTCATCTGTCGCGTCCGGTCGTCCGTAGCGGATATTCTCTCGCACGGTACCGGTAAAAAGATGCGTATCCTGCAGTACCATCGCGATGTTTTCGCGAAGAGAATCTCTCTTATACGCGTGAATATCCTTCTGATCGATCGTGATCGTCCCCTGCTCCGTATCGTAAAACCGATTCAACAGGTTGGTGATCGTCGTTTTTCCGGCACCGGTCGATCCGACAAAAGCCACCTTCTCACCGGGCTTAACATGAAGACTGATGTCCTTGAGAACAACGGTATCCGGCTTGTATCCGAAGGTCACATGAGACAGCTCGACCTCACCGCGAATCCCCTTCATCTCCACAGCCTCAGGCGCGTCGGCCTCCTCGGTATCGCTGTCCATCACGGTAAAAACACGCTCCGCACCGGCAAGCGCCGAGAAGATCGTGTTGACCTGCATGGAAAGCTCGTTAACCGGACGCGAAAACTGTCTGGAATAATTTACAAAAATAGTCAGACCGCCGATTGTCATTGCCCCATTCAGACACATGATTCCACCGATCATCGCTGTCAGCGAATAACAAATCTGGCCGATATTTCCCATGATCGGCATGATGATCCCACCGAAGAACTGAGCGTTCACCTGCGAGTTCCGGAGATTTTTATTTTTCTCCTTGAAATCCTCGATCGCTTCCTCTTCGTGACAGAACACCTTGACCACCTTCTGCCCGGTCACGGTCTCCTCCACATAACCATTCAGTTCACCAAGTGCCATCTGCTGTTCGCGGAAATACTTGGAACTCTTCGATGCCACACCGACCGCTGCCACCAGCATAACCGGAGACATAAGGATCGTCACCAGGGAAAGCCACACGCTCTCCGTCAGCATGATAACGAGGATACCGAGAATATTGATGATGCCGGAGAACAGCTGGATCAGCGTCGAGCTCAGCATCTCTCCGATCGCGTCAACATCGTTGGTAAACCGCGACATGATATCACCGGTCGTATTGGTGTCGAAATACCGTACCGGCATTTTTTGCAAATGATCAAACAGATCCTTACGGATTCGGATAAGTGCGTTCTGCGCCACGCCAAGCATGATCCGCATCTGCATATAACTGGCCAGGATTGCCACCGCGTAGATCCCCGCCATCAAAAGCAGCATCCGGAGAAGCTTTACGATTCCCTCCTCGATCAGAGGCGTCACATCCCCTGTCGCCGAAGCGATCTCCTGCGCACTCTCCGCGATCTGGTTCATGATCGGTTTTAATATAAAGGAGCCCAGCACACTTGCCACTGAAGAAAGGATGATCAGTACCGCTGCCAATAAAAGCAGATACCAGTGCACCTTCAGGTAGCCTGCCAGTCGTCGTATCGTAGCGCCCGAGTTCTTCGGTTTACCTCCGCGCATCCGCATCTCACGTCCGCGTCGCCCCGGTCCCGGAGCCACTGTTCCTCTTACTGCCGCCATCAGCCAGCCACCTCCTCTCTGTCTTTCTGAGAGAAGTAGATCTCCTGATAGGTTTCGTTATTCTTCAACAATTCATCATGCGTTCCCATACCCACGATCTTTCCTTCCTCCATAACGAGAATCCGATCGGCATCCTCCACGGAAGAAATCCGCTGCGCGATAATCAGCTTGGTCGTATCCGGCAGCGTGGACCGCAACCTCTCGCGGATCTTGATCTCCGTCGCCGTATCCACCGCGCTCGTACTGTCATCAAGAATCAGGATCTTCGGGTTTTTCAGAAGTGCCCTGGCGATACACAAACGCTGCTTCTGTCCACCGGAGACATTGACACCGCCCTGATCGATCCGGCGCTCATACCCTTCATCAAAGTCACAAATAAAAAGGTTCGCCTGCGCGATCTCGGCAGCCTCCGTCACCGCCTCATCACTTGCCTCCGCATCACCCCAACGAAGGTTCTCCGCGATCGTGCCGGAGAAGAGGGTATTTTTCTGAAGTACCATCGATACGCCGGCTCTGAGGTTCGAGAGATTGTAGTCGCGAACATCGATATCGTCCACATAGACCGCCCCCTCATCGCAATCGTAAAGGCGCGGGATCAGCTGAACAAGCGAGCTCTTGCCGGAGCCTGTAGAACCGATGATGCCGACAGTCTCGCCGGGTTCGATCACAAAAGAGATATCGTCGAGCACATTGCCGTCATGCTTTTTGTAATAGCGGAAGCCGACATTACGAAACTCAATCTTACCACGCTCCACCTTAGCCTCCGGCTTCGCAGCTTCCTTATCATCGAGATCGACCTCGGTATCGAGCACCTCGCGGATACGCGCCGAAGACGCCATCGCTCTCGTTCCCTGGATCATGATAAAGGAAAGCATCATGAGCGACATCAAAATCTGCACCACATAAGTGGTAAACGCTGTCAGATCGCCGATCGGCATATCTCCGACAAGGATCTGTTTGCCACCAAACCATACCACACCGAGCGTCGCCACATTCATCGAGAGTGTCATCAAAGGTATCGTAAAAATAACCACGCGAAGAGCACGAAGTGTCTTCTTCCGCAGGTTTTCATTGGATTTGTTGAAGGTCTCCCGCTCGAAGTCGTCACGGACAAAGGACTTCACCACGCGCTGATTGGTGATGTTTTCCTGAACACGGGAGTTCAGATGATCGATCCCGTCCTGCATCGCGTTGAAGCGCGGAAACGCAACACGGATCACGATCCCCAGCGCGATCACAAGAAGCGGCAGCACGACAACCAGGACAAGCGCCAGCTTGGCGTTCATCATAAAGGCCATGATCAGGCCTCCGATCAGCATGCCCGGTGCTCGCAGCATCATGCGAAGCGCCATCGCAACCATGTTCTGGAGATTGGTGATATCGTTCGTCAGACGCGTCACAAGCGAGCCGGTCGAGAACTTCTCGATATTGGAAAAAGAAAAGCGCTGTATCTTGACAAAAACATCCTCTCTCAGATCACCGGCAAAGTTCACCGATGCCTTCACGGCAAAGTACGCACCGAGTATTCCTCCGAGCATCATAAAAAGCGCCGCGCCGATCATCGCCGCACCGATCAGCAGAATGTATCCCGTTCCTTTTGCCTCAACACCTTCCGCCTGACCGCAACCGTAATTGATGATCAGTGACATCAGCTTCGGGAGCATCACCTCTCCGATCACTTCCACGATCATAAATATCGGCCCCAGGATAAAGGCCGGCAGATATCGCTTGACGTATTTTCCATAGTGTTTCATTCGTAGTTTCTCCTCAGTTCTTTGTTACTCGTCAGAGATTTTCACCCTCTTCTCATCTCATTTCTTCACATCAGCGGTTTCTGTTTCATCAACCCGTAGCGAGATCTCTCCGCTATGAAGTATTTCCTCCGTTCCGTCCGGCAAACGAACCACAAGTCCGCCGGAGTCGTCGATTGCCAGCGCCAAACCTTCTCTCCAGTCTTCGCCCGCCTGACCGGCCACCTCGCCGGGTGTCCCGAACATCACTCGCTTTCCGATCACATTGGATCGTCTTCTGTATTCTTCTAAAAATACCCGCTCCGGCAAACGTTCAAAATACGACCTAAGCTCCCGGATCACAACAGCCGCAATCTCATTTCGTGAAACAGGAGCGCTCTCATTTTTCTCAAAAATATAACCCATGATGCCTTCCAGTTCCGACGGTATCTCCGACGGGCAAAAAACATTGATGCCGATCCCGACAACGATCGAGTCAACCCCTCCATCCGGACTCGAAACCGCTTCCGTCAGGATTCCGCATATTTTTTTTTCGCCGAGAAATATGTCATTGACCCACTTGATCTCCGGCTCCTTACCGCAGATCTCACTCACGGCATGAGCGACGGCCACCGCCGCCTGCGTCGTCACGAGGATCCCATCCTCCATATCGATATCCCGCGGCTCAAGTAGCATACTCATATAGATTCCGCTGCCGTCCGGAGAATAAAAATGCCGTCCGCGACGGCCCTTACCGGCACTCTGGCGCTCGCTCAAAACCACGAGGCCATCCCTTGCCCCGGACGTGCGACGCCGCTTGACCTCCTCGTTGGTCGAGTCGATCTCCGGAAGGACGATCACCTCATGCATGCCCGCCCTGATCGTCGTCGTATAGTCCTGATATTTCTTTAAAAATGTCCCGATGGCATCTGCCGATAATCGGTCAGTCGCTTCCATCCTGCCACTCATGTTTCAATCCCCCGCGATCACTTCTAAGCCCGTCCTCGATTTATTCCGCATTTTTATTTGCCATCCGACAGAAGATGCAGCCCTTCCGCCGGCACCTTGGCCCTCACATAGATTCCGTCCTCGCGGTAAGTTTCCTCCAGTAGTTTACCATAGGTTCGGATATACTGCAACCGTCCCGCCTGATCAAAAGGAAATACCTTCTCAATATCGATCATTCCGGCCCCCGCGATCTCCTCCAGCTTCTGCAGCAGCTGATCCACGCCCTCACCGGTCTTCGCGCTGATAAAAACCTGTTCATCCGCACGGGGATCCTTGGTCCCGGCGATCGCGTCCTGACGAAAAGGCCCCGGGGTGTCTCTTCGAACCCCCGGAGTAAATACCATATCCACCTGGTTAAACGCCGTAAGAATCGGCTTCCCGGCAATATCCAACTCTTCCAACGTCTCATATACAACACGCATCTGCTCCTCATAGCGTGGGTTCGAAAGATCGACCACATGAAGCAGGATATCGGCATATCCCGCCTCCTCAAGCGTCGATCGAAACGCCTTGATCACGGTATGTGGGAGCTTATGGATGAATCCAACCGTGTCGGTAAAAAGAAGCTTCTGTCCGCTCTCGAGTTCCAACGAGCGTGTCGTCGTATCAAGAGTGGCAAAAAGTTTATCCTCGGAAAGCACACCGGCCTGTGTCAGATGGTTGAGAAGTGTTGACTTGCCGGCATTGGTATAGCCGACGATCGCGACGGTGGGCACGCCCGATTCCGTACGCCCGGCACGCATCACGTCGCGGTTTTTCACGACATCCTTCAATTTGCTATTCAGAACGGAGATCCGTTCTCGGATCTGTCGCCGATCCGCCTCAAGCCTTGTCTCACCGGGTCCTCTTGTTCCGATTCCACCACCCTGACGGGACAGAACATGTCCCATACCGATCAGGTGCGAGGAGCGATACCTGAGCTGCGCCAGTTCTACCTGGAGTTTACCCTCGCCGGTTCTCGCGTGCGCAGCAAAAATATCCAGAATGAGGACCGTCCGATCGATCACTTTCACACCGAGCGCCTCTCCGAGATTGGACATCTGCGCCGGTGAAAGCTCGTCGTCACAGATCACGGCGTCCGCATGCTCGAAACGAACGTATTCCAGGACCTCCTCGATCTTTCCCTTACCGATATATGTTCCGGGGTGAAAGCTCTCCCTCGCCTGTATCAGTTTTCCGACCACCTCGGCATCCGCCGTGTCGGCCAACTCAGCCAGCTCATCAAGCGACGCCCTTACATCCGTCCCGTCGCCCACATCCACAGCGAGCAGCACCACTTTCTCTTTTCTCTTCTTGGTTTCTACCAACATACTAATCTCCATTATCTCTCAGGACAGTCGAAACAAACCGCAGTCGAACGGCGTTGACGCTACAGCGTTTTGAAACAGGATGTTTCAGGAGCTTTGGCAAGCATGCCAGCCCGAACACGGATGTGAGGGCTGCGCAGCCAAAGATCCTAAGAGCGAGACGAGGTATTATTATCGACTGTCCGACAGTCACGCAGAATATCCCCTTCTTTTGCCAAGGTTCCAATTTGGATAGCAAACCACTGCTCCGGATGCGGACAACTCTCGATCGCCTCGCCCTTGTCATCACGCATCGCCTCGACAACGACTGTCTCATCCTGCCCGTCCGGCCGCATCAACTCGATCGTATCACCGACCGCGAACTTATTTTTCTGCTTCAGGTAACACCACCCGTCACGGACCTCCTCAATCTGCCCCAGATAAACCGCGCCCTTATCGTAAGTATTCGCATCATAGATCTGTGACTCATGCGTCGTCGCACCGAAAAAGAATCCGGTCGTAAACTGCCTGTATGTGCATTTTTTCACTTCACTCATATAGTAATCCAGCTTGCTCCTGTACGTATCCTCGCTCTCGAAACAATCATCGATTGCCTGACGGTAAGCACGGATCACACTCGCCACATAGAGCGCCGTTTTCATGCGTCCCTCAACCTTGAAGCTGTCGATCCCGGACGCGATCAACTCAGGAACATGCTCGATCATGCACAGATCCTTGGAATTAAAAATATATGTCCCGCGCTCATTCTCTTCGATCGGCAGATACTCGCCGGGTCTGGTCTCCTCGACGATATGATAACGCCAACGGCACGGATGTGTACACGCTCCAAGGTTGGCATCCCGCCCGGTAAAGTAATGGCTCAGCAGGCACCGTCCGCTATGCGAGATGCACATCGCCCCGTGAACAAAGGTCTCGATCTCAAGGCCGTCCGGCTTGCTCTGACAGATTCCCTCGATCTCCTTCAGAGACAGCTCCCTCGCCGTCACAACACGCTTCGCGCCCTGCTCATACCAGAACTGACAGGTCATGGAATTCACGTTATTTGCCTGTGTACTGATATGAATATCAATCTCAGGACACACCTCTCTCGCAATCATAAAAACACCCGGATCCGATATGATCAGTGCATCCGGGCCGATGGTTTTCAACCGTTCAAAGTAATCGCGCACGCCCGCCAGGTCGCGGTCATGCGCGGTAATATTTGCCGTGATATAAACCTTCTTATTTTTCTCATGCGCGATGCGGATTCCTTCGGCCATATCTTCATCTGAGAAATTCTTCGCCTTTGCACGCAGGCCATACTGCTCACCGCCGATATACACAGCATCTGCGCCATATTCGAAGGCCGTCTTTAACACTTCCAGACTCGAAGCCGGGGACAATAATTCCGGTTTTTTTACACTCATTTTTACACTCTTTTCCTGTTATAAAACTGTTGATATTATTTGCAAAAACATCGCTTACTTATTTGTAGATTATTTGATCTTTTGACTGACAGCAATCCCGTCTCCCATCGGCAGGATCAGACTGGCCAACTGTTCATGTGAGGTGATCGCTTTCAGGTATTCACGTAATCTGTCATGGATCGTTCGGTCACGTTGATTAACCGCATAACGTGAATTCATCACGACGCCATCATGAAACACATTATCCGTCACCAGTTTGCCACCTATGTTAAGCAACGCAACCAATGTCGGAAGGTATGAGATGTACTGTCCCTTTGCGGCATCCAGAAAGATCAGGTCATAGGTTTCGCCCGCCTCCTTCAGACGTACGATTGCGTCGGAAGCATCCTCCTTAAGCAGTGTGATCTGATGATTCTTATCATACTTTTCAAAGTTCAATTCCGCCTGAGCATAACGCGTCTCGATCTTCTCGATCGTCGTGATCGTCGCATCTTCCGGCAGACTTTCTCTCATAAAAAGCGCGGAAAAGCCGATCGCCGTACCGATCTCCAGGACACGCCCTGCTCCGACCGTGCGGATCGCGAAGCGAAGCACGTCACCGGTCCCACGATCGATCACGGGAATACGGTTCTCCCGCGCCATCGCTTCGATGTCCGCGAGATACTCCGGCATCGGTTCTCTGTATTTTTCAAGAAAAACATCCACACGTTCCTTCATTTTCCTCGCGCCTTATCGCTTAAACCTCAGTTATTATAGGCAGTATCATCGGGTTGCGTTTCATCTTCTTCCACAGGAAGTCCGCCAAAGCGTCCTTGATCTCCGTTTTCATCTTGCCCCAGTCCGTGACACCACGGTCAAACAGACGATCCAACGCGATGTTGACAACCTCGCGGCACTCATCCATCAGATTCTCCGATTCACGCACATAGACAAATCCTCTCGAGACGATATCCGGTCCGGCAAGAACCATATTGGAGCCACGCTCGAGCGTCAGTACGACGACCATCAGACCATTCTCTGAGAGATGCTGACGATCTCTGAGCACGATGTTTCCGACATCGCCGATCCCCAAACCGTCGACCATGATTCCCGCCGACTGAACACGTTCCACCACCTTGGCATGCGATTCACCGATCTCAAGCACATCGCCGGAACGCAGGATAACGACATTTTCCTTCTTCACTCCCATCTTCTTCGCCACTTCGCCCTGACCGATGAGGTGACGATACTCTCCATGAACAGGGATCGCGTACTGCGGCTTCACCAACGAGTAGATCAGCTTGATCTCCTCCTCGCAGGCATGCCCCGATACATGCGTATCCTGAATGATCACCTTGGCACCCTTCATCGAGAGCTCGTTGATCACCTTGGATACGGACTTTTCATTCCCCGGGATCGGACGCGAACTGAAGATCACAACGTCGCCCGGCTTGATCGTAACCTTTTTATGAATGCTGGCCGCGATACGCGACAGCGCCGCCATCGATTCTCCCTGGCTTCCCGTCGTGATCAGCACAAGCTTATCATCGGTATAATTACCCATCTCCTCGAGCGAGATCATCATCCCGTCAGGAACCCGGATATAGCCAAGCTCGATCGCCGTATTGACGATGTTTATCATCGAGCGTCCCTCGATCACCACCTTGCGATTCTGCCGTTTGGCCGAATTGATGATCTGCTGCACGCGGTCCACATTGGACGCGAAGGTCGCCACGATGATGCGGCTTTTTTCATTATCCTCAAAAATAGCGTCAAACGTCTTTCCGACTGTCTTCTCCGACTCGGTAAATCCGGGCTTCAAAACATTCGTCGAGTCGCACATCAGCGCAAGGACACCCTTTTTCCCGAGTTCCCCAAAGCGCGCCAGATCGATGGTGTCGCCGTAAACCGGCGTATAGTCAACCTTAAAATCTCCGGTATGCACGATGACACCGGCCGGCGTATAGATCGCCAGCGCCGCTGAATCCGCGATACTGTGGTTCGTGCAGATAAACTCGATCCTAAAATCACCCAGATTGATATACTGCCCGTAGGTCACCACCTTACGCTTAACAGTTCCGATCAGGTTGTGTTCTCTTAACTTATTCTCGATGATCGCCATCGTCAGCCTGGTCGCATAGATCGGGACGTTCAGCTGCTGAAGCACATACGGAAGCGACCCGATATGATCCTCGTGTCCGTGCGTGATAACAAAGCCCTTCACCTTGTCACGATGATCTTCCAGGTACGTAATGTCCGGAATCACGAGATCGACACCAAGCATATCATCCTCGGGGAACGCCAGTCCGCAGTCCACGATGATGATACTGCTCTCCGTCTCAAAGGCCGTAATATTCATCCCGATCTGTTCAAGGCCTCCGAGGGGAACGATCCGTATCGTCTCGTCCTTCATATTCTCTTTTTTCTTCAATTTGTAGTTTCACCTTCTTTTCTTTTTATTTATTACATGAGGATATCCACATCCTCTAATAGTTCTTCAAAAAGCTTCGAGAGCGCCTCAAGCGTCGTCTCGTCCTCGACGGATTCATACACCGCCTCACCGTTTTCCGTTACAATTTCACGCAAAATAAGAGCCTCGGCTTCCTCCTCATCTTCACTCGAATCCGTCACCAGAAGATAGGTTTCTCCGCCCAGCTCTGTCTGCTCCAAGATATAAAATTCTAAATCCGAACCGTCCTCATCGGTCAGTGTTATCATTCCCTCTGTCATACTCCAAAAACCCCTGTAATATCAGCGATGCTGCTAATTTATCCACAAATTCCTTTTGTCTGTCCGCGCGAACGCCGCCCTCGCTCAGCACCTGAGCCGCTGCCACCGTCGTCAGTCTCTCGTCCCAAAGTTCTACCGGAAGTTCTACCTTTCCCGCCAGTTCCTCGGCAAAGGCCTTCGACTTCTCCGCTCTCTCTCCAAGTTCTCCGTTCATATGCTTCGGAAGCCCTACGACGATCTTCCCGACCTCATACTCCGCGATCAGCTCACGGATCCTTGCATAAGTCTGTCTGAGCTTATTCTCACCCTTTCGACGAATCGTCTCGATTGGTTGCGCCGTCAGGCCCATACTGTCACTGATCGCCACACCGACAGTCGACCTTCCGTAATCCAGTCCCATCACACGCATATCATACCTGCCTTACCTACGCGCCTCAGCCGTTGTTCTCAAGATTGAACTTGATATAATCCTCCAGGAACACCTCGATGATCTCATCACGTTCCGCACGCATGATCAGGCTTCGTGCCCCCTTGTGGCTGGTGATATACGTCGGATCCCCACTCATCAGATAACCGACAATCTGGTTCACCGGGTTGTATCCCTTCTCTGTCAGCGCCGTGTAGACAGCCGCAATAATATCGCGAACATCGTAATCCGCGTCATAATCCACATTGAAAAATTGTGTGTTGTTGATCTCGCTCATAGTAAACCCTCATTCCACTGTACACTATAGATAAGTATATTCTATACGAAAAATCATTTTTTCGCAACAACAAATTTCAAAATAAATCGATTTTATGAGAAAAATGTCGGCATTCTCAGATCACACACGCATCTCCGGTATCCGTCAGCATACCCGGCTCCAATCCAAGGCGCTTTGCTTCCTCCTCCGGCACCCCATAACGGACGTAACGTTCGTTATATCCGGCCAGAAAACTCTTCCCGCCTTCACTGACATATTCCTCGAGAAGCACCTTCGCCGGCGTGTTCGCCTGCTCTCCAACGAACTCCCTACTCCACGTCTCCACACGGGCAAGGAGAGCCTCACTCCGCTCTTTTTTGATCTCCGGCGGCACCTGATCCTTCATCGCCGCCGCTCTGGTCCCGTCTCGCATTGAATACTGGAAAACATGCATGTCGGCGAATCCGATCTCCTCTAAAAATGCCATCGTCTCCGCGAACTCCTCGTCCGTCTCGCCCGGGAATCCCACGATCACATCCGTCGTGATGGCCGGATTCTCATAGAATTCGCGAAGGATCTTCACTTTCTTCGCAAACTCGGCCGTCGTATAGTGTCGGTTCATCCTCTCCAGTGTCGCGTCGCATCCGCTCTGCAGGGACAGGTGAAAATGCGGGCACAGCTTATCGCAGCCCTTCAGCCCCTCCAACCATTCACTTGTGATGATACGCGGTTCCAGTGATCCCAGCCGGATACGGATCAGCCCGTCGACGTCATCGACACGTCGGATCAGTTCCTGCAGAGGCTTCCCCTCCGCGTGGACAAAACCGTTGGCACTTTTTTCCGTAACCCCATAAGAGGATAAATGGATCCCGTTGATCACAACCTCCTTGCAACCGGCCGCTACACGGTCCTCCACCTCTCTCACAACCTCCGGGACAGGCGTACTCACGAGTTCACCGCGACCACGCACATACGGGATCAGGCAGTAAGAACAGAACTGATTGCATCCGTCCTGCACCTTTAAAAATGCCCTGGTACGCTGCTTATGTGTGTCGGTACCGATCCCTGTTTCTTCTCTTGACTTAAGCCTGTCACTGAGTTTTTCCGCGATAAGATCAGCGATGGTTTCTTTATCCTTGTTTCCGAAGGCAAGATCGATGGTTTCATCCGTTTCGATCGACTCCCCGGCGCTTTCCACATAGCATCCCACTGCGACGATCAGTGCGTGCGGAGCTTTTTTTCGGGCACGATGAAGCATCTGCCTGGACTTTCTGTCGGCGATGTTCGTAACCGTGCAGGTGTTGACAACGTAGACATCTGCCGCTTCCTCGAAATCCACGACGGAGAATCCACGCCCCCGAAAATCCCGTATCATTTTCTCTGTTTCGTAATAATTGACCTTGCACCCCAAGGTCAAAAAGGCAATACGCATTGATCTTTCTCCATTTTTTTGATTTGCCCCCTTGACATTTCACCGTTTCTTTACTATCATTAATACATTAGAGAAAGAAAGAACCCAATATGTTAGGAGGGATGAACTATGAAGACAGTTAACGTTTCACTGAATTCCATCGACAAGGTTAAAGATTTCGTTAACGAAGTAGCGAAGTACAACGCCGAGTTCGATCTGGTTTCCGGTCGTTATGTGATCGATGCCAAGTCGATTATGGGTATCTTCAGCCTGGACCTGTCCAAGCCGATTGAACTGAATATCCACAGTGAGGACGGCAACCTCGACGAGATCGTCGAAAAGCTGAAGCCTTTCATCGTGGACTAACCCATATATCTTCACATGTATTCAGCGCCTCCGCTACCAGCGGGGGCATTATTTCTGTCAGGGCCTTCTCTGATTCTTCGATCTGCTCAAGTCTGGGCTTGGTCACCGGATGTTTCGCCACAAAAATCGTACAGCAATCCTCATACGGCTGAATCGATGTCTCATACGCGCCGATCTTCTCAGATTCGGCGATGATCTCCTGCTTATCCATCGCGATCAACGGACGGAATACCGGCATACCGCAGACCGCGTCCGTAGCGGCAAGGCTCTGCATCGTCTGCGATGCCACCTGGGCGATACTCTCACCGGTCACGAGGGCCAGACATTCCCGCTGTCTGGCTATGCTTTCAGCAATCTGCATCATGTATCTTCGCATGATGATCGTCAGCTCGTCGTGCGGACATTTTTCATAAATCATCATCTGTATATCCGTAAAGTTCACGACATGAAGCAGGATCGGGCCGGTGTATTCACTGATGATCTGCGCGAGATCCACGACCTTTTGCTTGGCACGCTCAGACGTGTAAGGCGGCGCATGGAAGTAGGTCGCCTCGATCTTCACACCACGCTTGGCAATACGATACCCTGCTACCGGGGAGTCAATCCCGCCGGACAGAAGCAACATCGCCTTACCGGCTGTTCCGACCGGCATACCGCCGGCACCGGGGAAACCGGAAATGTAGACGTAGGCAGCACGACGGATCTCAACAAAAACCTTATAATCCGGGTGATGGACATCTACGGATGCGTTATCCATGTGGTTGATGATGTAATTGCCGGCCTGCACGCAGATATCCGGGCTTTCGATCGGGTAACTCTTGTCACTGCGCTTGGCGAAAACCTTGAACGTAAAGGGCTTGTTGCCAAGTCGACCGCGGATATGCTCGACGAGCGCTTCACAAATGTGGGTGAAGTCCTTGTCCGCAATCTCGGTGACCGGACAGATCTGCGAGACACCAAAGACGTGTGAAAGGCCCGTGATCAGCTCGTCTTCATCGTGCTCTGTCAGGGCTTCGACGAGGATGCGCCCCTGCTCTTTCTGCACACGAAAACGACCGTCGACACGATCAGTGCGCTCGATGACACGATGGACGAGGGCGTCTTCGAATTTGTAGCGGTTTTTGCCTTTGATGCCGATTTCGGCGTATTTAACCAGATATGTATTAGCCATATGTATTCCTCATTATTTCCGGAAAAATTGTTACGTTCTGCTCAGGGGTCCGCTTGCGCCATTTCCAAACGCAGCGCTGCACGCGCACACAGTACGTGCGCTGCGCAGCGGCGTTTGCAATAGCCCCTTCGCAGAACATAATCAATTTTTCCTCTTTTAGTTTTTCTCTATTGTCTCTCACCGCTTGGTGAAGCGGCGGAGGGTCGGCAGCAGTTGCTGTAAGACGTCAATTGTGTAGACGAGTTCCTCGCGGGTGGTAAAGCGCGAGAGACTGAAGCGAATGGTGGAGTCGAGGTAGGGTTTGTCGACACCGATCGCCGTCAGCGTATCGCTGAGTCCCGGGTGGTTCGATGAGCAGGCAGAACCGGAGGATACGTAGATTTCCTTGTCCTCCAACGCGTGGAGAAGCACTTCTGACTTGATACCTTCGATGCCGGCACTGATGATGTAAGGCGAGTATGTCGCATCGGCCGTATCGCCCGCTGCGAGCTGTGTTTCGCCGACAGGCTGCTCCGAGCCCGTGACAACACCCTGCTGCTCCGTCCCTCTGTCACCGTGAATAACGACACCGTCGATTGTTTTCAACTCGCTGATAAACCACCGGCCAAGTTCGCTGACCATCTCGTAGGTGTTTCCCTGAGAAGCCCCGTGATCCGTACTGCCGGCGAGCACCTCATACGCCGTTTTCGCCGCGAGGCCGAGGCCTGCGATCCCCGGTACATTTTCCGTTCCCGAGCGGCGATTTTTCTGCTGATGTCCACCGTGGATGTACGGATGCAGTTTCGCGTCCGCCTCAGCGATATAGAGAAATCCCGTCCCTTTAGGGCCGTGCAGCTTGTGTCCGCTGACACTGAGCAGATCCACCCCCAGTTTCTTCGGAAGGACGGGAATCTTGCCGTAGGCCTGGATTGCGTCCGTATGGAATCGAATCTCCGGGTTATAGTCTTTCACGGTTTTTACCAGCCCTGCGATATCCTGAATCACACCGAGCTCATTGTTGACCATCATGATAGAGACCAGTATGGTGTCGTCACGAAGGGCATTTTTCAACGTCTCCGGAGCGACTCTTCCATCACTCTCCACCGGTAAAAATGTGATCTCAAAGCCCTGCTTTTCCAGATAGATCAGCGGCTCCGCGACCGAGGCGTGCTCAAATGCCGTCGTGATGATGTGCTTGCCGCTTCTCTGATACGCCAGCGCCGTACCGATCAGTGCCTGATTGTTGCTCTCGGTTCCGCCGGATGTAAAAACGATCGTACCCGGATCCACTTTCATCGTGGCCGCGATTCTCTCCGAAGCGGTGCGAATATATCTTTCTGCGGTAAATCCTTTCCCATGAAGCGACGAAGGGTTACCGTAATCTTCTGTCATTACGCGGGCTACGAGTTCTGCCACCTCCGGCAACGCCCGTGTCGTCGCTGCATTGTCCAGATATGCTTCCATCCTGTATTTCCTCTCATCTGCCGTTTTTTCGATCATCTCATTCAACCATGCCGACGATGCCGTCACATTTTTACCGCGCACACTTCTCTTCTTCGATCACCAGCATCAGATGTGCCAAAACAGCGATGGCTGCTGTCTCCGTGCGCAGGATTCGATGCCCCAGCGAGATCTCCTCGCCACCGGCAGCAAGTACCTCCTCAACCTCACTTCGTTCGAATCCACCCTCTGATCCGATGAATACCGCGATGCTTTGTATTCCTTCCCGTATCCCCTCTCGCAGTCGACGGACCGTCTCATAATCCTCGCACATCTCATAGGGGATCAGGATGCGGTCTGCTGTCGATGCGCGCTCCACAGCGGCCTTGTAATCCATCACAGGCAGTACCTCCGGGACGATCCCGCGCCCGCTCTGCTTGGCTGCTTCCTCGGCGATCCGCTGCCAGCGCGGCAGTTTTTTCGCCGCCTTGGCTTCATCCAGACGGACCACACATCGCTCCGATCGTATCGGGATGATCTCGCATGCTCCGAGTTCCACCGCCTTCTGTATCACAAGTTCCAGCTTATCCCCCTTGGGAAGAGCCTGGTATAAGCTTATTTTTACCGGAAGCTCAGACTTATCCGGGACAGCCTCCCGGATAGCCAGTGTGATCTCACTCTCCGCGATGCTGTCGATCTCGCAGTGATAATCCATCCCTCTCCCACAGGTCACCGTCACGCTGTCGCCGGGCTCCATACGAAGTACATCCCGCATATGTTTTACGTCATCACCACGCACGATGATACGATCCTCGCCCACTTGATCCGGCGGAACAAATACTCTTCTCACGCTATCACCCTTTTACTCTGTCTCTGTAACATACTTGAGGGCACGCCATCACGTGCCCTCATAATAACCTTATTCAATCTTCTTGTCAACCGTCAGTGTCGTGCGTCTATACGCACCTTTCCGTCAGAACAATGTCTGGAACGAACCACTCGAATCATAGAGATTTCGCCCTGTATTCGCGGAAATCTGATTCGCAGCCTGATTGATCAGCGCTGACGCCTTCTGATTGATGTTGTCAGCAAGCGAACTCGATCCGCCAAACAGTGTCTTCAGCGTGGCCTTATCCGCGCTCTTCAACGCGTCCTTATCAAGCGACAACGTATTGTCGGCATTGATCTTGATACCGGCCTTGTTCAGCATGCTCTCCGATGACTCCATCTTCTCGACCGCCCACACCTGCGTCTGCAGGATACTGTAGGAATCCAAATTCTTGGTGTCATTCAGCGTCTTGTTGTAGCTGTTCACGAAACTCTCCACCTTCTTCGCGATGTCATCATCCGAAGCGGTATCGAAATTCGTGTTTCGAAGTTCCTTGGACGCGTTGTAAAGACTCGTCGCATCGCTCTTCAGGTTCGACAGGCTCTTCTCGCTGTCCGTCGTCCCGGACTTCGAAATCGTGTTTGACACGGCCTGCTTGACCGCATCCGAATCCTCGCTGTCATACACGCTCTTCAACGCCTTCTTATAGACGCCGCTCTGGATCATCTTGAGATCATTCAGTCCGGTCATCCACCCCAGCGAAGAACTGTTCGACGTACTCGATGTATTACCGAACAGAGCTGCCGTAGGATTGTACGTGTTCAGCGTGCTGACATCCATTCCATGTCCCATATGCTATCACTCCTTTGATATAAAAGCTTTGGTCATCCCTGACCCACCTAAAGTTCCACCTTTATTCTACCACATTATCGTACTTCGCGCAAGAAAAATGTTTGCTTCCGGTCGAAAAAAACACGCTTAAAAAATGGAATAGGGGCCCCTGGTGTGTAGGGACCCCTATTATATTGAAGGGGAGAGCAGGTTCTCACCCGCCCTGGCATATGTCAGGAACCGTCGAAATCTATCTATCCGACCGGCTCCGGTACCGATGATTCCTCTCCGGCACCCGGGAAAGCGGTTATTTTCCTTTCCCTATATCAATAACTTGGTATCAATCACTGAAATAACTGATGGTATCGGTAAGGTCAGAAGCCAGTTTCTCAAGCTTCTGCGCCTCTTCCGTGATCAACGAGAAGGTGTGATTCAACTCAACCATCGAAGCATTCGTCTCCTGCGTAGCTGCCGCGTTTTCTTCGGAGATTGCGGACAGATCGGCGATGATATTGCCCAACTGGTCTTTCGCTTCTCTGAGTCCGGAGATACGGCTCGCAATACCCTCGGAATCTCTGGATACCGTATCCACATTGGATACCATCCTTTCCATATTCTCACGCGTCGATCCCATCTGCTCAGACTGCGTCTCAAAGCTGACATTCAGTTTCTGCAACACTTCAACACTTCTCGCCGAATCACCGACCAACTGATCCACGATCTTCTTGATCTCGTCAGCCGAATTGCTGGACTGCTCGGCCAAACCGCCGATCTCACCGGCAACAACCGCAAAGCCCTTGCCTGCCTCACCGGCACGAGCCGCCTCGATCGAAGCATTCAGCGACAGGAGGTTCGTCTGTGTCGCAATATCGTTGATCGCCTGTGTAAACTGGCTGATTGCCTTCGCGCTTTCATTGGTCGAATTGATCGTCTCTCCGATCTCACGTACAGATACCTGCACTTCTTCACTGGATTCGATCAACTTGCCGAGCGCTTCCATCGCAGCCTCACAAGCTTCCTTCATATCTCTTGAAGACTCATCAAGCTCAGTAACGTTGTTCGAGATCTCCTCGATATCATCCGCGATACTGTCTGTATTGTTGGCGGCATCCTGGATACTCTCCGCCTGAGAGATAGCTCCGTTACTGATATCATCCACCGCCTTGGATACCTGGCCGGATGCTTCGTATGCCTGCACTGACGAATTCGAAAGTGTCTCACCGGAAGCCTTCAACTCTCCGGACATATCCAATGTCTGATGGATAACCTGACCGAGTCGGTCGCTCAGGCTCTTGGCACCCTCTGCGATCATGCCGACCTCATCCTTACGTTTCATAGCGTCCTTGTCGATGTCCAAAACAAGTTTACCTTTAGACAGCGTATCCAGTTCATTCGCGACGCCACGCATCATCTTAGAAACGCGTGTGGATACCAGAAGTCCGGCACCTGCCATCAAAACAACCAATACAAGCGCAAGAACGATCATCGAGATGACGGCTCCTGTTACTTCCTTATCCACATCCTCACGCGGACGTCCGGCAAATACCATTCCGGCCACCTTTCCGTCTGCATTCGTAAGCGGAGCATAATAAGCAAAATACTTCGTCCCACCGATATCTACATTCGAAGCAAAGTACTCCTTGTTCCCGTTCAGAACCTCAGCAATGACCGCATCCGAAGCCTTGGTGCCGGTCGTACGCTTTCCGCTGGCATCCTTGGTCGTCGTGACATATCGTGTATCCCCGAAGAACAGTGTGTACTGGAGTCCGGTGGTCGCATTCAATTTATCGAGTGTATTCATGTAATCCTCGGTAACATCCTGCTCGCCTTTGAACAGTGCCTCGTCCTTCACCGACCAGTCACCGTCCCAAGTGTTATCCATCTCGCTCTTCAACTGCTCACAGGCTACCTTCAGCATCTCCTCGACAGTTTCATGGTAAGCCGATGTCGTCTTGACCGCGCTGAAAATCGTAAGCACAGCGGCCAGAAAGACGAACCCTCCCACTGCGATAAATATCACCTTGGCGATCAGTTTCTTTTTATGTGTATTTGCTTCCATTCGAACCCTCCAATATCAACCACACTACTCTCCTCATACCCTCATGGTTCAATTATAACGGAAAATGAGTTGAAAGAAAAATCTTAATATGATATAATCTTATATCATTATAGTATAACCGAGTTTACCATAATAACAAAAACGGAGGCGCTTATGTCCATTTCTTATGAGTACTACAAAATTTTTTATTATGTCAGTCGTTATCAAAGTTTCAACCGTGCCGCTAAGGTTCTGATGAATTCGCAGCCGAACATCACCCGCGCAATGAATAACCTCGAAAGTGAACTCGGGTGCACTCTCTTTGAACGCTCACACCGCGGTGTTACTCTGACCAGGGAAGGTGAGACACTGTATGGCTATGTTGAAGAAGCTCACAAGCAGTTGGCAACCGGCGAGGAGATGCTTCGAAGAGCACAAAAAAGAAGAACTGAGAGTGTCACGCTGGGGATTTCCACGGGTATCACAGACCTCGCCGTACGAAAAGTCATCTTGTTCCCAACACGTAATTTTACTTTTTCCAACCATTCAGCCAAGCTTCGGATCATCAATGAATCCACACCCTCGCTGATCCAAAAGATCAACGAAGGCGCGATTGATCTGGCAGTCATCACAACTTCTGCCTTTTCCGACCCTGCGCTTCGTAACTCGATTCTCTACTCGTTCAACGATATTCCGGTTGCAGGCAACTCTTTTCGTGAGAAACTGTACGGTCGAAAGGTTTCACTGAGTGAACTCGTCAACTATCCGCTAATCACGTTGTCCAGAGACACCGAGACCTTCATCTACCATGATCAGCTCTTCGCAAAAACCGGTCTCATCCTGTCTCCCTATATAGAGACACACACGATGCGCCAGGCACTTGCGTTTGCCGAAAATGATATGGGGATCACGTGTTTAGATGAAGAATATGCCAGACCTTCCATCGAAAAAGGGGATATTTTTCAGATAGATGTTATCGAAGGTCTACCTCACCGCGAGATTTGTCTGATCAAGAGCACGCAAGCACGAACGCGTGCCGCCAGAGAGCTGGGGAAAGAAATCCTGCGCTATAATAAGGAGCATAATGTGCCGTCAGCGTGAAAGCTCCAAAACCATGCAAAAAGCCTTGGAATCAATGAACCGGTGGTTAATGAACCGGTTCATGAAGATTTCAAGGCTTTTATAATTTAACTGGGCTACCAGGATTCGAACCTGGAAATGCCGGAGTCAGAGTCCGGTGCCTTACCATTTGGCGATAGCCCAATACCGTGGCTTTCTCAGTCACAGATGGTATTATACACGATTAATATGCAGAATGCAAGCATTTTTTAAAAAAAATAACATTGATCTTAATCGCGATCTTCGCACAGGTATCATATCATCGTCAAGATTGAACACCGGAGAATCGTCTTTATGACAGCTGCGATCCGTTGATGATTTCCGGGATCATCTCATAATCAAGATCATCTGCGGCTTTTATGATTGCCGCAACCCGCGTAGCCTCATCTTCGGGAATACTGTACTGTCCCAATGACTCGACAATATCAACCATACTGTCAAAGTCAAAGTTTTCACCGAAGTCCAAAAGTTTTTTGTATGCCTCATTTAATTCTTCCGAAGTGATCTGCGGACGATCATCCTCTTCTGAAACACTGCGCTCATGTAACGGTTCCAAATCCCCGGCCAGCTTTCTGTAATCAGAAATAAGTTTCGGAAGCTCACGGTCGAGCATTTCCATATCTCCCCGTTCTCCGGCTTTCTCAAGCGTTTCCGCAAACTCTCCGAGTTCTAATGCCCCTATCACTTTTGAGGTACTCTTAAGGGCATGAACCTTGGTCGTGATATTCCTGATTTCACCGGCTTTCCAAAACGTCTCAATTTCATCGGCATTTTTCAAAGCGGTATCAAGATACGTTTTGAGCGTCGCAATATAGGATTCACCGCTCCCGCAATGGCCAAGTCCCGCTTCCACATCAATTTCATCAAGCTGATAGATAAACTCCGGAAGGTCGTAATCTTCATCCTCTCCGTCGTCCGATATAGGTGAAACCTTGTCTTTTGGCAAGAACTGTAAAAGCGTCGCCTCCAGCCTGTCCGGATCGATCGGCTTTGTAATATAGTCATCAAAGCCCGCATTTATATACATCTTGCGCATACCGGATATCGCATTGGCTGTAAGGCAGACCACCGGGGTTTTGTCATTCGGCGTCCCCTGAAGTCCGTGCATTTCAGTAAGGGTCTCGATACCGTCCTTGTTTGGCATCATATGATCTAAGAAGATAACATCATAATGCTTGTTTTTGTACAGTACTATGGCTTCGTCACCGCTTTCACAAGTATCGATCGTTATCTGCGACCGCTTTAACAGGCTTGTAAATACGGTAAGGTTAACAGGGTTGTCATCGACAACAAGCACGTCCGTACCGGGTGCTATAAACTTCTCACGATAGTTGCGTCTTTCCTTCAGGGAGCGTATAAACGCTTCCTTATAATCACCGATGGGTTCCCGTTTCACAACCCTCTGTTCTAAGTCAAAAGAAAACACAGAGCCCTCCCCATAAACACTTTCTGCCTGAAGATGACTTCCCATCATGGTCAGAAAGCTTTGTGCAATGGTCATGCCAAGCCCCGTTCCTTCTATGTTTCGGTTCTTTTTTTCCTCGATGCGCTCAAAGGCTTTGAAGAGTTTATCCATATCTTCGGACTTAATACCTATTCCCGTATCGGCAACAGAGATCGTAAGAATGATCGAGTCAGGCTTATCCGGAATATTTTTATATCCCACAGAAAATGATACAGAGCCTTCCTTTGTGTATTTAACGGCATTTGAAAGGATGTTAGTGATAACCTGCTTTATCCTTATCTCGTCACCGTTTAATACCGAAGGGATCTCTCTGTCTATGTCCATATTGAAAGCAAGCCCTTTATCTTCCGCTTTCTTTTGTACCATATTCACAAGATCGTTGAGTACCGACACAAAGCTGTAATCAACGTTGATTATATCCATTCTGCCGGCTTCGATCTTCGAGAAATCCAGTATGTCATTTATTATTCCGAGCAATGTATTTCCCGCTGTTTTTATACTTTCGGAATATCCCACGATAACGTCATCATGACTGTCCCTGAGCACCATTTCGTTCAATCCCAAAATGGCATTCATGGGCGTGCGAATATCATGAGACATGGTGGAAAGAAAATATGACTTGGCTTCATTGGCCTGGTTGGCCTGCTCCGCCACTTCGGAAAGCTTTCGGTTGAATATCATAAAGAATATAAAGTTATATATAAGCAAAAAGATGAGCCCGACCGAAACGACTCCAAGCAAAAGCCAGTCTATACCGCTGCTTTGCACAAGGTCATCCATAGGAATATAGGCTATCAGATACCATTTCTTAAGGGTTTCGAAAGGTGCATGTGATATCATGCAATCCAAGCCCTTTGAGTTTTTAATGACCATGGAACCGAGGTCGCCGATGATATCGTTCTTTACACGCTCGTATTCCTCTTTGGTCTTATCGTTGTAAGACTTGTAATACTCAAAGAAATTGCTGTTTTTTAGGGATGTGCCACGAATGACATAGTTTCCGTCTTTGTCGATAATACTTATTTCAACGGTCTCATATTCTCCGCTTAAGAATACCAGTTTCTGTTCCAGACGACTTATGGGAACAACACGCATTAAAAGACCGGTCCTTATATTCCCGGTTTCAGAGTCAAGAACCTGCACAAAATTCATAAAAGCAATCGACTGTATTCCGTTCTGAGGATTTGTATAAGCCCTCGTGATATTTACTACGCCGTCCTCATCGCTTACACTGTCAAGGTTCTCGAAAATAGATATGTTTTTGTAGGAAACCGAATTATCTCCGGGACTACCCGGGTTTTCAGCTGTCGAGATACCCGTATAATCCGGATTATCCATGAAAATAAGATGGCCCGATATCTCGGGTGATATCTTGGCCTTTTTTATGTAAGAAATAGCCTCCTCTGCCGTCATCGGCGTCCCTGCTTCCGCAGACCTGTTGACATAGTTCGACCATATATTGCAAAGACGCTGCTCATCTTCAAAATAGTTAGCAATGATCTGATCTACAGTGAGCGTCATCTTTTCAAATGCTTCGATATCATTACGGTTGCTTTCTTCTACCTTATAATTCGCATACCTGACGATAAAAAGCAGTATAACTCCGATTATGAGAAGGTTCGGAATAATGACCAGCGCTTTCTTCACGGATTTTCCTCCGTTTCTTACTCATAGGTTCCGTACAATTTGACAACATCATCCACGGTTTTTTCGCCTTTTCCAACCTGAAAAGCAGCACCTCTGAT
>JAEEGL011656473.1_pt1 | contig 27148 bp, 20 predicted proteins | sample 9134231 | NCBI WGS metagenome assembly JAEEGL01 (sample SAMN16246548, study PRJNA631951) | gut metagenome | biome: gut microbiome; feature: rumen; material: fiber-attached | host: Bos | place: Iran: Karaj | collected 2018-10 | reverse complement strand
TTCTTCCATCATCGCCATCATGCCCATTGCGCTGGCCACGATGATTGAACACATCGGCGACATCTGCGCCATCAGCTCCACGACCAACCGTAACTATCTGGAAGACCCCGGCCTGCACCGCACCCTCACCGGCGACGGAGCCGCCACCATCCTGGCTTCCCTATTCGGCGCTCCGGCCAACACGACCTACGGCGAAAACACGGGCGTGCTCAACCTGACACGCGTCTTCGACCCCCTCGTGGTCCGCATCGCCGCCGTCATTGCCGTGCTGCTGAGTTTCTCACCGAAGTTTGCCGCCCTCATCTACGCCATGCCCGCCGCCACCATCGGCGGTGTGTCGCTGATACTCTACGGTATGATTTCCTCCGTCGGCATCCGCAGCCTCGTTGAAAACCACGTGGACCTGACCGACTCGCGCAACCTCATCATCACGGCCCTCACCATCACGCTGGCCATCGGCATCAGCTACGGTTGCGAAGGTGCTGCCCTCAAGTTTGGAAACATCGGCATCAGCGGACTGGCCTGCGCAGCCATCATCGGCATTCTGGCCGCCGTCATCCTGCCGGAGAATAAGAAAATCACCCTCCCCGAAGGACCGAAAGAGCCTGAAGTTTAATCTTGACCGTAAGGTGTAAAACATACAAACGCGCTCCCGCCACGACGGGAGCGCGTTCTGTTTTTTGTTTGCAAACCGGGGAATCAGCGCGTCAGGCTGTGCGAGGAGAGCCAGGCGGTGAAAGCATCGCGGTAGAGGTCACCGATAGGAAGTTCCGTATTGTCGTCCAGCACAACGCGGTTTTTATTGACTTCCTTGACTTTTTCAAGATTTATGATATATGAACGGTGGATGCGCATGAAACTGGCGGCCGGCAGGCGCTCGGCCAAGTCTTTCATATTAAGAAGCGTCACCAGCGGCTGACGTCCTCCGGCAAAGTGGAAACGCAAATATTCGCTCATGCCCTCCACATAGCGGATTTTGTTTATGTCAATGCGCACCACTTTGTAGTCGGCTTTCAGGAAGAGTACATCGTCGGACGTCTCGGCCGGTGCTGCCGCCGACTGGTTGTGGAGCAAACGGAAACGTTCGCGCACCTTCTCCGCTGCACGCTGGAAGTCGGCTGCACCGAAGGGTTTGAGCAGGAAATCAACGGCATCGACCTTGTAACCTTCCAGGGCATACTCGGAATAAGCCGTGGTGAACACCACCAGCGGCGTCACTGCCAGTCCGCGCACCAGGTCAAGCCCGCTGAGGTCGGGCATGTTGATATCGAGAAAGAGGGCATCGACCGCCTGTTGTTCCATCTGCTGGCGTGCTTCCACAGCACTTTGGCACAGTCCCACACACTCCAGCCACGGCACCTCGCCAATGTATTTCTCCAGTTGCTGCAGCGCCAAAGGCTCGTCGTCAACGGCCAGACAACGTATTTTCAGTTCGTCACTCATTATTATTAGTCTTTATGTTCACATTTTTCGGTAAGCGGAGCGAAACGGTGTAGGTCTGCCCGTCCTCCTGCACGTCGTACATCTGCCGGTCGCCATAGATGAGAGCCAGGCGCTTGGTCACATTCTCAAGCCCCACGCCGCCCTGATGGGTGTCGGGCGTCACCTCCGCCTTGCTGTTACGGCAAGTGAACATAAGGTCGTTGCCTTCGGCCTTGAGATTTACCTCGACAAACGAGGGATGGACGTAGCTCACGCCGTGCATGAAGGCATTTTCCACGAAAGTGACGAAGATGAGCGGAGGCACGGTGCTCTCCGGCAGCGAGGCAGGCAAACCCACATCGATGCGGAGTCGGTCGGTGTAGCGCAACCGCATCAGATTGATATAGTTTTTCAGAAAAGCCACCTCACGGTCCAGCGGCACCCAGTCGCGCGCACCGTCATAGAGCATGTAGCGCATCATGGCCGACAGCTGCAGGATGGCCTCTTTTGAGCGTTCGGGGTCAATGTCAACGAGGGCATGGATGTTGTTGAGGGTGTTCATCAGGAAGTGCGGATTGATCTGGAACTTCAGGTATTCCAGCTGGTGGCTGATGTTCTGCCGCTCCAGTTCGTGCAAACGCTGGGCATCCTTGGCCGACTTGTAATAGAACTTCACGCCGATGTTCATGCCGAACATGAGCACCAATACCACCAAGGGGATAACCACACGCTCCTCCGGCCGGCGCATGGGACGGTGAGGAGGCCGCTGGTCCCGACGGAAAGCCGCCGCGTGGCCATCGTCGTGTGCCACGGTGATCTCTATGCGGGGGGCGGGGGGCGGCATGGGCGGACGGAACGAGAAGCGGCCGGAACAGTTGCCCACTATGAAAAGCGACAGCACCACGGCTACCATGGTAAAGTAGAGCGACTTGCGCTGCTTATAGACCAACAGCGGGGCCAGGAACGCGTTGTGGAGGACGAATATGGTCAGATACAGCAGGAAATAGCCCCAGATGTAGAAGATAGGCCGCCATGCGAACGAGAATGTCGTATCGGAAATGGAACGGACATACACCGTGATGATCGGGGCCAGGAACAACAGGCCCCACAGTGACATGTAGAGCACGTTCTCGGAGGTAAGCAGTTTGTTCGTCCTTAGTTTCATTCCTTTCGTTTAACCGTTTAAACGCAAAGGTAACCATTTGTAGCCAACTGGCAAAACAACTTTCAACGAATTGTTCTTTTTTATCAGCAAACGTACCCACTGCCGCCAGTCTATACCCCAAACGGGCATAGACCACACACACGACACCTTTTATATACCGTAACAGCAAGTATAATGCCGCGTAGTTACGAAATTCGCAACTAAAAAGCGCCTTTGCAATCCCCTGGCAGCCAATAAGGTTGAAAATGCAAAAACAAAGGCGGCGCCTCAAAATTTTGAAACGGCGTTTCAAAAATACAAAACGGCGCTTCGTTTTCCCGAAGTCCGGCCAGAAATTAACCGTTTTAACACACCGGTGTTAAAAGCGTTAATGCCGCGGGGCGGCGTCGGGCAACAGCCGACGACGATAGAAAAAACAGGGAAATAAGGGCACATAAAAAAGCGCTGCCGGCCTGTTTTCACAAACGGGCCGGCAGCATTCGATAAAAATCACTATGAAAAACACCACTTTTGCATCTAATAAACTACTTATTACTTTAAAATGCTTTACAAAATTACAGTTTTCATCCTCACCGACCAAACCTTGACCAAAGAAAATGGCCGTTTTTCAACAAACAGGCATTTTTTTTCAGCGAAATCCCACATATTGGCCCGAAAAATTTATTTTTTGCATCAAAAAGTCATTTTCCGCGAAGTTAAGATTAACTTTGCATACGATTTACAGACTTCACACCTTTAGAAAATGACCAAAAAGAATATCCGACAGTTGGGCCTCAGCGCCCTGCTACTTACGGTGGTCCCGGCATGGGGCCAGCCCACCGCCGCCAACATCCACAGCGAAGGCCATCCGCGCCTGTCCTGCACCAGCATCATGGTGGGCCGGCAGGCATCGGAAGACGGCTCGGTGATGACCTCCCACACCTGCGACTCATGGTACCGCACGTGGATGCAAATCGTTCCCGCCCGCGACCACAAGAAGGGCGCCACCACCGCCATCTACGAAGGACGCATGCACACCGAGAGCGCCCAGGACAGCACAAAAGTGCGCTGCCGCGGCACCATTCCCCAAGCCAGCCACACCTACCGCTATCTGGACACCGCCTACCCCTGCCTGAACGAGAAACAGCTGGGCATCGGCGAGACCACCATCGGCGGACGCGACACCCTGCGCAACAAGGAGGGGCTCTTCTTCATCGAGGAACTGCAACGTGTGGCTCTGGAACGCTGCACGACGGCACGCGAAGCCATCCGGCTGATGGGACAGCTGGCCAAGGAATACGGCTACGGCGACAGCGGTGAATGCCTGACCGTGGCCGACCCCAATGAAGTGTGGATATTTGAAATCTTCGGCGAAGGCCCGAAGAAGAAAGGGGCCGTGTGGGCTGCCGTGCGCATTCCCGACGACGAGGTGTCGGTGTCGGCCAACATCTGCCGCATCGGTGAACTGCATCTGGACGACACGGACCACTACATGGCCTCGGACAACGTGTTCGACGTTGCCAAGCGGCTGAAACTCTGGGACGGCAAGGAGCCCTTCTGCTTCTGGAAAGCCTACAGCGGCGGCAACTACTTCGGCGAAAAGAAAAACTACAGCGTTCGCGAGCACTTCATCCTCGATGCCCTGGCTCCCTCGCTCCATCTGAGCGACACGGTAGAAAACCTGCCGCTGAGCGTGCGACCCGATGAAAAGGTGAGTGTGGAACGCGTGATGCAACTCCTCGGCAGCTACTACGAAGGCACGGCGAAGAACCTGAGCGGACGCCACAAACTGCCGGGCAAGAAAAATCAGGACGGCAGCGTGGCCGACAGCACCGTATCGCCCGTGTCGAACCCCTGGATGCGCCCCGACGAAATCAACATGTACTACGCCATGGGGGACTCGACGATGAAAAACATCCGCACCGTCAGCGTGCCCTGGTGCGCCTACAGCACCGTCATACAGCTGCGCTCATGGCTGCCCAATGAAGTGGGCGGCGTGGTGTGGATGGCCCTTGACAACCCGGGACAGAGCCCCCGTTTCCCCATCTTCAGCGGTACGACCGAACTGCCCAAGAGACTCCAGACCTGCGGCCAGCACAGCGACCGCGACGATGCCGCCCTGTGGTTCTACCGCAAGGCCAACCGCTTGGCCACCGTGCGCTGGGGCACCTACCGCAAGACTCTGGAGCCCGCCCGCGACTATTTCATCGAAAAGGGCCTGCGCGAACTGCCTTTCGTCGAGCAGACATGGCAGACGCTCAACGCCAGCGACCCGAAGAAGGCGCAACAGATGCTCAACGGCTATACAGCCGACTTCTTCGGCGCCACCATCAGCCGCTGGGACGAGATGGCGCGGACCTTCTGGCGACAGACGTGGACGGGATTTTAGAATTATAAGGACATATAAGAACGAAACGGAAAGGCGTCATTCATCAAGGAATGACGCCTTTCCGTTTATAACAATTCTTCCAGCCGGTCGATGCAGGCATCGGGCAGCGACTCGTCGTCGGGTGAGCCGTCCCAGTTGCGGCCGCGCAGCCACACGGTATGACAACCCAGACTTTTGGCAGGCAGAATATCCTTCATCATCGAGTCACCCACCACGCAGACATCCTGAGGTGGCAGCCCCAAAAAATCAAGAGCTTTCCGGAATATAGCCGGGTCGGGCTTGCGCACTCCCACGACGGCGGACTCCACAACGGTCTGGTACAGCTCTTCCATACCAAAATCACGGAGCACGCTGTGCATATTGCCGTAGAAATTGGTGACGAGCACCAGGGGACAGCGCCCGCGCAGCTTCAGGAGCACCCTGCGCGACTCCTCCGTGTGCCGACGGGCCACGGCGTAGCAGTAGTCAACAACAGTGGAGAGCAGGGAATGGGGGGCTTTCAGGTATTCAAACTGCAGGGCCACTTTCTTGCGGAGCACGTCGCGGAACGTGTCGGTGGCAACAATGACGGGCTGCCTGGCCAGGGCGCGTTCGGCATAGACGTAGGCTTCGCGGAACTGCTGTTCCGTCACACCGGTGCCGGCGTGGAGGTAGCCGTCCCAGAGGACGTGGGCCCAGTGGGTGCCGCCAGTGTCAAGCGTGCCGCCGTAATCGAAGATGTATGCGCCTATATCCGCCTTCGGTTGGCCTAACTCCGTTTTCGTCGCGACTAACTCCGTTTTCGGTTCATCGGGACGGACACGCCGGTTGCCCACTTTCATAAGCAACACGCCGACGGCAATCCAGAAAAGCTCGCGCACCCGGGTAATGAGACTCATGTAGAGCCCGAAAGCCGGCGACAGGGCCAGTCCGCCCACCGCCAGGGCAAATCCGCCCTCGCGGGCACCGAGTTGCATGGGCGAGAAGAAAAAGAGGTTGGCAAACAGCGAAGTGAAGGCCATGATGAGCACGCAGTCAAGGAAATTGACCTCGGGCGTGAGTATCTTGAGTATGAAAAAGAGCTCCATACTGGTGAGCACGCGGGCCACGAACTCAAAACCGAAGGACGCATAGAACGTGGAGCGGCGCCGGCTGTGGAGTTCGGCTATCTGACGGTCGATTTTCTGCAACGCCTCTTGCTGACGGGCATAGAAACGGGCGGCCCACCCCTTTACCAACGGAATGGACTGCAACAAACGGAACGTTTTGACCACCATGCCGCGCTGATAGCCCCGCATGAAGAAATAGACCAGAAGCAACAGGACCGCCGCGGTGACGGCCAAAAGCATGCCCATGAAGAAACTGACCCTATACATGGCCGCATAGAGCACGATTGAGGCCAGCCAGAAGCAGATGTGGGAGAAAATGTGCATCATCACATAGAGGATGACGCTCGACGTGGCCCGCGGTGTGCCCAGAGCCGGTGACAGCTCCATGATGCGGTAAGGCTCGCCGCCCATGAGCCCGAACGGGGTGGCGTAGTTGAGCGCAAAACCAGAAACGGTGAGTTTCAGCACACGCCAGTAACCCACGGGCGCCGGCCGCTCGCCGTTGTGGATGAGACAATACCACGACGCGGCATTGAAAGCATAGATGACAACCCATATCCCGATTACTCCCACCAGCCAGTAACCGGCGCGGCACAGGGCGGCCCACAACTGTCCGAAATCGACGTCGAGCGTGAGGAACATGACGACAACGGCGGCCAGACCGAAGGCAAAAAACCAGTTGCGCAGTTTGGGGGACATGGGAGTTGAGAGATTAGAATTGAGAGATTAGAGTTGGGAGATTATGGTCTGGAGGCGTTGATGATATTGTCGGCAAACCGGCGGCTCATCCGCTCGTGACGGCAGTGCATGTAAATGTATATGGCGGAGAACACGGTGATCTCGGCCAGGGGATAGAGCCAGGGGATATTGAGCAGGCAGGCGGCATAGAGTGTGAATGCCCGGCAGTTGAACGTCAGAATGTTTGCATATTTCATCAACGGCAAACTCTGCTGGCGGAAGGCCTGACGGAAGTCCTCACCGGGCTCGCCGCCACACTTCTCGCGGAGAGTCTGCATCAGACGTTGGAACTCAGGAGTCAGTTCTTCCTGACGCCGGGTGTAACGCACGTAGAAGAACAAAAAAATACGCCACCAGAAATTGCCTTTCTTGGGCGTTGCGTCGCGCAGGGCCTTCTGCTGCACGTAGGTGTCGAGTTCGCTGTCGGCACCGGGCAAGAAGTAAAGGTGAATGTTGCGGTAGTAGTCGGCCAGCTGGCTTTGCCGGGCATGACAGATAGTTCCTGAAAAAATGCAGAGGGCGAAGATGCCGATACCCCAAGGAATATCGGTCAGGGGAATGGGCTGATGGAACAGCCGCAGACAGATGGCCACGTAAATGCAGAAGAACCAGATGTCGCCTGCAAAGCCATCGAGCAAACGTCCCCAGTGGGTTTTCTGTCCCGTCATGCGCGCCAACTGACCGTCGGCGCTGTCGTAGAAATTGGCCCACATCATGAGCAGCACACCCGCCAGGTTATGCCAAAAGTCGGTGAAATAAAACATCACAGCCGCCGCCATACCCAGAAGTATGGAGAAGATGGTCACCACATTGGGATGAACGTGCAGCCGTTTGAAGAACAGAGCCCAGACGTAGCCGATGGGACGAGTGAAGTGAATGTCGAGCCATTCCTCGGTATCCATCGACTTAAAAGTCGCCTGCAGTTTACTCCGTTCAGATGCCATCGTCCAAATGGGTTTCCAGCAAATCGGCTATGGCCGTGGCCGCGTCGCCGATGCAACGCGAGAAACTGGGCCAATCGTTGAAATCAATCAGTTTGAATTGTCCCCGCTCGTCTATCACGGCATCGCCACCGTAGATGTCAATACCTATCAAACCGGCCAACCGCTCGGCCTCGTGGTTCAACGCCGTGGCGCTGAAAGTATAGCCGCGTGTCAGTCCGTTTTCACGTTCATGGCCGAAGCGGCCTTCGCCTTCAGGATAATACCAATAGAAGAAGCCGGTATCTTTGACACCGTAGAATTTCACCAGGTCACCCGCCAGATGTTCACTGGCCACCACAGCGGCTATGCCACGCTTGTTAAATCCCAGCAGAGCCGCTTTGAGTTCCCCTTCGTTGTGAACCTGACACACATCGTCGGCCGACATCGACCATCCGTCGGCACGCTTCAGCCACAACGGACCGGAAGGCAATGTAAATTCAGAGGAAGCCGTATCCATAAGCACCGTTTTGGGCATGGGCACATGATTGGTCTGCATCAGAGCCGTCAACGCTTCACGGCGGCAGTTTCTCACACCCTGGGGAGCATTGACCACACAGCGGCCGTCGAGGGCGGCCAAGGCCTCCGGCGAACGCGCCATGGAAAAATACAAATTGGCCTTCTGGGGGAAACGGTCTACATCGGTCTCAGAAACTATTTCCACATGATGACGGCGCAACATCAGCAGATGCGTCACCGATTCCATGATGGCCGTGTCGTTGGAACGGGGGGAATACACCTCCGCGCGCATAATTCCTACCAATTTACTCATAATGTATCTCGCTTAAGAATTGTTCTGCTTTCGCGATGTCAGCGGCATGGTCCACGTCCAGGATTTTGCTGAATGGCCAGGCTTTCAGTTTCAGACCGTCGGCCACCAGTTGCCGTTGGAAATTGCGCATCCGGCTTTGTCCTGCGGCCACACAGCGGCGTAGCGTGTCGAGGGCCGGCGGTGTCAGGCAATACATGCCTCCTGAGATATAGCGGCAGCCCGTGGGGTTGTCGTAGAAGCCCGTAATGTTCAAGTCCCCGTCGGTGCCCACATAGAGCGGCCGCTCGTCGTCCACATAGTCGGTCACCGCCATCAGTCCGTCGGAACTGCCCGAACGAAAGGCTCTGATGTAGCTGTTAAACTCATCGGGGCGGAACACCGTGTCCACCGTGGTGAGGCAGAAAGGACCGTCCTCAAGCCACTCGCTGATGGCGTGGAAACTGTGCATCGAACTGGGTGTGGCGGCCACTTTCAGCCGTAGGGGGCAGGGCGAGGTGCGGCGTTCTTCTTCCATCTTGCGGGCATGCTCCACCACCTCGGGCATCCGTTCGTTTACGATGACGGCCACCTCCGAGGCTCCGGCATCGGTGAAGATGCGCAGCAAGCGGTCGAGCATGGGTTCGCCCGCCAGAGTGACCAACGGCTTGTTGGCGGCCACGCCCTCTCGCTCGAGGCGTGAACCGTCGCCGGCGGCAATCACCGCAAATTTCATTCTATCTGGCCAGCGGCGGTGCGCTGGGCATAGGTCTTACTGTCACGTTCCTGAGCCACAATCTTCAGCGGGTTGGCCGAAGCCTCGTCCTCGCGTTCACGGTTGCGGTAGATGTCGATGGCGGCATAGACGGCCTGGCGGAACGAGTTTTCGTTGGCCACGCCCTTGCCGGCGATATCGAAGGCCGTGCCGTGGTCGGGCGAGGTGCGCACCACCGGCAGTCCGGCGGTAAAGTTCACGCCGTCGTCCATCGAGAGAGCCTTGAAGGGGGCAAGCCCCTGGTCGTGATACATGGCCAGCACCGCATCGAAGTGCTTGTACTGTCCGGCGCCGAAGAAGCCGTCGGCCGAATACGGGCCGAAACACTGTACTCCTTTCTCGCGCATGGCTTCAATGGCCGGTTTGATGAAGTTTTCTTCCTCGTCACCCAGCAGGCCGTCGTCGCCCACGTGCGGATTGAGCGACAGCACCGCTATGCGCGGGATGGAGATGGTGAAGTCTGTCTTCAGACTGTCGTTCAGTATGTCTATCTTGCGCTCTATGGCCTCTTGCGAAATCGACGCCGCCACTTCTTTCACCGGCATGTGCATCGTCACCAGAGCCACGCGCAGCGACTGGTTCATCAGCATCATCAGGGCCTCCTGGCCTTCGCCGAGGGCTTTTTCCAGATACTCCGTATGACCCACGAAGGGGAACTCGCTCGAACGGATGTTTTTCTTATTCACAGGTGCCGTCACCAGCACGTCGATGTCACCGTTCTCATAGTCCTCCACAGCCCGCTGCAACGAGAGCAGCGCGGCCCGGCCGCTCTCTTCCGTGGGCTGGCCCAGGTCCACCTTGATTTCCTCGTCGAACACCGAAATCATGTTCAACCGGCCGCTCTGCGCCGCCTGGGGCGAGGACACCACCGTGAAGTTCGTCTCCGAACCCACGGCCCGGCGGTGGAACGTGGCCACCTTGGCCGAACCATAGACGATGGGGATGCACAGGTCGCACATCGCGGGGTCTCCGAATGTTTTCAATATCAACTCATAGCCGACACCATTGGTGTCGCCGTGCGTAATTCCGACACGTATTTTTCCGTTGTTCATCTTAATCTTATTGTTTCAACCTACAAAGATACTATTTTATAATTAAAAACCGAAAAATGAACGTCAAAAATCCTCGCCCGCACTTCCGAAGCGCCTGAACGGCGAAAACGAAAACGCAGTTGGAGCGGCCTAAATCGGATTTAGGAAAAACGAAAACGGATTTGGAATAAACGGACCGCTCTCCCGTGTCTCACAAGTTCCCCACGGGGGCCTTGGCACTCCTCAGGATGCCTCGCCCTTCTTTCCTGCCGTGTTGAGCAGTCCGCAGGCAGCGAGGATATCCTGGCCGCGGGAGGCACGGAGGGTGGCAAAGAGGCCGTGCTGCGTGAGGCGGTCGCGGAAGGCTTTCATCTCAGCCTCGGTGCACCCTTGCAGAGGGGAGCCGGGGATGGCATGGAAGGGAATGAGGTTGACACGGCAGTCGAGTCCGCGGAGCAGGCGCACCAGCGTGCGGGCATGCTGTTCCGAGTCGTTGACACCCTTGAAGAGGATGTACTCGAAGGAGAGGCGGCGCTGGTGGTTGCCCAAGCGCACCTCGCCGCGACGGAGGTCGCGGCAGAAATCGTATTGCTTCAGTTCTTCAACCACACGCTCTATGGGATAGGCCTTCTCGGCCGGCATCCACTCGGCCCGCTGCGCGGAGGTGGGGAAATGGAGCGAGACGGCCAGATTGCAGTCGCTGGCGTCGAGAAAGCGGCGTAAGCCCCCAAGCAGGCCGACGGTGGAGACGGTGATGCGCTTGGGGCTCCATGCCAGACCATACGGGGCCTGCAACAACTGAGTGAGCCGCAAGACGTTGTCGGTGTTATCGAAAGGCTCGCCCTGCCCCATGAGGACCAGGTTGGTAAGTCGGTCAAAGTGGGGCGAACCGTAAATCTGATTGAGCATATCGGCCACGCTGAGGTTGCCTTGCAGCCCCTGGCGGCCGGTCATGCAAAACTTGCACCCCATGCGGCAGCCCACTTGGGTGGAAATGCACAGGGTGGCGCGGTCGTCGGTGGGAATATAGACCGTCTCCACATAGTCGCCACCGAGGGTGCGGAAGAGGTATTTTTCGGTGCCGTCGGCCGAGACCTGCGTCTTCACGGGCCGTGAGCGTCCGACCAGGAAACGGCTGTCGAGACGCTCGCGGGCGGCTTTGGAAAGGTTGGTCATCTCGTCAAACGAAAAGATTTGCTTGGCATAGAGCCACTGTGCCATCTGCTTGGCGGTGAACTTGGGGAGGCCTTCGCCCTGCACCACCTGCTGCAGCTCGACCAACGTGAGGCCGGAAAGTGCGGTTTTCTCCATTTTGAATCATTGCATTTTGTGGTGCAAAAGTACATTTTTCTGCCGAAAACGAGGGAATTCGGTGGCATTATCCTCCATGGAGATGTCCGTTTCAGCAAGTTTTTCTTTATCTTTGCACCATAATAAAGAATCAAAGCAATTATGGAATATCGTATTATGGGCCGTTCAGGCCTCCGTGTCAGCGCCATCGGCATGGGGTGTGAGGGGTTTATAGGCAAAAGCGAGGAGGAAACACGCCGCATCTTCGACTACGCCATCGACCACGGCGTGAACTTCATGGACCTCTACTCTCCCAACCCGGCAATGCGCCAGGCCGTGGGCCGCGCCCTCGGGGAACGCAGAAACGAGTTCATACTGCAGGGCCACCTGTGCACCGTGTGGGAGGACGGACAGTATCTCCGCACCCGAGAGCCGGAAAAACTGGCACCGGCCTTCGAGCAGCAACTCCGGGAACTCGGCACGGACTATCTGGACGTGGGCATGATACACTACGTGGACGCCATGGACGACCTGAAGGAGGTGATGGAAGGTCCCGTCATGGCCTTTGCCCGCCGGCTCAAGGCCGAAGGCCGCATCCGCTGCATCGGCATGAGCAGCCACAACCCGCAGGTGGCCATCGAAGCCGTCAAGTCCGACCTCATCGACGTGCTGATGTTCAGCATCAACCCCTGCTACGACATGCAGCCGGCATCGGAAGACGTGGAGGAACTGTGGGCTGAAAAGAACTATGCACACGCACTGCAGAACATCGACCCACAGCGCGAACGGCTCTATGAACTGTGCGAACAGCGCGGCGTAGGCATCAACGTGATGAAAGTCTATGGCGGCGGAGACCTGCTCAACGAAAAAAACTCGCCCTTCGGACGGGCCTTTACCGCAGTGCAGTGTCTGGAGTACGCCCTGTCACGCCCCGGCGTGGCTTCCATCATGACGGGCATACGCAGTCAGGAAGAACTGCAGCAGGCACTGGCCTGGTGCAATGCCACGGCCGAAGAGCGCGACTATACACAGGTGATGCAGGGCATGACGCTCTTCTCATGGAAAGGCCACTGCATGTACTGCGGCCACTGCGCCCCGTGCTCGGCCGGCATCGACATCGCCATGGTCAATAAACTCTATAATCTGACCGAGGCCGAAGGCATGGTGCCTGAAACTGTAAGAGAACACTACAAGGCGCTCAACGTCCACGCCTCCGACTGTATCGGCTGCGGCCTGTGCGAGCCACGCTGCCCCTTCGGCGTGGAAATAATCCAAAGTATGGAGAAAGCTGCCGGACGGTTCGGCTATTAGCACGCCATTCGTACAAATAACCATTTTTTCCCTATCAAAACCCATTCAAATTACAAAAATGAGAAAATTGATACTATTATTTGCTCTGCCCATACTGACACTATGCGGTCTCGGTGCACAAACACTGCCGACATTCAGCACCGACGGGAATGAAGTGTGGTACCTCATCCAGTTCCGCAACGGCGAAGCCGCCCTGCAGGATATGGGCGAAGGCGCCGTGCTCAAGACTGTGGCCATCGACAAGAACAACAAGTCGCAACTGTGGAAAGTCGTCGGCACACAATCGTCCTGCGAAATCATAGGACGAAGCGGGCGCCATATCTACTACAACGGCAGCCGTTACGCCACTTCGGTTTCGAAGACGGGACAGTTGAAACTTGTCGCCACCGGCAATACCAGTTACGCCCCGGCTTGGGAAATACAGACGGTCTCCATTTCCGGACAATCCATGAACCAATGGGGTGGAGCCGGAGCCGGACGTGAGCTCGGTTCTTGGAATGCCGGCGATGTGAACAATCCCTTGCTGTTTGTCGAGCCGGCCTCCCTGCCCGACACAGATCCCGAACCACAGACCTTGACGGAATGGGCCTGCGCCGCCAACACCGCGTGGAAGCCCGAAAACCCGCTCACCTTATGGTACACCGTTCCTGTCACCCGTGCCACGGTCAGTGACCCCTGGATGGAGTATGCCCTGCCCATCGGAAACGGTCAGCTGGGCGGCATGGTCTATGGCGGCATCCGTCAGGACATCCTGCAATTCAACGAAAAAACCCTGTGGACCGGCTCATCGACCGTCTATAATCGCGACGGCGGTTACCAAAACTTCGGCCGGCTCTACATCACCGACACTTCCGAACGCTTCGGAACGACAACGGCCAAAGGTGTCAAGGACTATGTACGCACGCTTGACCTGTCGGAGGCCGTGGCTACCGCCGAATGGAAGAACACAGACAAGTCGGTCACCTTCCGCCGCGAATATATCGCCTCTCATCCCGACCAGGTGCTGGCCATACACCTCACCGCCAGTGAGCCGGGACAGCTGAGCCAGCACTTCTACCTGTGGAACGCCCACAACCTGCGCGGCACCTACGCTGACGGCGAAGGCACTTTTTCCGGGAAACTCACCACCGTGTCTTACAATGCCCGCATGAAGGTCATTGCCACCGGAGGCACCACTACAACCGATGAAACAGGCGTCAGTGTGGACGGCGCCGACGAGATACTGGTACTCATTGCCGCCGCCACCGACTACGATCCGGTGGCCAACGGTTTCGTGAGCCACACCGCCGAACTGGCATCACGGGTCAAGGCCACCATCGACCAAGCGGCAGCCAAGTCATGGGAGGCTCTCCGCAGCAACCACGTCAGCGACCATCAGGCGCTCTTCAACCGCTGCACCCTGGAACTCGAAGGGGCCACCAATGCCAAAACCACCAACAAGCTCATCGACACCTATGCCGGTCTGACCAGCAAAACACTCCTCACACGTTCCAAAGACGCCCGTATGCTGGAACAACTCTACTTCAGCTACGGCCGTTACCTGCTCATTGCCAGTTCGCGCGGCATCGACCTGCCCAACAACCTGCAAGGCATCTGGAATCACAAGAACAACCCGCCCTGGTGTTCCGACATCCACGCTAACATCAATATCCAGATGAACTACTGGCCGGCCGAAATCACCGGTTTGCCGGAAACACACGAGAAATACCTTAACTACCTTTACAACATGGCTATGGTGCAACCTGTATGGAAAAACTATGCCACGGGCAACGGCACCGACGGCCGTTATCTGCACCACACCACAGGTTGGGCCTGCTACACGGAGAACAACATATTCGGCTGCTGCACCGACTGGATGGCGGCCAACTATCCCGAGGCCGGAGCCTAGAGCGCCGACCACCTCTGGCAACACTACCGCTTCACCCTCGACCAAGAGTTCCTCCGTCAGAAGGCCCTGCCCGTCATGCTGTCGGCTACCCGCATGTGGATGGAACGGCTGAAACAGGCCAGTGACGGCACGTGGGAATGTCCCAACGAGTTCTCACCCGAGCATGGTCCCGTGGAAAACGCCACGGCCCACTCCCAACAAATCGTGTGGAACCTGTTCCATACGACCATTCAGGCCATCGAGGTCCTCGGCACCACCCAGGCCGGCGTGACCGGCACCTTCTTAAATCAACTGAAGGAAAAGTTTGATAAACTCGACGACGGGCTCCACACGGAGACCTACAGAGGTGCCACCCGCGAAGGCATAGCCGCTGGCTCCACCATCCTGCGCGAATGGAAATACACCGACTTCGCCACCGGCAACGGCAGCGAGACCGGCCACCGCCATCTCAGCCACCTCATGGCGCTCTATCCCTTTGCCAACCTGCCGGCATCGAGCCCCTACTACGCTCCCGCCGTGCGCAGCCTCACCCTGCGCGGACTGCCCTCCACCGGCTGGTCCATGGGGTGGAAGATGAACCTCTGGGCCCGCGCCCTGCAGCCCGACCAGTGTGTGGAACTCTTCCGGCGCGCCTTCCGCCACAGCACCACCTACGGCACCGACCAGTCGCAGGGTGGCGTATACTACAACCTGTTCGACTCGCACGCCCCTTTCCAGATTGACGGCAACTTCGGCGTATGCGCCGGCATGGCTGAAATGCTGCTGCAGAGCCACACCGACACGCTCCAGCTCCTGCCTGCCCTGCCCTACGTTTGGACCAAAGGCAACGTGCGCGGCCTGCGCGCCGTGGGTGGCTTTGAAGTCAGCGAGACGTGGGAAGACGGCCTGCTCCTACAAGCCACCATCACCAGTCTTCACGGACAGCCGCTTCCCATAGCCTACAGCAACATTGCAGATTACGAACTGACCACTGACAACGGCCAAAAGGTAGAAGTCCGCATCATCTCGCCCGACCGCATCCTCATTCCTACAACCACGGCCGGCACGACGTTCATCGTTCAGAGGAAAGACAAAAGTGCCGTCCACCTGGCCATGACCGACAAACAGGCATCTCCTCTCTACGATTTGAACGGACGGCAGATAGCTCCAACCGCTGCCAATCCGCCACAAGGCATTTACATCACGAAAGGCAAGAAGTTTGCCATAAGATAAAACTATTCCTACTTACTAATAAATACCTGAAAAAGCCACCGTCCCTTAGGACAGTGGCTTTTATGTTAGGATGTCTTTCAGACTATTTCTTGATGAATTCTACGCGGCGGTTCTTTGCGCGACCTTCCTCTGTCTTGTTGTCGGCCACAGGTTCATGCGAGCCCTTGCCCACAGCTTTCAGGTTGAATCCATCCACCCCCAGACTCTCCAAAGCCTTCACTACGGCCTCGGCACGTTGCTGCGACAGCGGGTCGTTCACTTTGTCGCTGCCTTGGTTGTCGGTATGCCCCTGTACTTCGAAGCGAGCCGACGGATTCTTTTTCATGTAGTCGGCCACTTTCTGAATCTCTTCCATCGACTCTGGTTTCAGCGTGGCCTTACCCGTCTCAAACAGGATATTGTTTGTCACGAATTTACCCGTCTCCTGAATTGCCTTCTCGACGACCGTCATGCTTTGTTCGTTGCGATCGTACAGGGCAACGGCGCCCTTGGCAATCACCACGTTGCGGATAAAGGTCAGGTCATGATAATCGAACGGCACCTGGAACGACATCCAGGTAGGCTGCTGCACCCTTGGCAGATTGATGACACGCTTGCCGTTGAAATACACCTTCATGGCCCGCTTGTTGAACGAGAGAGCCACCTTGTTCCAGCCTTTCCTGAAATTATACTCAAAGCCCGTATCTTTCGTGTCCGTGCCGGTTCCGTTATTGTAATAATGATGAGAATGCTCGTCACATACACCGTGTACAAGGGAGAAAGCACAATTCTCGCCTTTGTAACCTGACCATTCTGAGCGGTTGGTGTTGTTGCCCAGACAGAGCTTCAGGTCATTCAGTCCGGTGTCTTCCTTTCCGTTCCAATAGTAGAACTCATACTCGATGGTGAACTCCTCAGGCAGATAGGCGCCCTGCTCCTTTACCAACGGCGTAATCACGCCGTTGTTTGTCACCTCTACAGCCTTCACGCCTCCAAGCTGCTTCACCTCGGCAGAGCCGTCAAGCAAATCCCATTTCGAGGGGAACTCGCCAAGGGTTTCAGCCGTAAAGTCGTCCTGAAACAGTATCACCTCGCCGCGCTTGAAGTCAGACGTCGTAGCAGCCGTAGGGTCAGCTTCACCAACTTCCGCACTTTTGTTGCCGTCGGCTTTGCGATTCTTGCCGCTTTTGCCGTTTAGAACGCCGTCTACGGTTTCGTCGACTTTGCTCTCTACTTTCTGCTCCACCTTCTGCTTCACCTTGTCGATGGTCTTTTCCTTAATCTTGCCCAAAAAGCCCTGGGCATTCGCCCCCGTGGTCATTGCAACCAGCAACACCACAACAATCAGCCACTTTCTTCTAATCATACGTTTTGAAATTTGAAAGATTAATAACTTATTTCCGAGACAAAGGTAAATAAAAATTTACATATACGTTACCCTCCCCATAATTTTCTAACGAAAATAGGTGTTTTTTATGAAAAAACACCTTTTCGTCCTTTCGGGATTGGCTTCTGGCCATCTCATGCGCACATTTTAAGCGGCATGGAAATATTTCGGTCGTCCCATACGCTCTCAAAAAAAATCTATACGGAAACTTACGGCAACTATCTGCGATTTCGGATGACTTATATCGCATTTAGTTCCGACTATATGCGTTTTCGTCATGCCTAAGTCCGTTTTTGCCACACCATGCCGCCGACGGATGGCGCAAAAATCGTAATTTTGCAACCAGAACCCGTCACGTAAATAAAGATATACAACAAAAACAATACTGATATCCATGCACATCCGTCCTGGCCATCCCCTCCTTTTAGCCACCCTTGTGTGCCTGCTGTGCGCCACGGGCACCCTTGCTGCCACGGGGCAGCGCGAAAAAGCGCTCACCCGGAAACAGGCCCTGCTGTGTGAAGAACAACTGAAAGCCGCCTGGCTCGATTCCGTGCGCACCGCCACGGGCGATGCCTACAACCGGAAAATGGTGCAGGCCGACAGCCTGACCATGCGCCTTGACTGGAAAATCTTCGGCAGTCCCGGCCCTCACGGTTACGCCCTCTACATATCGCTCCACGGCGGAGGCGGCACGGCTCCCGAAAACAACGACCAGCAATGGCGCAACCAGATGAGACTCTACCGGCCGAAAAACGCCGTTTACCTGTGTCCCCGCGCCCCATACAACTCATGGGACCTCCACTTCCGCAGCGGAGTGGACGAGATGTACCGCCGCATTATCCTCATGGCCCAGGCCTGGTTGCAGGTGGACCCTGACCACGTATACATCATGGGCTATTCGGCCGGCGGCGACGGTGTGTGGCGCCTGGCCCCGCGGCATGCCGACGTGTGGGCTGCAGCGTCCATGATGGCCGGCCATCCGGGCGACGTGTCGCTGCTCAACCTGCGAAACCTGCCCTTCATGATATGGTGTGGTGAGCAGGATGCCGCTTACGACCGCAACAGGCAGTGCCGCCAGCGCATTGCACAGATGGACTCGCTCCAGGCCGACGACCCCGAGGGATATGTCCACCAAGGACACATCATCGAGGGCAAAGGCCACTGGATGGACCGCATTGACACGGCGGCCGTGGACTGGATGGGAAAATACTCGCGCCAACCCTATCCCAAACGCATCGTCTGGCAACAGGCAGACATCGTGAAACCTCACTTCTATTGGCTCACCGCTCCAACCGACGAACTGAAACGGGGCAAGCAGGTGCGTGCCGAAGTGCAGGGCAACACCGTCAGCATCGAGCGCTGCGACTACTCACGCCTCACGCTCTCGCTCAGCGACCGCTTGGTCAACCTTGACCGTCGTGTCACCGTCGTCTACAAAGGGCGCACCTTATTCCACGGCAAAGTGAAACGCCGCGCCAGCACCCTGCGCCGCACTCTCTACGGCCGCAACGATCCGGCCTACATGGTGCCGGCACAAATAGAGCTGGTCCTGCCGCGTTCATGAGAAAAGTCATCGGCAGCGACACAAACGCCGTCTCAAAAATCAGAAGCGCCGCTTCGGAAATCCGAAACGGCGCTTCTGTTTTTTATGTCATACGCATCATAGACGCAAATCACTTCTTCATGTCGAAGCCGAGGCGCACACCATCGTAATTCTTGCTGATTTCACCCACGGTCTGTATCGTTTGGTCACCGCTGAGTGCAGCGATGGTCTGGAGCACGGTGAGCAGTTTCTTTGACTCAAAAAGGAAGCTCACGCCGCCGGAAGTGCGCTTGGTGTAGCACGTCATGTTCAACAGGAGGCTTTTCAGTTGCAATTGGTTCTTCTTCTCGTCGAAGGTGTACTTTCCGCTGAGACTCTTGCCGCCTATCTTGGCCGCATAGGTGCCGTCCTCGTTGATGGTCATGAAGGTGTTTTCGGCCGTCAGGTTGAGTTTCTGATAATAAGGCAGCATCTTTTCCTTGATTTGTGCTGCCACCACTTCGCCGCCGGCCTCGGCCAGGGCTTTCTCGCTGGTAAAGGCACAGCCGGGACCGGTGTATCGCCAAGTGCCTATGAGTTGGGCCTGCGTCACATTGTCAAGGCCGAGCACGCTGGTCAGAACGTTGCCGATGGTGCCGGCATTGCCCAAGACTTGTCCTAAAATACTCCCGCCACTGCCGGCGGTGCCGGTAGTGCCGCCAAAGCCACAACTGGCCAAGAGAACAGTGCAGCCCACGAGGACTGCCATACAATACTTTTTCATGCTTTATAATTTGTCTTTTACGTTACAATCTTTCTGATTATACTGGATTAGACCTGTTTCCAGAGGTTTGGATTAAAGCAGCGTGTGATATTTCAGCAATCCGTCCATCGGACTGCGGCTCACGGTGCCCATCGTAAAGCCTTCCTGCCGCGCGGCCTCAGCCAGTTCGTCGCAGAAAACGGCGGCGATGCTTCCGATGAAATGCACGGGCAAGTCATGACGGCCGTAAGCCCGCACGTTGCGTGAGAAAAAGCGGCGGAAACGCGCCACTAGAAATTCGCGGACGCCGGGAACCTCGCGATGGGCCCCGATGAAACGGGTGAACGAGGCCAAGTAGCGGTTGGCCATGGGACGGCGGTACACATTCTCTATGACAAGCGGCTGGGTCTGGCCCGTTTCGTTTTCGAAAGCCTCCTTGAGGGAAGCCGGCAGGATGCCTTTATACAAATCGGCCACAAAGTCGCGGCCCAGGGCGGCGCCGCCGCCTTCATCGCCGAGGATGTAGCCAAGTGCCGGAGTGTTCTGCACGATGGTGCGGCCGTCGTAAAGCCCGCTGTTGGAACCGGTGCCAAGAATGCAGGCCACACCGGGTTCATGGCCGCACAGGGCACGCGCTGCACCGAGCAAGTCGGACTGCACCTCCACCGTGGCGGTGGGGAAAAAGCGCTTCAGCAATGATGTCATGCGCCCGGTCTGAGCCGGTGTGCAGCCCGAGCCATAAAAGGCCAGACTGTCGGGTGGCGTGCCGAGTTTAGGGGCCACTCCGTCGCTGACGGTTTGGCATAGGGATTCGTCGGTCTGGTGAAAGGGGTTCATCCCCAGTGTTTCGAAACGGCAGTCAATGCCTTTGGCCGATGCCAGGCACCAGTCGGTCTTGGTGGAGCCGCTGTCGGCTATTAACCATTGCTTTTCCATAGCGTTCTATCCACGTTTTTTTACACCGAACGAGGGGTCTATCTTTACCAGACGCGCCACAAAGACGGTGGCAAGGCAGCAAATCATGACGAGGATGAAGAAGTTCACATAGCCTACGGCCTCCTGCAGCATGCCGGCGAACATGCCGGGTATCATCATGCTCATGGCCATGAAGGCTGTGCAGATGGCATAGTGTGACGTTTCGCTCTTGCCTTGCGCAAAGTAGAGCATATAGAGCATATAGGCCGTGAAACCGAAGCCGTAGCCGAACTGTTCCACGAAGATACACGAGCAAACCACGAACATGCTGTCGGGCTGCACCATGCTGAGATATACATAGACCAGGTCGGGCAACGTGATGCTCCACACCATGGGCCACAGCCAGCGCTTCAGTCCGCCGCGTGTGGTCATCACTCCGCCCAAAATGCCGCCTATGGTCAGGCCGATGAGCCCCAGTGTGCCGCTGGCAAAGCCTATCTGCGCCGTTGACAGCCCCAGTCCCCCCTGGCTCATGGGGTCCACCAGGAAGAGCGGACTGATTTTCGTCAGCAGGGCCTCAGGCAAGCGGTAGAGCAACATGAAGGCGATGGCCAGCCAAACGCCCGGTTTCTGGAAGAAGGTGGCGAAGGTCTTGAAGAAGTCCTGCAGTATCACCCGGAAGTAAGCCCAACGGCTCCGGTTCTCCCCGCCCTCCTGCTTCAGGTCCATGGTGGCGCGGTCTTCCTTGGGCCGCGGCAGTATGAACAGGTGGTAGCAGGCAAAGATGAGGAAGACCACGGCCACGCCGAGCATGGTCACATGCCAGGCGCGCGGCACATGGCGGTAGTAGGTTTCCAAACTGCCGGCTATCATCAGCGTGAGACCTTGGCCGGCTATGTTGGCCACGCGGTAGAACGTGCTGCGGATGCCCACAAAGAGGCTCTGCTGGTAAGTGTTGAGCGACAACATGTAGAAGCCGTCGGCGGCAATGTCGTGGGTGGCGCTGCTGAAGGCCACCAGCCAGAAGAAGGCCAGGGTCCACTGCACCGCATTCGAAGCCTCAATGGTAAAGGCCACGCCGGCCAGTCCCGCACCGGCAAAGAACTGCATCACCACAATCCACCAGCGCTTGGTGCGGAAGAGATCGACCAGCGGGCTCCACAGCGGCTTGATCACCCAGGGCAGGTAGAGCCAACTGGTGTAGAGCGCCGCGTCGGTATTGGACAGGCCGAGACGCTTGTACATCATCTCGGCAATGATCATCACCATCACGTAGGGAATGCCCTCCGCAAAATACAGCGTGGGAATCCAAGCCCACGGATAGTTCTTATTGACTGGTTTCATGCGTTCACTTTTATTTCATGCAAAGGTACAAATAAATGCATGGAATGAAGAAAAAGCCGCGCCCGTTTTTTTTGTTTTTCCCCGATTCCCCCCCGAGCCGCCGCGCCGCCCTCCTGACGGCTCGTCTTTACCAAGACCCGTCACACAGCGGAAGAACTAACGCCGTTTTCGGCGCGCCTAAATCCGATTTAGGAAAAACCAACGCCGTTTTCGGCCAACCGTCGCGGCGCTTCCTCCACACGCGGTTCAATAGAGCGGCGTGATAACGGCCCCACGGTAATAGTGCAGCAGTATCCGGTCGTAGGTATAGCCCTTGGCCCCCATCACGGCGGCCCCTATCTGGCACAGGCCCACGCCATGGCCCCACCCGGCCCCGCGGAGCACGAAGCGCGCGGGCACACCGTCGGCAATATCTTCCTTGTCAATGACAAACGCCGAGCTGTAGAGGTGGCTTTCAGAGAGCGCGCGGCGTATCTCCAGTTCCTTGCCCACGGTGACGCTCCGCTCGGAACCTGCCAGACGCAGACGGATGAGACGGCCGCTGCGTCCGCGCTCCACGGGCACGAGGTCAATCACCCGGCCGAGGTCCACGCCCAGTTTTTTGCGTATCAGAGCCGCCAGTTCCTCTTGGGTGTAACTGACCTGCCAGCGGTAGAAATGGCGTGTCTCGCAGTCGTAGTCGTTGAGCACCTGGTGGAGCACCTCCGCATCGTCCGTATTGCAGAACGACTCGGGTGCAGACTCAATCCAACGGCGGGCCACCGCCTCGTCGCTGAGGTCGGCCGCGCCTCCGTCGGGCGTATCGTGCACAGCGGGCAGATAGGCATAATCGCGGTCGCCCCAGCAGGCATGGAACTCTTCCGTCACGCCGCCGCAGCACTTCGAAAATCGGGCATCACAGATGTTTCCTTCATGAGTGAGCACCAGCCCACGCGTTTCGGCCACTGCACGGCGGGCTTTCTCGCTGACAATGCGCGTCAGGCCCTGATAACGCTGGCAATGGTCGTCGGCACAGACGTCAAACAGCGTGTGGGCCTCGCTCTCCGTCCAGCGGAGAATGACATCGTCGGCGACCGTCACCTCAGGCGCCGGCTGTCCCGTCCCATGCTGGCGTCGCAGCATCTGGGCAAGCAGCCAACTGCGGCTGATGACGGCAGCAGCTTTCAGGAATTCCAGACTTGCCGTCGGTTTCATCTCGCTGCTGATGACACTCACCAGATAGTCCTCCACCGGCACCACATTGACGGCTGCCACGCGGTCGCCTTCGACGATGAGACGCAACTGGCCACCGAAGGTCTGTGCCTCCTGACGCTCCCAATGGTAGGTTTTCCCGATGGTTACGTCAAGAAGCGTGAACGTGCTCTCCGCGCTTTTCGGCACAAACAGCCATTCGTCACAGCGCTCTCCCTGCCACTCCACGGAGCCAGCGGCCCAGGCCACCGCCTGCCCGCCTGTCACCTCGCGGCCACGGCACACAAACGGTCCGTTCAACTCAAAGCGAACGACCCGCGCGTCCATGATTCCGACATGTACGCTCGGGTCGCTTTTTATGATATCACTCATATTAATTTTGTTCTTCATATTATATTCTATCTACACATCCCTTCACTTCCTCCTCGGTCAGCGTGACCTCGCGGAGGATGGCCGTGGCCTGTTGTGGCGTGAGACGGTCGAAATCTTCGCGGCGCGGAGTGATGAGCAGACCTCCCATATCGACGGCACCGGGACTGATGAGCATCTGCGCACTGCCCTCTTCAAAGTAGCACTGCGGGCGCAGTTTGCAACGGGGAATGAGCGTAACGACCAAATGGTCGCCTTCGCGCCAACCGATGAGATTGAAGCGAGGCTCGTCTTCGCCCTCGACTACGGGGAGTGCCGACGTCAGGCGATGGAACAACGATTCGTCGGGCGAACCGGTCTTCAGTTTCATGACGAACAGCGGATAGACGAAGGTGTGCAGTACGTAGATACCCTCAGAAGCCGAGGACACCACGACAGGTTCCAGGGCGGCGGCATAGCGTTTCCAATCGCGTTGCAGAGGAATCTGTCCCTTCGCACCCAACTGCAAATGGGCATGGTCAGGAGCTGAAGCCCCGCACTGGGCGCCGTTGTAGAACACGACCAGGTCGGGCAACGACGCCGCCAGTTCACAAAGGGCACGGAACTGGGGGGCTGCCTGCTGGGGCAGGTGGCGGCGTGTGGGCAGGGTGAAATGCTTGGGCAGGATGGGGAACGGATTGACGCACAACTGGAAATCTCCGAGCAGAGGCAGGTGTATCTGCTCCGCGGGCTGGTTATGCTCGCAGAGGAAGCAGGGGCGCTTGCTGATGGTCGCCTTGTCCACCTTGGCACCCGTGGAACGGATGCGGGCGGGGTTGAATTGTGCTTCCAACGAGACGTCTCCGCAGGCCAAGGTCCGTGTTTCCACCGCCGTTGTCAGTTCTTCAAAGCGCCGGCGCACCTCAGGCCAGGCCGCCAGCTGGCGTTCAAAAAAACGGTCAACCTCTGCCGCGTCGGGCTTGCGGTTCCAGCGGCCCACCATTTGGCACCGGGCACGCAATTCCAGTGTACGCAGGCGGTCTTTATAGAGATTGTTCTTATTTTGTTTCTCAATGGAAAGGGCTGCGTCGGAGTTGCCTTCCCAACGGCGGCACAGGTAGAGCACATCGTAGATGCGGCCGATGCGCCATTGGCGCGAAATGCGCAAACCCAGGGCATAGTCCTCGCCGTAACTGGTGTTGGGAAAGCCCAGGCGGCGGAGCAACGGGGTGAAGAATGCCCGGGGCGCGCCAAGCCCGTTAATGCGCAAGGCATTGTTGCGTCCGTTGTCGTCGGTCCACTCGCGGTGGTCGATAATGCCCGGCGGCAATGTGTTGAGTTGGAAGTCCACCAGTTTGTAGCTGCCTATGACCATGGCGGCACGCTGCCGGTGGAAGGCATCGACGATGCGCTGCAAGGTGTCGGGGCCGCTGTAGAGGTCGTCGGAGTCGAGTTGCACGGCAAAGCGGCCGCACTGGGGGCTGCACACGGCGTAGTCCCAGCAACCGCCGATGCCCAGGTCGGTGCGTTCGGGTATGAGATGGACCACGCGGCGGTCGTCGCGGAACTGACGTATCTGTTCCGTGGTGCCGTCGGTGGAATGGTTGTCCACCACTATCACATTGAACGGGAACGCGGCTTTCTGGCTGAGCACACTGCGGATGGCATCGGCAACGGTGCGTTCGCGATTGCGCACGGGAATGATGACAGAGGCCTCCACGGGGAAATCGCCTTCAGAAAAGTCCACGTCGTCCAGTTCATCGGGGGCCAGCCAGCCGCCTATGGCCTTGAGATGGGCCGTACAGATCTGTTCCATCTCCACTTGTACCGCGCGCTGGGCGGGATTGACGTAGTCAAACTGCCGCTCGCCACTCTTCCGCAGGTCGCTTTCCTCCTCGGTGTAGAGCATCTCGTTGAGGTGGAACAGACGGCCCTCGCGGCTGCAGAAAAGGCGCAGGTCGTAGAGCCCGCCATAGTGCCACGCCGGCGGATTCGACTGGGCATAGCGTTTCAGCACCCCGGTGCGCAGCATCAGCAGCGAGCCGAAGTCGAAGTCGTTGCGCAGGGCACCTTCCTGATAGTCGATGAGCGGGTGCTGGCGCACCTCGCCCTGCTCCACGGAGTAGTGGTCGGCATAGACCCACACGCTGTCGCCGTCGTCGAGCACATCCCTAAGGCGCTGCAACGCCCTGGGACCCACCGAGAGCGGCGTAGTCTTCACACTGAGCAACACGTAGGGGGCCTCGGCCGCCCCGGCTATGGCTACGAAGGTGGCCGCCGACAGGGGATTGGCCGTCGGCAGCAGCGAGCAGGATGCCGGCAGAGCCGTGCCGGCGGCATCGGGAGCACCCACCAGATAGATGTGGCGGATGTCGGGCTGGGTTTGCAAATGCTCAATGGTTTTGAGCGTATCTTCCATGGTTTCATGCCACAGGAAGCAGTCTATTGTTTTGTTCAAGGCCATACTGATTACTAATTTGCCACAAATTTACGCCAAAAATCCGAAATAGGAAAGAACGGAGGCCGCTTCGTTGCATTCCGCCCCCGTTTTGTGAAGACGAAAACGGAGTCAGTCGGCACTATGTCCGTTTTCGTCGCACCCAAATCCGTTTTCGTGTCGCTCGCCTCACCTCCGGAAAGCAACAAGGGCCTCCCGCGCCGGCGGAAGGCCCTTGGCTGTCCTTGGCAGCCGCTCAATCGAGCACCTGAACGGTCCGCTTGCCACGGGCGTCATGGTAAATGAGCTGCTCTTCGTCCAGATTGTCGATGGTCACCGTGTCGCTGCCGCTTTCCGGGCGCAGCACCAGCCGGCCGTTGACGATGTTGTAGTCACTGAGGTAACGGTTGAGAAGCGTCAGGTTGATAGCCGTGACGAGCGTCTGGCTGTCGGGTGTAGTGAGCAGGTAATAGCGGTCGCCGGGCTGTGCGTCGCCGTAGATGATGCCCTCGGTGCCGTCGTCGGCCGTGCGCGTCACCTCGACCGTGTCGCCGTGGTCGCTGATAAGCACGAAGGTGCTCATGCCGAAATCACCGGCCTGGCCGTAGAAGGCACGGTCGGCCGGCAGCGTGTCCAATGCGACGGTGTCGGCCGTGTCGGCGGGAAGGTCTTCAACGGCAGGGGTGGCCTTGTGCTCGCAGGCACCCAACAGAAAAATGGAAACCAGCGCGATAAGCGGGAAAATACGGGTCTTCAACATGTCAAACAGGTTTATTTCTGCCGCAAAATTACGCATTTTCGCAGAAACACGCGTTTTTCAGACGAAAAAGATGCAAATACTGCACGTTATATCAAATAATAGTTGTAATTTTGCGGCCGATTAACGTCCTTCGGGACATATTGTCTAACCCTTTAAAGTAACCATTTAACAACAAGTCATGAATGATTTGAAAAATGTAATGCCTCTGGAAGACTTCGATTGGGAAGCCTTTGAACAGGGCACTGTAGAAACCGGTCAGCAGAAAGAAGAGACCGACAAAGCCTATGGCGAAACCCTCAACCAAGTGCAGGAACACGAAGTGGTGGAAGGCACAGTCATCGCCATCAACAAGCGCGAAGTACTCGTTGACATAGGCTACAAGAGCGACGGTGTAATCAGCTCAAGCGAATTCCGCTACAACCCCGAACTCGCCGTAGGCGACAAGGTGGAAGTTTACATCGAAAAAGAAGAAGACAAGAAAGG
>JAEEGL014925933.1_pt1 | contig 27149 bp, 21 predicted proteins | sample 9134231 | NCBI WGS metagenome assembly JAEEGL01 (sample SAMN16246548, study PRJNA631951) | gut metagenome | biome: gut microbiome; feature: rumen; material: fiber-attached | host: Bos | place: Iran: Karaj | collected 2018-10 | reverse complement strand
TCTGCAGAACGAGGATGGTACCAACCTGAGCGATGCCGACAAGAAGGCTTGGCAGAACCCTGGTTATTAATTCTTCCAACTACGCATAATTTGGTTCATACATATTAAATGTTAACAGATTGATTAAAGGTTAGTTGTTTTTTGAAAACCGCCCCGCGAGTAGCGACTCGTCAGGGCGGTTTCTTATTTTATGAAAAGTTATATTTGGCTGTTAATATGCACCGATTCTTCGAAACATCCAAACTTTTGGTTGTTTTTTTTGTTGTGGGCATAAAAACCACGCTCCTATTGTGAATAGGAGTTAAATGTTTTTATTGCAAAAATATGATATTTTATAGACATAGAGTAAACTTTTTTAAAAAATCATTCAGCCTTTAATATTATTTAACGCAGTGTACGTGCACAGCGTTTTTTTTGCTTACATGATTTACTACGTTGTAACTTGAAATACACGTTTTTCGGCCAAATCGAGCTGGGTACAGCTGATTTCCTTGATGTAACTGTATGTGACATTCGCATTGGCGTGTCCGTACGCCCTTGCTATCACATTCACATCGACGTCGTACTTATAGGCGATACTGGCCCACGAATGCCGTACCGTGTAGGACGTAAGACGATAGCCGATACCCAGTCGCTCCGATATTTTTGCCAACGACCGCATGTACTGCTGATAGAACCGCTTGTACTGCTGATAGCTAACGCCACTATCAATAGTAGTAATAACTGGTAGCAGATAGGGCGTCTGTGTATCAGGCAGTTTGTTGATTAGTTCCAATATGTGCGGACATAGTACTACTTCTATCATCCTACCAGTCTTTTGTCGGCGATAGACAATACGGTCGCCCTTGATTTGCGACTTCTTGAGCATGACAGCATCAATGAGCGGCATGCCCATGCAGTCGAAGGTGAACAGAAAGATGTTACGGGCCAAGTTGAGTTTATGCTCATGTGAGAGGTCCATTTCTCTGAGAGTCTTGATAATCTGTTCATCGACAGCACGTTTCTCGGTCTGGCTGTTGGTGGTGCGTACGTGCTTAAACAGCTCTTTGCCACTGCCATTGATGTGATTGAAGAGTGCACGCAAGCAACGCATGTGCAGTGCTACGTAGTTGGGCTTGAATCCCTCGTCTAATGCCCAGCGCTCAAAGGCCTTGATGTGATCGGCTGTTATTGAGCCTACGGTGAGATAGTCGAGTTCCTTTTCCCTGATAAACCGGTCGAGTGTATTTACTGCCGTAATCTTATTCTTGTTAGTACTGGCCTTGCATTGCAGGCGGGTGAGTTCAATCTCCTCTCTTAATCTGTTAACCAGACAATAGGAGGCGGTACGGTTCTTTTTCCTGAAACAATAAATCATGGGCTTGAAATAAAGCCCGAAACTAAAAACTGAGTTCATTATGCTTAAATTAAATCGATTGGGCCTGCAAAGGTACAAGAAAAAAAACAAAGTATGCACTCCTATTCACAATAGGACTGCAAATTTGTAAATAAAAGGCTAAAATATGGATGGTATGAAAGTGCGTGCAAGGATGCTTCTGATGGCGGTGGTGATGTTCTCCGCAACGGTCAGTGGTCAGGAATTGGCAGTCAAGACAAACCTGTTGACAGATGCCATAGCTGTACCGTCGGTTGGTGTGGAGTATGCCTTCGCACCGCGTTGGACAGTGAATGCCGATGCCGAGTGGATGCCGTTCTACCGTGCGCACAACCATTACCTGCGTACCCTCAAGGTGCAGCCCGAGGCGCGGTTCTGGTTCCGTACGCCTTTTGCTGGGCCGTTCGTTGGTCCGTCTGTCGGCTGGCGCGTGTTCAATATGGGCGGTCTGCCCGTGTTCGATCTGAAGAACGAGCGCATCCAGGGCAACCTGTGGACGGCAGGCGCCACCGCGGGGTGGCACTTTACGCTGAGCGACCGTTTGGGTCTTGAGCCTGCCGTATCCTTAGGATATGGCTATGCCGATTACAAGCGCTATGCCGAGCCGCGTAGCAGGCGGCCTGTCGAGCATAGCTACCAGCACTATATCGGTCCTATCGCCCTCAGTCTGTACTTGGTTTACATGCTCTACTAAGCGGGTAGGAACACGAAAAAACAGAAATAAAGGAATAATAAATAAATGATATGAAGACAATCAGATTAAAAACATTGCCATTGTTGTTGATGTTGGCGTTGCCAATGGCCCTGGCAGCGCAGGGGGCCTACAAGGGGCAATTGCAAGTGAGCGAGGAGCAGTTTTCGCTCCAGGGAGATTTGTTGCATGTGTATATGAAAGTGAGCTACGACGACGATGTGATAAACACCGGCGAAACGCTCACTTTCACCCCCACTTTGAAGAGTAACGAGCGTTATGCCCGTCTCACATCCGTGGTCATTAACGGCGATGCCCGCGAGCGTTACGAGCGCCGTGCTGATAAGCTGAAGAACCGCCGCCGTATCAACGTGCCTGTGGTAACTCGCGACAAGAAAGACCGTACGCGCTACTTTATCTATGATACTACCGTTCCCTTCCAGCAGTGGATGACCAACGCAGCTCTGTATGTAGAGTGCGAGGAGAGCAGCTGGCAGGGGCGCGACCCTCATACCTTCGAGGATATGATTCTGCAGCGCTTGACCTTGGCACAGCCCGTCGGTGTTCAGACGGCTTTACAGGAACCAGTAACCGAGTCGTACGCACCCGCAGTTGCTATTTCCAAGAATTGGGTGCAGTTCCTGTCGCCCGAGTCGGCATCGTCTGTCGGTCGGGTCATTACAGGCTCTATCCGTCTGCCCTATGGTGTGAAGCTCAAGCGCCGCGACTACCGTCGTATGGCAGATACGCTGAAGCTGGTAGCCAATCGCGAAACCAAGATGTACGGTTCCCATCTGCTGGGGGTAGAGATCACCGGTTATGGTGCTCCTATCGGCAATCGTGCTAAGAACGAGGAGCGTGCCGCCCTTCAGACACTCAAGCTGCGCCGCTTGTTGGCCGAGCGTCAGGTGCCCGGTAAGAACGAGTTGCGTGTGCAGTGGATTGCCGAGGACTGGGATTCTATCCGTCAGTTGGTGGCTGCCACGCCTATTGCGTTGCAGGCAGCTGTCAGCGACATCATTGCCAGTATCGCTGTCGATCAGGGTCGCGAGGATGCCCTTCGCCGCCTGGGTGCCGGTGGTACCTATGATGTCATCAAGCGCGAAATCTTCCCCCGAGTGTGCCGCATGAGCTATAAGCTCACGTTCAGTGCCCGTCCGGTCAACATCACCATGTCCAGCTACCGTAACGGTGCGATTCCTGCTGGTATCACGCCCGACAACTTCTACCAGACGGCCAACGCCTTCGAGTTGGGTTCGCAGGAGTTCTGCGACATCATCGACCTGGCTGCACGTCTGTTCCCACAGTGTGCCGAGGCTGCTATCGATGCTGCTGGTGTGGCACTGCTCAAAGGCGACCTCCAGCGCGCCCGTCAGTACCTCACACCGTGGGAGACCGACCATCGTGCCTGGTGTAACTTAGGACTGCTGTATCTGGCCGAGGGCAACCGCGACAAAGCCGAGGTTTATCTCCGTATGGCCGAGGCCGAGGGTGTGGCATCTGCCCGCGAGGCGCTGCAAAGCATCAGGGCGAACTGATGATACGCATACATGTTTAACTATCAATAAAAGGAAAGGCTTGTGATGAACAAAGAATTTAACCGCGAGAAACAGCTGCTGGCAGTCATGCTCCTGTGTGGTGCGACGCTGCTTACAGGTTGTGGCACCGTTATCGAAGACGATATCGACGCCTGGAATGATGGCGACCCCAACCTGTCTGTACGTTTCGACTGGTCGCAAGCCGCTTCGGCCCGTCCTGCCTCGATGGCATTGGCGGTGTTTGCTGATGGAGCCCAGCCTGTGCAGACGGCCTTTAGCGGTCGCGACGGTGGCAGGCTGGTGCTCTCCTCAGGAACCTACCGGCTCATCTCGTTCAACGACGATACCGAGTCGCTCTTCTCCCGTGGCAGCAGCTGGTCCAGCTTCGAGATCTACTCTCAGGTCACCAGTTTGTCTGAGGCCACCCGTGACACCCGCATTTTCCAGAACACCCGTAGCATCCCTGTTGCCCGTGGCACCGAAGACGAACCAGTTATCTTCGAGCCCGCCGAGTTGTGGACCTCCTCACTCGCCGAGTCCTCGGTAGGCAGCGATTTTCTCACTACGGTTGTGATGCCTATGCGCCCCACCATCTCTACCTACAGCTTCACCGTCAGTCATGTAGAGAACCTCGAGTATGCCGTCGAGGTGGTGGCCAGTCTCTCGGGCATGTCAGGCTCCTGGTTGCCTGCTGCCCATGTTCCCTCCGATACGCATTGTATCATTCCATTTATTTTCCACGAGCAGAATGGCAGGCTCGAAGGTACGGTCAGCACCTTTGGTCATTGCCCTGGCGAAGGCGATAGCCACGCCAAGCACCTGCTCACTATCTATGCAGAGATGAAGGATGGTTCGAAGGTATTCTTCACCACCGATGTCACCAATGCCATGCATGACGCTAATCATCTCAATCCTACCGATGGTGGTACTGGTAATACCACAGTCCCCATCGTCATCGACACGCTTCCCTTGCCAACCCCCGTTACCGAAGGTAGTGGCATGCAGCCCTCGGTTGTTGAGTGGCAGGAGATAAACGTTGTCGTACCTATGAATTAGCCTTATTGTATTTAAAACAATTTGATCTTTTATTTAGTTGATAATTTAATCTATTATTTGGTTTAACAATTTTAACCTTTTGGTAGCTTATGAGAAAAGTTTTGTTATGGATGCCTTTGGTAGCTATGGCCTTGGCGTCGTGTTCAAACAGCGAGGATGCAGCTAACATGCAAACTGCGTTACAGAATGCTGAAGTGAGGGTCTTCCCCCAGATTCAGGGAAGCACCCGTGGTACGTTATCTACAACAGCCAGTCTCAATCAGTTCAATCTGATTGCCCGTGGTTTGTTTGCGACTTCTAGTGATCAGGCAGCCGCCACTTTGACTAATGCCGAGTATCAGAAGGTACTCGTCAAGACCGATGGTGTATGGGCATTCAGTGATGCCTCTAAGCTCTATTGGGGCGATTCCTCTACACCGGCCTACTTCACAGCCTATGCCAACAAGGGCGAAACAGCTGCCTATGCCGAAGGTAAGATCTCTGGCTTTGCCGTTGATAAGACTGATCCCTCTAAGCACAAGGATCTGATTGTAGCTTTCAACAGCGGTAACAAGACCGACTTTGCATCCGGTGTGCCCCTGCACTTCCGTCATGCGGTTACTCAGGTGTTGGTGAATGCCAACTACAACTACACCGCCACCACCAATTATCCCGATGTAACGGTGAAGGTGAAAGGCGTGAAGATTGTGAATATCGACGACCAGGGTACGCTCACGCTTCCTACCACATCTACTGTAGAAAGCTACACTCCCGCATGGGCTCTCTCGGGTAATAGCGTTGAGATGCAGTCTTACTACACCACGCCGGTAGTGCTCGGTTCTACCAATGCCCTCATCGACAACAGTTTGGTTAACGGTCCGATGCTGCTGCTGCCACAGACTAAGGCTGCTGCTGCCGACCTGAAAGCTGCTACCATCACAGGTGCCTATCTGTGTGTGCAGGTTGATATCGACTACAAGGAGGCTCAGGGTACTGCAGGGTCGAAGTATATCGACCTGTATCCCCGACGTCCCGACGGTCAGACCGGCGACCAGGCGGCTGGTACGGGCGATTACGCTTGGGTAGCCGTTCCGCTCAACATCGACTGGAAGGCAGGTTATAAGTACACCTATACCCTCAACTTCACCAATACCGCCTTCGGTAAGGTGGCTCCTGGTACCGATGATGGTGACCTGCCTTTGGATCCCGACGATCCCACCAATCCTGTTGACCCAGGTGAGCCTGTTGTGCCCGAGGTTTACTCGCCAGTATCATTCCTTGTTACTGTTGAGGAGGCATGGACTGAGGTTAATACGCCTACCTCTCTCGACTAATCAGTTGACAATCACTCTTTGCACGGTGCAACCAACACTTGCACCGTGCTCTCCCTAACTATTTATATTTCTGCTATATGATGAAACAATTTGCTATCCTATCTTTTATCATTCTCCTGTTCTGCGGTTGCACAGCAGGCGGTGACACCACCTGGCGTTCCGACGGTGAGATCACCTTCGAACTGGCGAGACAGGCCTACACGCGAGGCAGTGTCATCGACGGTACCGCCATTCCCGTCAGCGAGTCGTTCCGCGTCTATGCGTGGCTCAGCGAAGGCGGCGCTACCACCGCCTTCATGACCAGGGATGTGACCGACCCGGAGAGCAATGTCGTGAGCGGCGTCACCGGTAAGTGGGTGCCTAAGCAGAGGTACTACTGGCCCGAGAACCCCGAGGCCGTCATCAGCTTCTATGCCGTCTATCCCAAGGACTACAGTCTTACCCGCACCGACGCGGGCGACGTGTCCTTCCCATTCACCGTTGGTGCCAATGTGAGCAGTCAGTCCGACCTGATGACAGCCAAGGCCGAGAATGTCTTAAAGTCGTCCACTGCCAATGGGGCTGCTTCGCTGGCGTTCCGTCACCTGTTGTCGCAGGTATCGTTCAGTGCGCTGTTGTCGACCGACTTTGCCGGTTGGCAGGTTAGTGTCACCGGCATCCGCATCTGTCACGTCAACAGTCAGGGTACCTATCACTATAGTGGTTCCATCGTTCCCGCTACACCCGCTGTACCGGCCGACTACAACCTTGTGATGGCTGCCGATGCCGTTACAGTCAGCAGTACCTCCGAGCCCGTAGCGCTTACATCCGCCACCGATGTAGCACTGCTCATGCCACAGTCGTTGACGGCCTGGGACCGTGCTACCGAGACCGCCAGCAGCACCACCCCTCTTACCGATGGTTGTTATCTGGCCATTGCCTGTACCATCACCGACCCCGTCGGTCGTGTGGCCTTCACAGGCAGTACCTACCTGCCGTTTGGTCCTACTTGGGCGTCGGCTCAGCATTATGCCTATACGCTGCAGTTCGGCAGCGGCTACTCTGCCTCGGGCAATCCGAGTGTTACCGACATCCTGCTCACCTGTTCTGTCGCCCCGTGGGTCGATCCCTACGCTGGCGGTTCTGCCCCCTCAGAGTTTAATCAAGAGAAAGAAATATAATCACGAGATATGATGAAGAGAATAATAAGAACTATCCGTTTTTTTGCCGTGCTGCCTCTCACCTGTATGTTTGTGGCATGTTCTGTCGATGCTGTCACTAACGAAATAGGTTCGGGAACAGGTAACGGCGACGACCGCGTGCCGGTTGATTTCTCGGTCAGTACCGGTGCTAACGGCGCTTTCACGCGTGCCGCATCCAGTATCGTTAGTTTCAATGCCGGCGAGAGTGTCATGGTGCGTGTCAAGCCCGATGGTGCCTCGACGTATGCCGACTACCAGTTTACTACCGCCTCCAGCGGTCAGAGTGTCACGCTCACAGCCCCCACACCGCCGCCCTATTTCCCTGTAGGTGCTGGTACTACGGTGCAGGCCTATGCCTACTATCCTGCTACTGCTGCCGCTGCTACAACCTTTGCGGTGGCCGATAACCAGACGGCCGATGCCGACTATAAGGGCAGCGACCTGATGTATGCCGAAAACCGTACCATCACCAAGGGCAGTACCACTGGTACCACCCTGCTCATGTCGCATAAGATGGTGCAGCTGTGTATCACAGCCAATGCCCTCGAGGGTTCGGGTATCACCATTAAGAAAGTGAAGGTCAACTGTCGTAAGCTCGTCAACTTCTCGGCTGCCGACGGTACGGCCACGGTTACCGGCGACCTGGGCGACATAGTAGCCCTTGCTGCAGCTGGTACGGGCTATGTGCTCCTGCCGGCGCAGCCCATCAGTCAGATATCTATCCTGATTGAGACCGACGATGCCGGTTCGGCCGACAAGACCGCCACCTTCGGTTTTGCTTCCGACGAGAGCTTCGTGCCGGGCAACAGCTACAGTATTCATCTCACCGTCAGTCCCGAACAGTTGGGTGCCACCACTGCCATCAGCGACTGGGACGGTGCCGGTTCGGTCATCTTCTCGCCTACGGGCAACCTCTCCATTGCTGCCATTCCGGCCCAGACCTACGACGGTACGGCCAAGACCCCGGCTCTCACCGTGAAGAAAGGTGATACCCCTCTGGTGCTCGACGATGCCAATGGCTATAGTGTGATGTATTTCAATAATGTCAATGCCGGCAATGCCTACGCGGTGGTGATGGGCAAGGGCGTTAACGACGGCACCGTGGGCGTGGCCTCGTTCGTTATCAATAAGGCCGATGCCGTGCTGAGTCTTAATACCACCGCTGCCATCAACTTCGCCAACAACCAGTCTATAGGCGCTACCAATGCCTCGCATGTCGCTACCTTCAGCGGTGGTACGCTCACAGCCGTGAGCAGTGCGCCGGCCAACTGTACGGTCAGCGTCAACCAATCTACGGGTGTCATCACCGTCACACGTGCCAGCGAGGCGGCGTTCCCAGCCGCCACCATCACTGTCGGCGTTACTCCTGATGCTAACCACAACGCTCCTGCCAACGTTACCTTCACCGTCAGTGCCAACGCAGGAACCAGTGTTGGTGTCGAGGTTAACGGATCGCCAACCGACTGGGGTGGCGAGGAGAACCTGGACGAGGACCTTGCTGGCGATGCCGAGGCAGATACTGGCGGTTCACCAGCCAACTGGGGCGGCACCGAGACTGTAAATGTAACTGTTACCCGTCCGGTATGCCAGTTCCAGCTTAACACCACCGCAAGCGTAGTCTTCACCGAGTCGGCTGGTGCTGGTGCTACCGATGCGTCGCATATCGCTACCTTCTCGGGCGGTACGCTCACAGCCGTGAGCAGTGCGCCGGCCAACTGTACGGTCAGCGTTAACCAGTCGTCGGGTGTCATCACCGTCACACGTGTCAACACCGGTGCCTTCTCGGGTACAACCATCACCGTTACCGTTGCTCCCGATACGAACCACACGGCGCCTGCGTCGGTTACCTTCTCTGTCAGCGGTGTGCTCCACGGCAGTGCCGATGTCTCTGTCGGGATAAGCAACTGGGGTAACGGGGGTGACATCTCCGGTGATGTTAATCATTCTGCGTATTGATTATTATGAAAGTATAAAGTTATGTGTAAATATTTGATAGTAATGATGCTCACGCTGCTGCCGGGCTGTCTGGCAGCAGCACCGAGGGAGAGAGGTGACGTGTGTGTAGAGGACACGCTCGTCATCCGCTTCCCCGTCGATGGCATCACTGTCAATATGGACTATGCTGATAACGAGGCGTCGTGGGATGCGTTCGAGCAGGTTTTCAACGAGCATTTCGCCGGTGCCTCTCCCCGTCATCTGCAGCTCGATATCTATAGCGGTGCGTCGCCCGAGGGTCCTGCCCGTCACAACCGTTGGTTGGGCGAGAACCGCGGTCAGGCACTGCGTTGGCTGGTGCGCGAGCGAATGCCGGGACGTGTGGGCAGCATCATCGTGCACAACGAGGGTGCCCGCTGGGAAGGTCTGTTCGAGGCCGTGGCTGCCAGCAGTGAGCCTTGGCGCGACGAGGTGCTGCACATCATTGCCCAGCCGCCAACCGACAACGACGGTCAGCTCGACCACCGCGAGCTGAAGCTCCGCGCCCTGCAAGGGGGCACCGTATGGCCACAGCTGCGCGACCGTTATCTGGCTCCCCTGCGCAGTGGTGCCACGGCCATCCTGTCGTACAGCACCAGTCGCGATACCGTGGTGGTGCGCGATACGGTGATGATGGCTCCGCCCATGTTGTTGCCCAGTATCATCTTTGCCGGCGACGACGGCAGTCTGCGCCGCGTGTCGGATAGTACCCAGGTGGCGCCTCCTATCGAGCATAACCCCAAGCTGCGCCAGCCGGTATGGGGCATGCGTACCAACCTGCCGCTGTTAGGCTTCGGCGGCACGCCCAACCTGCAGTTGGAGTTCTCGTTGGGTCATAAGGACAAGTGGAGCCTGAACCTCGAGGGCTGGTGGTCGTGGTGGGTTTTTTCACGAAATGCCTATGCTAACGAGATGATCTACGGCTCTATCGAGCTGCGCCGCTGGCTGGGGCACCGTTGGCGCCGTCACACCCTGTCGGGGTGGCACCTCGGACTGGCCGTAGGTGGTGGCTATGGCGACCTGGAGTGGCGTTCAAAAGGCTACCAGGCCGAGGTATATAGCGGCTTCCTCAACATCGGTTATCAGGGTCGCTTCGGTCGTCGCAAGCACTGGTCGTTCGATGTCGGCATCGGTCTGGGCTATGCCTATGTGCCCTATCGCCGTTACGATGGTTCCAGCATCTTCCCCGTGGGTAAGGAGGAGCGCTACGACGATCACCTGATGTGGCAGGAAACGCGCCAGTTCAACTGGATGGGTCCCGTCCACTTCAATATCTCTATCGGTTACGTGTTCAATCAGAAGGATGCCGTTTACAAGCGTCGCCGTGCGCTGGCCCGCGATGCTGCGCGCAACGCCGTGCTGCACCGTCGCGACAGTCTGATAGCCCGCGAGCGTTTCGAGCGCGACAGCATCCGGGTGGCCGACAAGCAGCGCGAACAGGAGATACAGATGCTGCCTCGCAAGGAGCGCCGCCAGGCTCTGGCCGCTTTCGATGCCGAGAAGCGTCAGCGCCTGTCCGATGCACAGCAGGACCGTAAGGACGCTAAGTTCATGGCCAAGGTGCAGAAGCAGCAGGCCCGCTACAATGCCCGTCAGGCCAGGGAGCGTGCCCTTGCCGAGCGCGACTCTATCCGTGCCGAGCTCAAGGCCGCCAAGCAGTACTGGAAGCAGCTGTCGCGCAAGGAGCGCCGTGCCATCAAGCAGGAGGTGCGTGCCGACGAGGCCCAGGCCAAGCATGCCGAGGCACAGTACCGTCGTCAGGCCAAGCTCAGTGCCAAGGAGGCCCGTCGCCAGAATAAGATGGCGCGTAAGGAGGCCCGCATACGTGCCCGTATCGATGCCAAGCATCAGAAGAATCTCGACCGCATGCGGTTTGATATGGAGAAAGCCAACAATAAGTATCATATAAAATAGGTGAACTATGGAGTGGAAGAAATGTTTTAGACTGAAAGTATATATCGAACGCGACGACCTCATCGGTGGTCTGGCCATCCTGCTGTTCGAGATTGCGTTTTCTGCGATAATAGGTGTGGGAGCCATGGTATTGTTCAGTAGTTGCGAGCGCCGCGAGCTGTATGTGTATGGCGACGAGTTCCACTCCGTTGAGCTCGAGGTTGACTGGCGCGAGTATGCCAGCAGCGATCCCGATGGTATGACCGTGTGGTTCTATCCCATCGACACCGGTCGTACCTCTCCCTACCGCTCCACCACGGCCAGTGTGCGCCACCACGATGTGTATCTGCCTGGCGGCTACTACCAGGGTGTGGTAGTGGATTACTCGCCCGAGGAGTATTCGCACCAGGAGTTTCTCGATATGGATATCATGCAGTCAGCCCGTGTAGAGGCCACCCCATCCAGTTACCAACCCGATTCGCTCACGGTGGTGGGCGAGGGGGTTGCCAAGAGTGTATCCGGATTGATTAATACGCAGCTTTTTGGCGAGGTGGCCTGGAATACCGTTCATGTAGAACGCCCCGACATCAATCAGGCTACCGGCCTCTACATTGTGGCTAACCAACCCGAGTCGATGGCGCTCGACACGCTTCATAACCGCTATGTGGATCAGGGTCGTTACGGCGACTACATCCCTTACAAGGAGCGCGGCACTTATCAGGACAGCATCCGCATCACCACCCTCTATGCCCAGCCCACCACGCTTATCTGGAAGCTGCGCATCCGTGTGTGGATCAAGAGCGGTTTCAACTACCTGTGGCAGATGCCCGGCAGCATCAGTGGCCTGTCAAACGGTCATCTGCTGGCGCTCAACGAGAATACCGACACACCTTGTCTGCTGTTTATCGACAGTTGGAGCACCGAGCGCACCGGTACCGACAGCGGCTATATCTCCGCCACGGTCAGTACCTTCGGTCTGCGCCCCGGCACCATCCTGCCCGACCGCGAGCTGCACCATGCAGCCACCCGTGCTGGCGAGAACGACTACTACACCAACGTGTGCCGTCCCGACCAGATTAAGCTCAACCTCTCGTTCCTGTTGCGCGATCATGCCACCCTGCTGCATTACCACTTCAACGTGGGCAGCTATGTGGTTGATTACGACAATCAGTTAGTGTTGCGTGTAGAACTGGGTCCCGACGATTTCTATCCCAACAACCCCAATGGTCCCGAGCCCATCAATCTGCCCTACGTAGATGCCTACAACGGCACAGGCTTCGGCGCCGACGTCACGCCGTGGGACGACGAGCCCCCGGTTGACATCACCTTCTAAGCTTTTATATTCCACTAAACAATAGTGTTTTTTTAATTATCTAATTTATTAATCTTTTAAAGTATTACGTTATGAGAAAGATTTATTTCCTTGCAGTAGCGGCGGCCATGTTCGCTGCCTGCAGTAGTAACGACAAGTTAGACACCGGCCAGGATCCTCAGCAGCCCGTGGCCAGTGCCGAAGTGCCCGTAGGCTTCGATGCCTACACCCAGCGCGGCACCACCCGCGCAGGACTTGCTGGTAAGATTACGTCAACGGAACTCCAAGCAGCTAAGGAAGACGGCGGTGGTTTCGGTGTGTTTGCCTACTACACCGACAACAACGAGTACGACCCGCTGGCTATTCCTAATTTCATGTACAATCAAGGCGTGTTCCACAATGCTGCTGGTTACTGGGAGTACGAACCTGTGAAGTATTGGCCTAATGAGTATGGCTCCAATGCCATCAGCGACGATGCCGACAAGGTGAGCTACTTTGCCTACGCACCTTATGTAGAAGTAGTGCCTTCTACAGGTAAGATTGTAGGCAGTGCCGATCAGGCCAAATGGGGTATCACGGGCATGAGCCGCAACTCGGCCAGTGGCGACCCGCTGGTGAAATACATTGTTTCCTTCGATGAGGATAAGATGGTTGACCTGCTTTGGGGTGTATGCGATGAGCCCGAATGGAAGGTCGTAGCAGGCGAGGTTCAGGCCATCAACGGTGGTCAGAAAGGTCTGCCCTGGCTCGACGTGAAGCGTCCTACCGAGGCCACCACACTTGCAAGTGCGAACGACAGCAAACTGAAGTTCCAGTTCAAGCATGCCCTGGCACAGCTCAATGTCCAGGTGGACTATGATGCCGATGCAACAACGCATGATGAGACCAATGAACTTGCTGAGGATGTCACCCGTGTGTATGTACGTTCTATCACCTTCACTGGCATGGCCACCAAGGGTGCGCTCAATCTGAACAACAACGTGCAGGACAAGGCTTACTGGCTGGACTACAACGGTACTACCGACTTGGAGAGCGGCGAGGAAGTGACTGTCTTCGACGGTCGTAAGGACGGTAAGGAGGGTGCCAGCGGTGCCACTGCCAGCAACGAGAAGACACTCGGCTTGAACCCCAACTTCGTTCAGGACGAGGAGTGGGCTGCTAGCAATGCGCACAAGGGCGTGCAGAAGACTGCTGCCAACCTGTTCCGCAAGTGGAACAATACCACTAATGCCTATGAGCCCATGGCTACCGACAACTCTATCTACGTGATTCCTACTGGTGAAGATTTTACTATAACCATCGTTTACGATGTAGAGACTAAGGACGGCAATCTGGCCACTTATGTGAGCGATGCCAAGACTCCTGGTTCGAGCATTGAGAACCGCATCTCGAAGACCATTAGCTTCGGTGCTAACACGTCGATGGAGAATGGTAAGAAATACACCTTGAAACTGCACCTCGGCCTGAACAGCGTTAAGTTTGATGCCGACGTGACAGCATGGGATGACACCGATCATAGTGCCGAGCCTTGGCTGCCAAGCAACCTCACCACCTTCAATGCTCCTGGCAACTACAGCTACACCGTGCTTGCTAATGCTACAGCCTCTCAGGCATTCGGTCTCTCGGGTTTTGCACCAGGCGAGAGCATCACATCTACACCTGATGGTACTGTGGTTACTGCAGCTACTGGCGTAACGGCTGCTGATGCAAAGGGTGAAGTAAGCGGTGTAACAATGACTATTGCTGCTAACACCACCGTTGTTAATAAAACAAAAGACAATGCGCTTACATTTGTGGGAGGTACCAGTGGTCGTACCATCAATATCAGTCTGTTGCAGCTGGCTGCAGCACCAGTTTATGCCGGTGCTGGTTCAACAGCTAGTCCAGATATAACTTTCACTAGTAGTGCATTAGGTACCACAGGAGGTGATATATGGACCGGCAGCGGTGCCAACGTCAAGATTCTGTCGGCTACACGTAATGGTGTGGCTATGAAGGCTGCTGCAGCTGCTCCTGCCAACTCGCTGGAATACCAGATTGGTGCTAGTAAGGTAACTTTGAATGCTAATCCTGCAACTGGCGAGAAGTTCGTCTTCACCATCCAGGCTGGTGATGCACCTGCCGAGACAATCACTGTTACTATCTAGTAGCACTCCTCTCCCTCGCACGGGGGGAAGTGTTCCCCCTGTGCGATTTCTCCTTTGATTAATAATCAGATTAATGATATATATGACAAGAATAATAAGAAAAACCAATAAAGTAAGGCTGATGAACGTGATACAGTTTATCGGGGGCGTGGTGTTCTGCCTGCTGGTGGCGGTAACCATTGCTTGCGCTATCCTGCTTTTTACGGGCTGTACGGCAGTCGATGAGGCTCAGGGCACACCCGCAGCCACGGGCAGTGCCATCGTGTTCTCCGCGCGGGCCGATAGCACCGTCCGTGGTGCGGCCACGCGCACGGCACAGGGCACCATCACCGTCGATGGCACCGGCAGTACCGTAAGTCTGCAGGAGCAGGGCTTCGGCGTGTTTGCCTGTCACACGGGCACCCATCCCTACGTCAGCACCAGCACCACCGCCAACCTGTTGCACAACCAGCTGGTGCAGTACGATGCTGTGAACAGCGTGTGGCAGTACAACCCCCTGGTTTACTGGCCCAACGGCGTTACCGGCGATAAGGAGTACGTAAGCTTCTTTGCCTACGGTCCGCACAGCACCACCGCCGCTAACTGCATCGTGGATATGTCGCGCCCCGACGAGGTGGGCGACCCCTGGATACTGTACCAGTTGGGTGGCACCTCCAATGCCGACGGGCCTGACGGTTGGAAGGCCTGTCAGGTAGATCTGCTCTACGATTTCCAGCGCGACCAGCAGCGCGGCGACACCCCGGGCACACGGGTTGACTTCGACTTCAAGCACGCGCTGGCCTGTATCGGCGACCGCATCACCGTGCGCTGCGACGAGAGCGTTACCGACCGTCTGAAGGGGGTATATGAGGATACGCCCATCCAGTTCACCGTTACCCGTATCGCCATCAACTACCAGCTCACCCGCAAGGGCCGTCTGGTGCTCAACGGCAGCAGTCAGCCCAACTGGCAGGCCGTAGAGAGCGAGGATGCCAAGGTATCGCGCACGCTGGAGTTCACCCCCAACTTAGTGATGGCCCGTGCCACGTCGGCCAGCGAGGCCACCAGCGACATCTTCGAGACATCCTCCGGGCATGGCATCTTCTATATCCCTATCGAGAGTGGCGGCAGTCCGCAGCAGGTTACGGTTACCATCTCCTATACTATCACTGCCGACGGTAGTGCCGAGCCGATAGAGGAGGGTAGTGCCAGCAGCACCATCGACCTGAGCTTTATCTGCAATGCCAGCGAGGGTCGCAATCTCAACATTACGTTTGCAATTCCTATATAATCCTAATTTATTAACCCCGACGCGCAAGCGTCACTAAAACAATTTAAGAATTATGAAAAAGTATTTTATTTTCACAGCAATCGCAGCCGCAGTAGCCTTTACTGCATGTACTAACAGTAGCGACGAGAGTCCCGAGGTAGTGAACCCCGGCAACACCACCGCCGTCCGCGGCAAGACCGCCGTAGGCTTCGACGCCTACACCGGACGCACCACCACCCGCGCAGGTGAAACAGGCTTACTTGATGACGCTGCCCTTCAGGCAACTGATAAGGGTTTCGGTGTATTCGCCTATTACACAGATCTGAAGAAGTACGATCAGACTTATGTGCCTAACTTCATGTACAATACGCATGTAACCTACAATGCTGGATCTTGGGGGTACTCGCCGGTGATGTACTGGCCTAACGAGTATGGTTCTAATGCCCAGAGCGACGATGAGGACAAGGTGAGCTTCTTTGCTTATGCACCGTATGCTGCCACTGGCTCTGCAGCTGCTGGTAGCGTTGACACTTCAACCGATCCCACTGCTGCCAGCTGGGGCATCACCGGTTTCTCGCGTAATACCACTGCCGGCGACCCGCTGGTAAAGTACATCGCTACTTTCGATGCTGCCAATTCTGTTGACCTTTGCTGGGGTGTGGTAGGTACTACTGAGGCAACTTCATGGAACCTGATCCAGACGAATGCAGCCCAGGCGGGTCTTGTTGCCGGCAAGCCCTGGCTCGATGTAGAACATCCGAAGGCCACCGACCAGAAGCTGAAGTTCACCTTTAACCACGCGCTGGCTAAATTAGCGGTGAACATCAATGCAGATATCAACACTGCAACAACTGGTGCTGGTGACGCTATTGATGTGAACTCAAAGGTTTATGTTCGCAGCATCTCGTTCACGGGTATTGCCATGAAGGGTGCGCTCAATCTGAACAACACCACCGCCAATCAGGCTTTATGGCTCGACTACAGTGGAACTACCGACCTGCCATACGGCGAGAGTGTAACCATTAAGGACGGCCGTCGCGACGGTCGTGAGGGTGCTGCCAATGCCGATGCTGCCAACGAGCTGCCTCAAGGCCTGAACGCTGTTCTTGTGCAGGACGCTGGTTCTACGACTGCTGGTGTGACCAAGGACCCAGTGAGCCTCTTTGCTGGTGGTGGTACGGTTTACGTGATTCCTACAGGCGAGGCTATGACTGTTACCATCGTGTATGATGTGGAGACTGAGAACACTGACCTGCCGGGCTATATCTCTGATGGAGTTAAGCATGGATCTTCTATCGAGAACCGTATCTCAAAGACCATTCAGCTTTCAGCTGCCGACATGACACTTAGTAGCGGTAAGGCATATACTATCAATCTTCACCTGGGTATGAACTCGGTTAAGTACGATGCTGCCGTTGGTGCTTGGGATACTGTTTCTGATCCTGGTGAGGCTTGGCTGCCTGCTAACTCTAACTAAGGTAGGGATTAAGTAAGGATTAAGTAAATAAACGAATACTACGAATATGCCAAAGATTAGGCTTATAATCATGTCGATACTCGCGGTGGTGCTGATGGGCAGCTGTAGCGAGACCGACGAGCAGGTGCTGCAGGAGAAACCTGGGGCGGCCGTGAAAGGCCATACGCCCGTGGGCTTCTCGGCCTACGCCCGGCGCGGGGTAACGCGCTCGGGCTATGCCGGCTCGCTCGATCTTACACAGCTGGAAAAGCCCGAGGCCGACGGCGGTGGATTCGGCGTGTTTGCCTATTATACCGACTTGAAGCGCTACGACCAGACGTACATACCGAACTTTATGTACAACCAGAAGGTACTGAAGAACGGCGGCAACTGGGAGTACCAGCCGGTGATGTACTGGCCCAACGAGAGCGGACTCGACGCCCAGAGCGACGACGAGGATAAGGTGAGCTTCTTCGCCTACGCTCCGTATGTGGCCCACACCTCGGCAGCTTCGGGCAGCGTGGCCGATGCCACCTACGGTATCACAGGTTTTTCGCGCAACACCACCGTGGGCGACCCCATCGTCAGGTATATCGCCTCGTTCTACCCCGAGCGTAGCGTGGATCTGTGCTGGGGCGTGTGCGCCAGCAGCACGTGGGCCCGCTACCAGGGCACGAGCAACCAGACAATGGTAGAGGGACTGCCCTGGCTCGATGTAGAGCACCCGCAGGGTACCGACCAGAAGATGACGTTTACGTTCAAGCATGCCCTGTCGCAGTTGAACGTGCAGATAGATGCCGACCCCGACATCACCACGCACGACGAGACCACCGAGATTGCCGCCGGCACCAAGATATACGTGCGCAGCATCTCGTTTACGGGCATTGCCACCCATGGCGCGCTGAACCTGAACAATACCGTGCCCGATGAGCCCCTGTGGCTCGACTATGCCGGTGCTACCGACCTGCCCTTCGGACAGAGCGTGACCATCCACGACGGGCGTCGCGACGGTCGCGAGGGTGCCATCGGTGCCGAGGCCAACAACGAGACGCCAGCGGGACTGAATCCCGACATCGTGCAGAACTCTACGGCCACCGCGGGTGTCACCCACACGTTGCAGAACCTCTTCGCCAGCAGCACAGCCACCACACCGGTGTATGTGATACCTACCGGCGAGAAGATGACCGTTACCATCCACTACGACGTGGAGACGGTGAACCCGGCCCTCTCTACCTATATCAGCGACGGTGCTACCAACGGTGTGAGCATCGAGAACAAAATCACGAAGACCATCCAGTTCGGCACCGACCCCACCAAGGGGTTGGAGGCTGGCAAGAACTACACCCTGAAGCTGCACTTGGGCATGAACTCGGTGAAGTTCGACGCAGCTGTAAGCGACTGGACCGACGAGGATCCCGTGAACGGCAATGGCTGGTTGCCTGGCAACATGGCCACCGACCCGCCCGTATCGCTCTCATTAGGTAGCAGCATCACCATGCCGATGACGGCCGGTGTAGGCACGCCGCAAACGGTCACCGCCACCACCAAGCCCGCAGGCGCCAGTGTGAGCTGGACCATCGCCGATACCAATGTGGCCACGATAGCCGCTGCGCCGGCATCTACCCGTGCCGAACAAACGGTGGCTAGTGCACATTCTGTGGTCATCACGCCTCAGGCTGCCGGCACTACCATCCTGACGGCTACTTCTACTTATGGCACGGCCCAGTGTATCGTAACCGTGACCGACGAGAACACGCAGGAGGTGAAGGTAACGCTGGCCGAGAGCGAGCATACGATGTACGCTACGCAGACCTGGCAGCTAACGGCCACCACCGATCCTGCCTCCAGTCCGCTCACCTGGGTATCAAGCAATGCCACGGCTGCCACCGTTGATAACACCGGACTGGTAACCGCCAGCAACGCCGGCCTTACCTATATCACCGTTACCACGGCCAGCGGTAATGCCAAGGCGTGCGAACTCACGGTGCTGCCCACAGTGCTGACGCTGAACAAAACCAGCACCACCATCTATCTGAACGACACCGAACAGCTCACCTACAGCACCACGCCAAGCGGTCTGACGGTGCAGCAGTGGACGTCGGACATGACATCGGTAGCAGAGGTTAGCAGCACAGGTTTGATAACGGCCAAAGCCGTGGGTACGGCGCATATCACAGCCAGCATCTCTGGCGGCGGTACAGCCACCTGTACGGTTACGGTTATTCCCACGGTGGCCAGCGTTACGCAGGCACCGGCAGCCCAGACGCTTACCTACGATGGTGCTTCGCATGCGCTGGTAAGTGCGGGTATGGCTCAGTACGGCACCATGAAGTATGCCCTCGGCACCAGCTCGGCACCTTCATCGTCGTATAGCACCAGCATCCCCACGGCCACCAATGCCGGTACCTATTATGTATGGTACTATGCCGAAGGCAACAATGGTTTTGCCGACAGCACGCCCGACAAGGTGGCAGTAACTGTGCAGAAGGCGGCAGGCACCATCAGCTTTGCCGAGGCACAGGTGATTAAGACCGTGGGCGACCCGAACTACACGCAGACGGCCACCAAGACCGGCGACGGTTCGGTAGCCTACAGTTGGACCAACAGCAGTGGCGGTTCGGCCATCGACTCGGTTACAGGCGAGATAACCATCGGTACCACAGCAGGTACCTATACCGTTACCGCTACCGTTACCGACGGCACCAACTACCACTACGCCACGCCAACGGCCACCTATACCTTCAAGATTCTGCCTAAGACAAGTCCCGATGCCTCGGTAACGCCTGGCAACTGGGGTGGCAGTGAGAATACGGATCTTACTCCAGATAGAAATGGATTATAATAATTAAAAAATCAAACGATTATGAAAACAACAGTTAATGAAATCAAGAGAAGCCTCGTCTTCTTAGTATGCGCCTTGGTGGCAGCCGCATTCAGCAGCTGCACCAACGACGACGCCGTGCAAACCCCACAGCCGTCAGATGGCGACATTGTACAAGTAACAGCCCAGGTAGCCAGCAGCGAGTTGGCCTTCACCCGCGGTGCCGACGGCCTGAACGACGCCACCAGCAAGTTCAGTCTGCTAACGGACGACAATGCCAGCTCTAAGTTGAACATCAGCGTTGATAACGGTAGCGGTACTTATAGCAATTTTGCCTACAGCATTACCGGTGCCAGCACCATTGCCGCGCCTGCCACACCGCCTTACTTCCCAGCCGGTGTGAATACGGTGCATGTATATGGCTGGTATCCCGAGAATGGCGGCAGCTCTACCTTTACCGTGCAGGCCAATCAGCAGACCGATGCTGCCTACTGCCTGAGCGATGTGATGGTGGCCCAGCCAGCTGAGTGCACGCGTTCGTTGGTAAGCGAAACCTGGAATGTAACCGCAGCCTCGCTCACCTTTAATCACATCATGTCGAAAATCAAGGTGGTGGTTGCTCCTACTGCCGGTGTCACCATCACCGGTGTGCGCCTGCTGGGTATCAAGCCTACCGTGGCCCTTAATATCCCTGCCGGTGCATCGCCAAGCATAACCGCAGGCACCGTTTCGGGCGACGCCGGTACCATCACCCTGCTCTCTGGCGGCAGTCTCACCAGTGCCAGCGATGCCGATGCCAAGGTTCTCTGCGGTGTGTTCCCTCCAGGCCAGTCGCTCTCGGGCAACTTCATGGAGATTGATGCCACCGTTGGCGGGCAGAGTAGCACCATCACTTATTCGCTTAGTAGTGCGAAGACGTTTGCTGGCAACCAGCAGTACGTGATCAATGCTACGGTAAATGCCATCAGTACCAATCAGACGGTTGATATCGGTGGTTGGGCATCCGAAGGTAATAACCCGCTGAATGTAACCGTGGGTTCGGCTGTAGATTTCGGTGAGCTGAATGTGCAAACCAGCGGCAGCTTCTCGTATGCGGTTGGAGCTACTAATCCTTATCCATCGGTGCTGAGTGTTACCTATACCCGATACGGCACAACCTCGCCTGATCCTATCACGCTGACCAGCGGTACCGACTACGATGTGAAGTATTACACCAGCGATGGCACCACCGAAATAGCCAGTTCAAGTATCGCTGCCGCAGGCACTTATTACGTAGCCGTGGTGGGCAAGGGCACCTATCTGGGTGCAAAGTGGATGAAGAAGTTCATCATTGCCAAAGCCGTGAGTGGCACGCCGGCAGTGGGCAGCTATCTCTATGCTGATGGATACTGTCATACATCGGCAACGGTTTCGGGGCATGGTGATGTTGTGGGTGTTATATTCTCACTCACCACATCGAATGCCGACCAGGCTTTGGGTTATACCCATGGCTATGCTGTGGCGCTGAAGGATGCCTCTACAAGTGCCAAGTGGTCGAGTCAGACCAGTACGGCTGATCCCGGTGTGGTGGATTTGAGCTTCCCGTATCAGAACACCATGGCACAGGCTGAGCTGATTATCCGTGGCGATTTGAATGGTAGGGCTAATACGGCAAATGCCACCTATGTGGGTGATTCAAACGCTGAGGCATTCTATGCCGCCAAGAACTATAGCGTTAACGTAAGTGGTTTTGCAAATAGTGGTTGGTTCCTGCCAAGTATCGGACAGTTCTGGTCGATGTGCAAGGAGTTGGGACAAATGGATGAAGCGCAGATTGGAAATCCAACTTACAGCAACTGGGGTAGTGAGGATCGTACGTATGGCGTGTGGTATGCTAATCCTATGGCCGACAAGGTTCGTACGAAACTGAACAGCTATCTGACACCTGTAGGCTCTGGGAAGTACGACTATTTCTCTGGTGGTAAGAGCTTTGGTACTACGAATAATGGTACTGGTACTGACTGTACTGGTAACGAGTCATTTGCCTCTGCTACGCCCGTCGACTATTGGTCGTCGTCGGAGTGGTCGGCTGGCTACGCGTTCCGCTTGAACTTCGGCAGCAATGGCAATCTGGCCTTTGTACGCAACGACGCTAAGTCTGCCTCGTTCCGGGTGCGCCCCGTCCTCGCTTTCTGATTTTTTTCTTCCCTTTTTTCTCCCCGCCCCCTTTGAGGGGGAGGGGTTGGGGGAGGGGGAGGCGCGAAGAAAAGTTTAAAGTTTAAAGATATGGCTGCGCAAAACAAACGAAAAAGCCGGGGCCCTGTGCCCATCTATGCCGAAGCAGTGAAGCTACAGTTCCGCCTGATGGATATGCTCACGGCCGACATTGCCAAGAAATACCGTTTCACGGTGGTGGAGGAGCTTTTTAAGCGCAGCACACGTCTGCTTGAAGATGTAGATATGATGAACATGCTGCGCGGTGCCGAGCGCCAGCGCGCCACGCTAACCGTGGCTGCGCAGGTGCGCACCATCCAGACCACAGTGGGCAACCTGGCGCGATGCAGGGCCATTACTGTATCGCAAGAGGCCGACCTGGCACTGCTGGTTGAGAGCCTTGAGAACCAGGCACGGGCCCTGTGGTGGGAGTGCCAGCGACAGCAGCAACAACGGAAGACTGAGAAACAGCAATGAGCGCAGCACAGACTGCGACATGGAAAAAATGAATAGAACAGAGTTATATATTTATCTGGTGGGAATCGCCTTGGCCACGATGCTCGGGCGAGAGAGCTTACTTATAGTTTTTACATATAAGGGTCACCGGCTGGCGAAGTCGTTGCACACGGCATGGTTAGCAATTTCATTACGGGTGGCAAATGGAGTTAGGCCAAAAGCCTCTGCTACGAACGTCAACTATTGGTCGTCGTCGGAGTGGTCGGCTGGCAACGCGTTCAACTTGAACTTCAACAGCAATGGCAATCTGAACTTTGAACGCAACAACGCTAAGTCTAACTCGTTCCGGGTGCGCCCCGTCCTCGCTTATCTGTAAGACAAGCATTCTGACTATAAAGACAAGAGAAGAATGACAAGTAAAGATAGATACACTGTAAATGAACTCTCGCTGTTCGGCGAAGCTGAGATGGGCGGATTCTCGCTCGAGGAGATTATTCTGGCCTATCGCAAGTGCCTGCGCGGCAAGCTGGGCACCCACGAGGCGCAACTCTTCCAGATGAACTATATGGAGGAGTGCGTGCGATTGTGGCGCGACCTTAATGCGGGCCTGTATCAGGTGAGCCGCTACATCAGCTTCGCCAGCTTCCGTCCGGTATTACGGGAAATTTTCGGCTCAGCATTCCGCGACCGCGTGGTGGATACGCTGCTGGCCGAAAAGCTGGTACCCGTGCTGGAGCAGCTGTTCGTCATTGATAATTACTCTACTCGCGAGGGCAAAGGCTGTCTGTTCGCCGTGCAGCGCACGGTGGAGATGATACGCCAATGCTCGGAAAACTACACCTGCGACTGCTATCTGCTGAAAGACGACATCAGCTCGTTCTTCATGGCCATGAGCAAGGATATTGCCATGAAGCTATGGAGCAACGTGGTTAACAACTACTATCAAGGCAACGACCGCGCACTGGTGGAGGATACGCTGCGGCGCATCATCTACGACCGACCGGAGAAGCACTGCATCTTTAAAGGCAGCCCGCACGACCTGGACGGCATACCGCCCGAGAAACTGTTGCGCAATTCCGACGGACGGCATGGCTTTCCCATCGGTAAGATGATCAGTCAGCTCACGGCACTGATATATCTGAACGAGCTGGACCACCTGATAGCCGAACAGTGGGGATTCCCGCTGAACGGGCACTATATGGAAGACCGTGTGACGGTGGGGCACACCAAGGCCGAACTGATGGCGGTGAAGCAGAAGATAGACAGCTGGCACTTGCAGCACGACCTGCACACCCATCCCCGCAAAACCTATCTACAGCACTATACCAAGGGTGTGCTCTTTGCCGGCGCTTTCATACTGCCGGGACGTACCTATGTGAGCAAGCGCAGCGTGGGTAACGCCTTTCACAAGCTGGCCGTGTTCAACTACCGGGCTGCCAACGATCGTCACTATGTACGCCGACATGCCGAGGAGTTTGCGCAGACCATGAACAGCTATCTGGGGCTGCTGATGCACCACACCGAATGGAATACCACCCACCGGCTGATACGTGAGATAGGACCTGAGTGGTACGAGGTGATGATGGTTGACACCAAAGGCAAGGGTCACTATCGTGTGGTGCTGCTCAAGCCTTTCCGCCCGCGTGTGCAGGCGGTCACTAAACTGAAAAAAAAGATTAATAGTTATGCCAAGCATTAAAGAAAAATTAAAAGCCGAGGTGGGCAACGAGTGCACCATCCGCCTGTGGCCCGAGGGCACGTTTTATAAGGCCTACGAGCGCAGCGCCTACCTGTTTGTGAAGCAGGTGCGCCCGTACCAGGTGCGCAAGCGCTACGTGGATGTGGTGGCCCGGAATGTGGTGTCGGTCGGCTTTCCCCAGTCGGTGCTCAAGTCGTTGGGGGTTAACTCTCATTCGGAGCGTGATGGCTCGGTAACGTTCGGCGTGGATACACCACTCGACGAGCAGCAGTATCTGCTGTGGTATGATGACATCCAGCCTACTGACAAAGTGAGAGTACAACCGAGTGCGCCGGAAAAAGGAGCCGTGGTGGATGGGAACATCGCGAATCAAACCTCTACAATCCTCAGGCGCCTGCGCGAGTTCAACCTTGCTAATGCCACACCCACACAATGCCTGCTACTGGTTTCCGAACTACAGAATATGTTATAAAAAAAAGGAGAAATATACTATGACGAATGTATTTTTTTACTATAATCTGGCCGCTGCGCTGATATTGGTTGGCGGGGCGGTGTGGGCTACGACCTGTTACTGGCGCAAGCGTACTGCCTGGCAGCGCCAGATGGACGACCAGCGCTTGTCGCTGGAGCTGTTCAGGGCCGACGTAGCCCGTGAGAATGCGTTGAAAACGTGTAAGAACAACCGCGACGTGATGAGTCATGTGCTGCGCGAGGTGCAGGCCCTGCGGGAGGGTATCGACAGCCTGCTGGTGCTGCTCACCACCAGCGACATCGTGCCGGGACAGCAGGAGTGGAACCTGACGTGCGGACTAATCAAGAAGAAGAGTGCGCTGCTGGCCGACGTGCTCACCGTGGCCTTCGAGATGATGTACTACGAGAACCGCCAGAGCATCGGGCGTAACGACCAGATAGTGGTGAACAAGTTCTGCCAAGATGTGTTCGAGGGCTGCCTCGACATGCTGGCCAAGGGGGTGGAAACACGCTTTGAAACAGCACTCGACGACGACTTCGTGGTGCGCACCGATATAGATACGCTGCGGCGGCTGCTGCGCAACCTGCTGCTGAATGCCGTGGACAACACCCGCCAGGGCACAGTGACGCTGAAACTGAGTAGCGACGAGAGTAAGCAGCAGCTGGTGTTTGCCGTTACCGACACCGGGCCCGCCATACCGCCCGAGTTCCAAGAAAAAATGTTCAAGCGGCTGCCTAATATCAACATCCACCAGTTGCTGCTCACGCTGCGTGTGCGCACCGGCAAGCTGATGGCGCACCTGTTAGGAGGAACATTGTTTTTCGATTCATATATGGAAAAAAGTAACACAGTGGTGTTTACGATAACTGTTTAATCGATTGGTTTTATTTAAATTTTCTTTAATTTAATCAGACTGAGTTTAGTTTAGGGCTCTGGCCGTCGCGATGATGCCCAAGGGCCCGTTTTTTTTAAACCCTTTAAGAAAAAAGAGAAGAATATGAAACTGAATGATGATGAGTCGCAGCTGATACTGCGCAAAGTGATGAATAACTTAGGTGTGAGTGCTGCCGAGTTGGGGCGGCGCCTGGGCGTTTCGCGCCAGGCCGTGAGCAAGGTGATGAACGGCCATACCGACATTACCATGACCCACCTGCATGCCATAGCCGATGCCTTAGGCGTGCGTGTGCGCGATCTGTTTAAAGAGTAACAGGGGCGCAACCTGTGGGGTTTACATTTTGTGCTGGTAACTAAAAATGTGGCACGAATAGGGCGCAATTGGCTTTAATATATGTAAATTTGCATGTAAAAAAACAAAATGCAAATGAAGTTCGAAAACCTCTGATATAAATGTATTAGTAATTAGTACTCGGCCCCATCTTGCCGTCGCGACGACGCCAGGGGGCTTCTAAAAAACAAGTATGATTTATGGGAACGACGATATTTAACTATAATGAAAAGGTGGTGCCCAGCCGTGACAGTCTGGAGTACCAGAAGAAGCTGGTGAGCACCATGAATAAAGCTCGCCGCGAGCATTCCAAGGCCAAGATGCTGTATCAAGTGCTCCACGACGTGCAGGCTGTTTACCAGGGGGTGAACAGTTACTTGGAGATATTGATGAACAGCGAACTGAAGTTGGATAAGTGCGATTGGGAGCTGCTGTGCCAAGAGGTGCGTAGCAAATCTGCGCTGGTAAGCGAGATGGTGGACTGCGCCATTGAACTGGCCCAGTACGGTGATTTAGGGCAGGTGCCTCGTCACGACGAAGTGCTGGTGAACGCCTTTTGTCAGGATATGTTCTACGCCTGCGAGCGCTATCTGAATAATCCGAATATCCAGATGTGTGTTGAAACATCGCTGGCCGACGACTTCATCATCCGCACCCATCTGGGCTATCTGCGCAAGCTGTTCAAGAATCTGATTGTCAGTGCGATGCAGTTCACCCACGAGGGGTATATCAAATTGTTGGTGATGCCCGATGATAGTGGCAAGTATCTGGTGTTTCGGTTAAGCAATACAGGGCAGGGGATACCCGAGAACATGAAAGACGTGCTGTTTGAGCGGCTGCCCAACGACGGTAACCTGTGCAACACGATTGTTGGTGTGCGCCTGCGTATCAGTTATGCGCTCACCCAGAAGATGGGGGGCACTATGTTTCTCGACCAGCAGCGCAAGGATTGCACCTCGATTGTATTCAGTATTAAGATATAAATGGTTTGGCCTATGATGATGAGTGGTTATTAAAAACAATAAGACTATGATGAACGATGAATATATCTATATGCAGGAACTGCTGAACGACGGACAGAGTGTTTACCTGCATTAC
>JAEEGL012067959.1_pt1 | contig 27149 bp, 41 predicted proteins | sample 9134231 | NCBI WGS metagenome assembly JAEEGL01 (sample SAMN16246548, study PRJNA631951) | gut metagenome | biome: gut microbiome; feature: rumen; material: fiber-attached | host: Bos | place: Iran: Karaj | collected 2018-10 | reverse complement strand
CCATGAGATACGTCGTTGACATCGAGACAACGAGCCTATGCGACCTCGGGACGTGCGGTGCCTGGGTGTACGCGGAGCATCCGAGCACGCGCCTGCTGTGCATCGCATGGTGTGACGCGGACTCGGATGACGCGCCGCAGTCATGGGACGCGCTGACAGGGTCGCAGGAAGAGCTTGAGCATGTATATGCAAAGCTATTATGCGCTGACACGCTCATCGCGCACAACGCGAACTTCGAGCGCCACTGCCTGCGCAATCTGGCAGGAAAGGCGTTCGGCGATGCCAGGCTGTGGAAATGCTCCGCGATGCTTGCCGGCGCATGCGGGCGGCCTCGGTCGCTCAAGGACGCATGCAAGAGCCTGTGTTTCCCGAGTGACAAGCAGAAAGACGCACGCGGCACGCGGCTTCTCGCGACATTCTCATACAAGACGCCAGCAGGGCGCATCTACGCGCCGCAGGACAAGCCCGAGGACTTCGCCGAGCTTGTGGAGTACTGCCGGCAGGATGTCGTCGCCGAGCGCGCCGTGTGGCAGACGCTTGAGACTTTCGCGGACAGGCAGCTGTGGGAGCAATGGCTCGTTGACTGCGATATCGAGGATCGCGGCGTTCCCATCGACTGGCATGAGGCCGACGGCGCGTGCAAGCTGTACGCACGCCTCCAGAAAGCCGCAGAGGAACGGTGCAACGAGCTGACCGGCGGCGTATCCATGCGGTCAACGCCCGCGCTCCGCGCGTGGACGGCATCTCAGGGATGGCCGCTCGACAGCTTCGCCGCTGCTGCCGTCGATGAAGCGCTTGCCGATGAGATGATGTGCAACGCACATCCTGTTGTTGCCGAGTTCCTGCGACTGCGCAAAGCGGCTGCGGGCACTGCGGGCAAGAAATACGAGACCCTGCTGTCCATGATAGCCAAGGACGGATGCGTTCACGGCATCGTCGTAGGCCGTGGCGCGCACACGGGGCGTTACGTCGGACGCGGCTTCCAGCCGCAGAATCTCCCGAGGGGAAAGCTCGACAAGGCGTTCATTCCCGAGATACGCCGCATCGCGCATAATGCGTCAGAATGCGACGTGGTGCGCGCGGAGACCGAGCTTGAGTTTTGGTGCGGCGACGGCGCGAACGACGCTCTGGCGAGTATCCTGCGTGACTGCATAGCGCCACTGCATGACGATGAGTGTCTTGTCGTTTCAGACTACTCCGCAATCGAGGCGCGCGTGCTGGCATGGCTTGCGGGCGAGACCTGGGTTCTCGACATCTTCCGTGGCGATGGCAAGATATACGAGCGGACTGCGTCGGCTATGTATGGCAAGCCCGTAGAGGACATCACGAAGCATGAGCGCATGGCGGGAAAGATCGCGACGCTTGCGCTGGGCTATGGCGGCGGCGTGGGCGCATTGCAGGCATTCGCGTCCGCTTATGGCGTGAGCTTCGACGATGCGCAGGCAGAGGATATCGTCGCATCATGGCGCAAGTCGAGGCCGCTCACGGTCGCTCTGTGGCGCACGCTCGATGAGATGCTCCAGACCGTTGTCGCGGGCACTGCGCATAAGCGCGTGAGCGTCGGCGGAGTGTGCATCTCTGCATCTCGCGTTGTTATCGGAGGGCGGAGCACTGTGCGCGTGACGCTGCCGTCGGGCAGATGCCTGACGTACTGGGCACCGCTCCGGGAGAAAGTCAACGATCATCACGAGATAGCGGTGGAGACTTACGGCTATTCGGGCGACTCGCGCATCAAGGCCGCCGCAGAGGGCGCGTCATACAGCCGAGTGTGGGGAGGCAAGCTGTGCGAGAACATCGTTCAGGCTGTCGCGTTCGACCTGCTTCTCACGGCGCTTCTGAGGGCACGCAAAGCCGGTCTGCACGTGTCGTTCCATGTGCATGATGAGATCGTGACCGTTGCGCGCAAGGATGAGGCCGAAGCCGTTGCCCGCACGCTTGCCGACTGCATGACGCTTAACCCTGCATGGGCCAAGGGATTGCCGCTCGCGACAGAGCCAATGATTGCCCCGAGGTATTGCAAATGACCTAGATTTACGCTAGAAGACTTGCGCGGCTAGGAAGTCATGAGCCGAAAACGTGTAGTTCCGCACGCCGCCGCGCTTAAAAGACGGAACGCCTACCACAGAAAGGAACAGTAGGTATGAAAAAAGAAGATTTGACGGGTCGCCGCTTTGGAAGGCTCGTTGTCGTGGAAAAGATCGGACGGACTAAAGACGGAAGCGCCATTTACCGGTGCGCATGTGATTGCGGAAGAGAGGCTAATGCTATCTCATATGTGCTACGCCGTGGGGATACTCACAGTTGTGGTTGCCTGAGAGCCGAGCTGGCGTCTGCGCGAATGCACGCGCTAAACGATTCACGCCCGCATTGGGAAAGACGGACACGCTGTTATAGCATCTGGAGGGCCATGAAAACGAGGTGCTATAACCCGAACGCTGAGGGCTTCAAGTATTATGGGGCACGCGGAATAACAGTTTGTGAAGCATGGCGCAGGTCTTTTGAGACTTTCTACGCATGGTCGCTGAAAAATGGCTTCTCGGAGCAGCCTAAGAACACCCCGACCGCAGAAATGTTAAGCATAGACCGCATAGACAACGATAAGGGCTATTCCCCGGATAATTGTCGCTGGGTGCCACTTGGCAGGCAATCAGCAAATCGTAGATATTGTAAAAACCGCTAAAAGTACGGCTCTGCGTGGCCTTTCGGAGATCGACAAATGGCACACAACATCAAGACAATAAGGGAACAGTTCAAGAAAGCCGGTGTATTTCACACGGATGAGGCGCTTGCACTGCTCATGCGAGACCGTGTGGGCGAGTGCAAGCGCGTCTATGACCCGACATGCGGAGACGGCGCGCTTCTGGCGGTCTTTCCTGACGACGTGGAGAAATACGGGCAGGAGATCAACCCCGAATTTCTTTCGGATGCAGAGGAGAGGCTCAAGAACTTTCACGGCTATGCCGGTGATACGCTCACAGACCCTGCGTTTGCTGACATCCAGTTCGACGCTATCGTGGCTAACCCTCCGTTCTCGATAGCATGGACACCGAGTCACGACCCGCGCTTTGACGTTGCGCCGGTGCTTGCGCCCAAGGGCAAAGCGGATTTTGCGTTCATCCTGCATGTGCTGTCAAAGCTGACTGAGGACGGAACTGCCGCTGTCCTCTGTTCTCCCGGCGTGCTGTATCGAGGGAACGCTGAGGGAAGGATACGGAAATGGCTTGTCGAGAACGGCCATGTCTGGCGCGTCGAACGCATCCCAGGCGGTCACTTCGTTGACACGCCCATAGAGACGGCGTTGCTGACTATCCGGCGCAAGCCCTGCACGTCGATAACTTTCGTCGATACGGTCGAAGGCCTTTCGCGTGACGTTCCGCTGGAAGAAGTCGCGGACAAAGGATATCAGCTGCCCGTAAACGCGTATGTCGAGAAGCCGCGCGAGCCCTGCAAAAGCGAGCCCATGGACACGGCCAAGATGGAAGCGGAAATTGAGGACACCGTGATAGAGTCAATACGCAGTCAGCTTGAGATAGCCAAGGTGTTACAGCAAATCGACCCCGTGCTTGATGCAGAAAAATTCGCGCACCGCATCATCGAGGCGGTGCAAGAGTTCCTTGAGAACCGCTAAAAATAAGGGCTTCAGAGCCCTTATTATTTTTTTATTTTTTATTTGACTTGTCATGTTAAGTTCCCTATTATGTGTCTTGTCAGGCAGGGAAATGGATCCCGGACAGAACAGAAAGGAACAGAAAATGTCAAAGAAATCATTCGTTAAAGCCCTCAATTCCGACAACACCGCAGCCAATTGCTTCTTCGGTGGTTACACATGGGGCGAACGCCGCGAAAACCTCCGCTGGTTCTGGGAAAAGTGCTGCAAGGCCAAGATGGATGAGCGCATCCAGACAAGCGATGTGAACGCCTACATGATTACGGTTTGCAGAGGTCTTTCGTGTACGCATGAAAGCCTTGGTTTTAGGGCCGTTGAACTCTACGATCTTCGCTTCGTTGAGTTCACGCGCCGTGGATGCGAAGCCCTCGCGAAAGAGATGTGGCAGGCTGAATATGACAAGCGCAACGGCATGTGGAGCGGCGAGCACATCGACACGCTCGAAGAATGGGTTGAGCTTCAAACGAGCTGCATGGGCTGATTGATTTTTTATTTGACTTGTAAAGTCAAGTCATGCTATTAAACGACTTGTCCGAAGGGGAGATGGGCTCCCCACGGACGGCGCGGCAAAGAAGTCGCAGGAAAGGAGAAAAGACATGTACGCAGTTAAGAAGACAAACCTCATAGTTTCCTCCGCAGCCGAGTATTTCATCAAGGCGCGCGATTTTGCAGATGCCTGTGAAATCCTCCGCCGTGTGCGTGAAGGGATGAATGGGAGCTGGGAAGAAGGCACCGACTACACCGCAGAGGTCGTCGAGGTCGATGACGATTTCGACTTCGAAAATCAGCCGGAATGGAACTAAGATAAACGCTGTCGCCCCGAAAGGGGCGGCTCATTCGGAGGTGCATCATGGAAAAATTCTGGAAAGACGGCGAATTTACACCGTTTGCAAACCGCATCATGTACGCTGTTTGCTGGATGCTTGGCATTGCAGGCTTCTACGTCGGGAGCATGTGAGTCATGCCAGAGATGATGCCTGGAAAGTTCCTTGTGCTTCTCGCGCTTGAGAATGGAGGATGCTCGATCTACTGGATCGACCGCGCCATGTGCGAGAGGGCTGAACGCATCGGAAAGAAGCGCCGACTGCTTCCGATGACAGCTCAAGAGTATGCGAGGCTTCTCGCCATCGCTCACGCGAAAGCCGAGGGGCTTGAGCTGAGCAAAAAGACACGGGAGCTGCAATGACACGCATTCTGACAGAGGAACAGCGCGATATCGTATGCGCGTGCGTCATGCGCCCGTATCTCGCCATCTGGGCAGACATGGGCGCAGGAAAGACCGCCATCACACTGCACGCCATAGCCGAGCTGTTGCGGCTCGGTTTCGTCCGGCGTGCCATCGTCGTCGCTCCGCGAGCCGTCGCGGACAGCACATGGTCACAAGAAGCGGCTTTGTGGCCGGACACGCAGTCTCTGCGTGTGGTTGTCCTGCGCGGCGTGCCATCCAAGCGGAAAGCGCAAGCGTCCACGGATGCCGATGTGTACTGCATCGGCAGGGACGCTCTGGCAGCCAAGGGCGAGCATCGCGGTTGCATTGCGAGCGACGATCTCAAGGCGCTGGCATCGGACGCAGAGCATACGCTTCTCGTTGTCGATGAGGCATCGAGCATCAAGAACCCTCGGGCATCCCGCTTCCGTGCGCTGGCATTCTTCCGGTGGGCGCGCGTCATCGAGCTGACGGGCACGCCGACACCTCAGGGCATCGCTGACGTGTGGAGCCAGATGTATCTGCTTGACCGTGGCGCGTCCCTCGGGAAGAACATCACGGCTTTCCGCAGGCGTTACATGACACAGGGCTTCGGCGGCTTCGGATGGAACGAAAGACCGGGAGCGGCGGAGGAAGTGCTCGCGCGCATCAAGCATCTGGTACTGCGTCTCGAAGCGCCGCCACCGTGCGAAGTGGAGTACGAGGACGTGAGCGTGGCGCTGTCAGAGAGCGAGCTGTCGCAATACACGGAGTTCAAGCGAAATCTCGTTGCCAGCATCGACGGGCAGGAGATAACCGCAGTTTCCGCAGGCGCGCTCACTACGAAGCTGTGCGGTTGGGCAAGCGGAGGAATGTATTTCGCGGATGATGTCATCCGCCCGCACACGCGCAAGCGGGAGAAGCTCACCGAGATGTTCCGGACGCTCAAGCCGCCATTCTTCGTGCTCTACTGGTTCAATTTCTCGGTCGAGGACATCAAGCAGGCCGCGCATGCGGCGCATCTGCGCTTCTGCCTGTTCGACAGCCGCGATCCGAGCATCGTTCCGGCATGGAATGCGGGGAGCATCGACGTGCTGGCGGCGCATCCGCAGAGCGCGGGCATGGGGCTAAATCTTCAGGCTGGCGGCTGCATCGAGATATGGCTGACCCTGCCGTGGAGTTCGGAGCTGTGGAGCCAGACCGTGGCAAGGCTCGCGAGACGCGGCCAGAAAGACACCGTGCGCATCTACCGCATGATCGCACGCGATACCATAGACGAACGCATTTCTGACGTTCTATGCGGCAAAATCGACCTTCAAAAACTTATCCTGGACGAGGTAAAGACATGCAAGTGACACATGAGACAGACCGAAATTTCCTTATGAGCGCGTCTGCGGCGTTCGGCGAAGCCACACGCGATGCAGTACGAGCGCATGAGTTCCGCGAAGCGCTCAAGCCGCTCCACACTTCTGGGCTTATCAACTTCCTTTTGAAGCTGTGCGAGCATTTCCCAGAGACGCTGACAGAGCTGCGCAGCGACCCGCTGATGATGTACCATTGGATACAGGGACGGCCCGTCGCCGATGCCCTGGACGCGATCCTCGGCGTATGGCTGCCGAACGCGGTGCCAGCACAGATAACGCAGGCTCTGACGCGCCTCGCCACGCACGGAGACAGCGTCGTGCGTGACGTGCTCCATGACCTGTGCATCTTCGGGTTCTGGGCGACGTGGTACGGCGGCCCGCTGGATGACAAGCGCAAGCTCTTTGCGAACAACGCCACGCTCAAGATATTGCAGAAGTACGTCAAGCAGTCACAGCACGAAGGCATCTGGACCCTCGGATGGTGCGGTGCTGTTGCATACAAGGCCATCTGCGAGAAGGTGTGCGAGCCTGGCATCGCTGAATACAGAGCGAAGCGACGTGCCGAACGCATGGCCAGCAGAGCCGTGTCCGTTCCCGTCATCGAGGAGGCGCGCGTCATCCGTGCCGAGCACACCATCTCAGAGAGCCGCAAGGGACGTACCGCAGCATCTTTGGGCGATCTTCGGGCGCTTGTCGGGGGCGCGCGATGACAACGACACCTGAGGGCAGAGTTTCCGCCGCATTGAGGCAGTGCGTCATCTCTGCCGGCGGCGAGATACGCAAGGTCATGTGGCAGGGACGATCCGGCGCGCCTGACTGGCTCGTTATGCTGAGCGGCGGCGCGGTATTCGTCGAGACTAAAGCTCCCGGGGAAGTGCCGCGTGCATCTCAGATCATTGAGTTCCGTCGCATCAAGCATGCCAGCGGCATTCCCGTACTTGTGCTTGACAGCGCAGCACGGGCAAACGACATCGTGCGCATCCTGACGGCTCGTGCTGTCGGCGACTACGCCGCATACACGCAGGGATGCACCGAGTACTCATTCGAGAGATACACAGGGGTTAATTTATGAAGCCCTGGTTTTTCCTCATTCTGATATTCTCGCTTATTTGCCCCGTATTCGCGTTCTGCGAGCCGGACGGACGATTAGAGAGGTGCGAGCCATATCGTGCGTCTGTGAGCCGTATGCTGCGAGAAAACGGCATATCCGAGGATTACTTCTATCTCATGGCAGCAGAGTCGGGGTGCAGGGAGTCAGCGAAGTCATCCAAGGGCGCTCTGGGCTTCTGGCAGATGATGCCGGCAACGGGTCGCGCGCACGGATGCACAGACCTGCATGACCTTGAGTGCGCGACCAGTGCAGCGGCATCATACCTCAAGAGCTTATCGACACGGTTCCGGGGTGATGATATCATCGCGGCGTATAACATGGGCGGGCACAACCTGGCCAGGAACGGACGGACTGCGGAGGCAAAGGGGCTTATCGCGGCATTCAAGAAACTCAAGAGACAAGGAAAGGAGAGAGAAATGTTAGTTTTGATAGAGGGCAACATCGCCGCTGGCAAGAGCACGATCTGCGAAGCATTACAGGGGCATCACTTCCCCGAGCCGCTCATCGGCTTCCTGCCGCTGTATTACGATGACCCGTGCCGCTGGGGATACACCATGCAGATGACGGTGCTGACTCACAGATATCGTCAATGGAAGCTCGCACAGGCCATCTGCCTGAACGATGCCAAGGCCGACTGCCTGCTTGACCGCTCGCTGTTCTTCGATCACTGCTTCGCGCGAATGGTTCACAAGCAGGGCAACATGACCAGCCTCGAATATCAGTCGTACGTCGATCTGCACTCGGTGCTGCAAGAGCAAATCTACTTCCCCGACATCTGCCTCTGGCTCCGATGCAAGCCGGAGACGTGCCTCGAACGGCTCAAGACACGCAGCCGTTCATGTGAGGCTGGTGTGCCGCTAGAGTATCTGGCAGCGCTCGATGCCGAATACGAGGATGCCATGCAGACGTTCAGCAGCAAGTGCCCCGTTGTCGAGATCGATGCAGAGAAAGACTCATGGAACGTGCTGTCTCAGTGCCAGCGCGCCATCGCGCAGCGCAGAGAGACGATCAATGACACTTGGCCGCGCTGGAAAGGCGGTCTTTGAGACAAAAAAGCCCCCGAGAAGTCTTCCCGAGGGCATGTACCGCAAGGAGATTTGCGAGGCACACATGCAGTGCATGCGCGATTAGCACAGGATGTTTGATAATGTCAATCGAAAAGCTAAAGGCCGCAGCTGAGGTATTTCTGGAGGCCTACCTTGCCAAACTTTCCGATGCCTCGGAGAAGCATTATTTAGCGTTTTGCGGCGACGGGGAAACAGTCGAGGCGTTCAGGAACGCGATCGACGCCCGGCTCAGGGTGCACTCATCGGGAGGCATCTGCTACGCCATTTTGCCGGGCCTGCGCGGCGCGAAGGCTCATTATTTGGGGCCAACGACAGACCGCCAATGGTGCGCGCTTATTTGCAGGAAATATAAGATTTCGTGAGGAGATTCATGCATGTCAAAAGAAAACGTCAAGACGCTCGAATTGAGCGCACTCCGGGTCAAGATACAGCTATTCCGCGTGGCGTTCGCCGACATGAGCGTCAAGGCAACGGAAGCGCTCATGTACGCGCAAGAGCTGGGCTTGAATGAGGAAGCATACTCCGACATGTTCGGCTCAGGAAAGCCGTGTGCCGGAAGTTTTATCGGTCAGACGGATATCATCGAACACATGCTTGAGGAGAGGCGCAATGGCAGGCAGACCGAAGACTAAAACCGCCGAAGAGATAGCCGAGCGGAAACGTGCAGAACGACAGCGCTGGCAGGAACGGCACCGCGAGCGCATGGAGAACGACCCGGAGTATGCCGAAGCGTTCCGCGCGAGATGCCGCGCAAACGTGCGGCGGAATCGGGAACGATGCAAGGACGACCCGGAAGCATTTGAGCGACGGCGCGAAAGCAATCGGCGATACAGGGACGCGCACCGGCATGATGATGCTTATCGCCTCCGCCAGATATATTACAAGCGGCTAGCCCTGTGCCAGCGTGACGGGCTTCCGTATGCGTCACAGTCAGAATGGGTTGCCTCGCTGCCCCCGAGGCCAGAGGATACTGAGGTGTGTGGCTGGGCGCTGAGAGCGATAGAGCCCAGCAAGGGTCTTGTCCCGGGAAACTACGAGTGGGTCAAGCGTTGCAAGAGGTTGGTATTCGACGGGCTAAAGAATGAGCTAAATATCGGATGCGAGGGCACAGATAAATCCAAGCGCAGGCGCTTAGGCGATATCGCGAAGCGCAATAACATAGATACTGTCGAGGAGTTGGCCAAGTGTCCGGAGGCGCTGTCACGGCTGCGTGTAAAGAACATCGATCACGCCGCGAATATCGGCAGGTTCTTCGGGTATTCGCTCCGTGTGATTGACCTCGACGTTCGGCGGAACATGAAAACAACAAGCATCTTTTATGTCTGCCGTTGCTCGGTATGCAAGCGCACATTCTCGTGTCAGGCAGCACGGCTACTTGGCAGCAAGCACCGCCCCGGAAACACAGACTGTCCGTTTTGCCACGGTCGAGCGCGACGTAGCAAGAGGCGATCGAGAAATTCTGGGTATTACGAGCTAAAGAGAAAGCTGCACAACATCGTTGCGCGTGAGGACATCGCGCATGAGAGCCTTTCGCACTACACATGGCGATCGAGAAATATGGACTTCGCTGACTTCATCATTGATGCCAAGCTCGCCGGACGGCTTGATGAGATGCAGCAGATTTACGACATCTGAGGAGGAAACATGAACAGTTTTGACGGTGGAAAAGCTAATTATTACTGCGCGAACGGCATCGAGGCACAGGATGTCATCGAGGCGTTCGAGCTGAACTTCGCGCGAGGTTCGGCGCTCAAGTATCTGCTTCGTGCCGGCAGAAAGACCGACAATGAGATACGCGACCTTGAGAAAGCACGCGCGTACATCGACCGTGAGATACAGCGGCTCCGTACTGCTAGCGATCTGAACGGCCTGGCCCAGAGGGAGGCGCAGGCATGACCGACATCAACGACCTAAATGGACGCTTCTACATTCAGGAAACGCATATCAGGCTCAAGGACGGCGGCAAGACTACGCACAAGAACGGCGTTGTCTATACGCCTGCTGAATGCGTGGATTTCATCAACAACTCGGTCAATGCCCTGCTTCAAAAGCACTTCGGCGTAAAGATGAACGACCCCTGCGTCCATGTGCTGGATCCTTTCGCAGGCACGGGCATCTTCCTGAGCCGCGCCATCGAGCAGGGACTCATCGACCCTGAGCATCAGGATGTGCATCAGTTCGAGCTCATGCCGGACAGCGCCGAAATAGCCCGTGATAATGCCCGTGTGTCTTGCGAGTATGCAGGAAGTCACGGGCATGTGCATACGCACTGCGTGGACACGTTCACGCTCGATCCTCAGATCGACCCGAACGAGGTGCCGGAGCTTGAGCCATGACCGATGCCGAATATCAGGCTAAATATGGCTGGTTCGAGGGTGATTTCACGGGCATCAAGAGCGATGCCCGTGTGCGCAAATACGCCGAAGTCTATACCCCGAGATGGGTCGCCGAGAAGATGCTCGACGCTATCCCAGACGGCACGGTCGCCGATATCGAGGCAACAGTATTCGAGCCCGCTTGCGGCGAGGGAGCTTTCCTGACGTGCGTCCTACGGCGCAAGCTCGCCACAGCGCGCACCGATGCAGAGCGCGTGAGATGCTGCCAGACGTGCTATGGCCTCGACATCCAGTACGACAACGTTCTGGCGTGCCGCGAGAAGCTGTCACAGATAGCGGCTGACCATGGCGTAGATATCTGGACAGCTCGGTTCATCTTTGCCCGGAACGTCATCCACGGCGACATGCTGTTCTTCCCGATGATCGCCCGCATCTACGACTGGAAGAAACGAACATGGACAACTCTTGAGGAAATGGCCAGAAATTAGCCAGAATTGACCTCTGAGGGCAGTTTAATAGCTTTTACATGTAATTACAGGTTTGAACGTCAGAATGCAAATCTGGGGCATTCTGACGCAAAAACGGCGAAAGCCGCGCAATCATCCCGATTGTGCGGCTTACTACGATTTAGAACAGAAAATAACAGAACAGACAGCTTATTTTGGGGGATTTACTCGCACCATTCTGAACGCGCGTGCCAAACAAGCAAACCATCTCAAGACGGCATCCTATCTACCTTCCGCTTGGTAAAACCTGACCTGCTTTCGCAGTGTACATTGTTTCAGAAATAACTGTCTTTTCAAAGCGCAACGCCCGTGGGCAGATGCAGGCACAAGATATCAGGGCGAGCATTGCCGATCAAGTTATTTCTGTTCTTCCCTTGCTTTTGGCGTAAAGTATTCACGATATCCCTCATCATCAATGCCATCGGTCTGAAATGATAATTCGTTTATACCGTAAGCCTCCATCAAGCACATGTGACAACAGAATATTCTGTCATCGCCCGAAGAAACAATAATATCGTCTCCAGGCATGATTTGAGATTGACAAAAGCTACAAACAAGCGGCTCATGGGACTCAGCAAAGCGTCGTTTATCCTCATCTTCCTCTTGCTCCTCTTCTATTTCACATGCGCCATTATACTCAAGCGCGCATTCAACCGAACAAAACGGATCGCCATTGACGTCCGCATAGTACACATCGTCAAGTGGATCGCCGCACATCTCGCAAATGCGCGGCATATCCTGCTCAAAAACTTCGAGTTCGGCGCGCAAACAGACCCTGCAATAATAACTGCCGTTCCACTCCCATTTCGCATCCGAGCAGCACATTTTACATTTCTTCTCGCTCATCGTCCTCTTGCACCTCCATCGCGTTCTCAACAGTTTCGCAGATTTTGTCAAAGTCTGGATTAACAATCCTGTGTATCTTCTCAATGCAATCCTCTATGCAATTCAAAGTATAAGGTTCACCAGCCCAAGTATAATAAGATTCACCAATGTCGTCTTCTTCACGCAGCTTGTTGCAGTATTCCTGCATTGCAATGCAAAGTTGTGATATTGCTTTTTCCTGTTCAGTCATCGTCTTGCTCCTCCTCCTGTGCCTGTGTTATTGGCGAATATTTGACCGCCATATAATCAGCAGTCAACGCCATAGCTGGAATCAGCAGTATGAAAATCAGAAGTATCGACCACTCGTACTCCGCTATCAGGCGGTCGATTATCTCACAATCGCGTGAACAGTATGGCAGACCGTTGTCTCCCTTATGCACCTCTTTACACTTCCGCCCGCAATTCTGGCAGAATACAGGCTCACTCATCGTCTCGCTCCATCGTCTCCGCGCTCACAACCTTATTGGCGTAGCGGATGGGATACTCCGGCCGCCAATTCTCCTCGCAAAAGACCTGCCCCAGACCGATCAACTCTTTCATACGCGGCGTCGCGCGTCCATGCTCGTACGCAACGCCCAGAGTATCGCAGGTATCCGCCAAGATTGACAGCGCGCGGGCAATCAGAAATCGCTCGCGATTTGTGATGCGCACATAGCGGTCAACGTGTTTATCGTCAGTCATCTTCTGTTACTCCTCGCTTGTGAATAATGTTTTGATTGTCGTCGTCTCTTCGCAAACCGCAACGCGCTTGCGCGATTTGCGATAGCCCTCAGCCACCCTAATCGCGTCCTCTTTGTCGTAGGTGCAATACTCTCTCGTATATACATCGCCCTCATGTCCTACATATCGAACGATGTATATAACGTATCTCTTCGTGATGCTGTCTGGCGGTCTAACGATCGACTCCATCTTCCTGTTCCTCCCTACGTTCGAGCGTCACGCCCACGAGCTGCGTCGAGTCGAAGTCATCGACGGCCTCAAGAACGTCGAGTGCCATATCCATGACGCGGAACAGCCGACGATATTCGTCAATGTCCTGAGGCACAGCCTCCACATCGTCCATGAGCTCGTTCATCTCCCTGCGGCAATGCAACACAGCCCTCGATAGCATCTCGACCAGCATGTCTGGTCTAACCTCAATCTGCACAATCTGTCCCATCTTCCTGTTCCTCCCGTCTTTCAATCGTCAAAAGTAGCTCGTCCTCATCGTCGAAGTTATCAACGGCATCCCAAAGTCTTGCTACGTCCAGCAAGTTCTCGCTTAAGCGCTTGACTTCATACATATCATCAACCTCCGCGAGTTTCTGCCTATATAGCTTGCACGCGCTCACAATGATTTCACTGAGCGAGTCCCACGCGATTTCTACCTTTGCAATCATTCCTGTTCCTCCCCATACGGCAGATGCTTGCCGTTGTCGCGTATTTCCGAGATAAGTTCGGCGACACGCTTGAGGTACCCGCCTTTCTCGACAAGCTCCTCACAATCCAGCTCATCAAAATGCCGCTCGCTCAGTAGTTTCCGCGCCTCGCGCAGCACATCGTTCGCCGCGTGTTTGAGAATGTTGATGTCTTCGTAATCCTGCGGTGTCATTTCTGTTCCTCCGTGTTCATTCGGTTATGTCAATGCCAAGAACCGCGCCTGTCTTGAGATCGCATTCGGCACACGCAAGACCTCCAGACGCCGCACCGAGGGCATTCTGTGCGCGATAGCTCATGCACACGCGGTATGTGCCCGCATCCGACAGCGGCGGGAACAGCCGCGTGTCCTCGATGCTCAGCGTCTCGGGGTATTTCAGCTGCCTGCGAAGCGCGGCAACGGCTTTCGGATGACCGCCTGTCATGGCGTTCAGATGCCGCTTCTTGGCGCATTCAAAGCGCGTATCCGTGTCGAGCGCCTCATATCCCGATGTGCAGATGTCAGCTTCGGGACGCGGCTTATCCTGGCTGGCCTTGCCGATGGCCCCGAACAGGATGACTATCCCGACAAGCACGGCAAAACCGATTAAAATCTTCTTTTCTGCATTCATGTGTCTTTCTCCTTGCGTGAATGTGCCCTTGCGGGCACGAAGTCCTTGAATTTCAATGATTTAAAGCTATTGCGCGTTCATACCATGATATGGGAGGGTGACCGATTTCGGCCTCGTAGAGCTTCCGTAGCACGCGCGCGGCACTATCTAGTTGCAGGTCATGCGCTGCGCTCATCCTCCCTAGCCGCGTGTCAGTATCCTCGTACCGCCGACGAAGCGCACGCAGTTCAGGGTCTTCCGTATCTGCGATCCATCGGTCTGTCTCTGCTTCCATGATTTGCTTTGCCAGCATGCGGATCGCGTAATAGCTGTTTCCATGAATGCCGAGCAAACGGTCGATTTCTTTGATCGTCGTTTTGGCGCAGTATTCTTTCCGCGATATATGCTTGCACCATACCCTCAGAATGCCGTGTTTTGCATCGCCTGAGCATTGACCGCTTTTGTCATTGTACGAGCTCATATCTCCACCCATTCGGCATCGCAAAGAGCCGTTGTGCCATCGTCCTCAAAGCATGGCGTGACAGACTTCCCGCCATCGAAGCACGGTCCGGCTTGTCCGTCATGGCATACGGCCTTGCATGCGCCATCGGAGACGATGACGGCATCACCGTCTTTCGGGCAGTGCTCTGCATACCCTAGACCGTAGAACAGCCGCAGAGCATCAACCTGAGCGGCGCAGCTCTGCCATGCCAGCAGTGCCGAGCTGGCAAAGCGCGCGAGGTCTTGATTTGTCTTGAGCTGGTATGCCTGCGGCTTAGTGCATGGCGTGAGAAGCGCCGTCGGTGGACGTATCGGCTCCGCAGACGTAACCTGCGAATGCGTCGCGCACCCCGTCAGGAAGCTCGCAAGACAGCCACTCAGGATCAGAATTATCAATGCTCTGCACTCTTTCATCATGCTCACCTAATGCCGCCATGATGGCGGATGTTGCCCGCAGCACTGCCTCATCTGCCCGGCGTGAATACTCACGGAGCGCGGCATTCTCAGCGCGTACCGCTGCCAGCGCGACCTGAGCGTCATGCGCTTCGGCCTGCGCGCTCTGGATGTCTTTCTGTGCCTCGCTGTCTGAACACTTGACGATGACAAGGCTCAGACCGATGCACATCAGGCTGTATATCACGATGGCTATGCCCTGCTTGACTGTCATGCGCCGCCCTCCAAGAAGTCGCTGACAAGCACGCGGATTATCTCGCTTGCCGTGGTACTGTCCTTGGCGGCACGGTCAAGCAGAGCCTGCCAGTCGTTTCGCGGTATCTTGATCGTGCAAACGACAAGCTCGCCTTGATACAGCTCGCCTTTGCAGCTCTGGAGTGCAGTCCTAGGCTTAAATTTCAGTTTTCTCGCCATACATACTCCGATGAATGTGTGTGCCAGCATAAACGTCATCATAGTCACGCGGCACGATGACCTGACAGGCAAAAGTGCCATGCAGTTCCCGTATTGCGCCGGAGAACCTCGTCACCTTTCCTCCGGGACGAGACAGGTCGAATGTGACCGCTCTGGACGTTATATCGCAGACTTTCCCGACGCCCATAGGCCGTGCGTTTGAGGTTATCAGATATTCTTGACCGACTTCAAATTTCTTCATGTATTCACCGGGGATACGGGGGCATCTGCCCCCACCTATTATGCCGCCTTCTTGCTCGCGATGGCGGCCTTCAGCGCGCTGATGAGCTCCTCAGCCGTGTACTCGATATCCATGTCAATGTCTTCCCAGAGGTAGTTCATGATCTCGGTCGCAACTTCATATTCGAGGATGGCGGAGTCATTGCGCGTGATGCTGTCGAAGAAGAACCATGTGCCATCATCTGTTGTAAATGTGACCTTCTTGGCAGTGCGTAGCTCGCCGCGGGTGGCAGGGTTGAATTTTTTTTCAGCGCTGCGTCCGTCACGAAGGATCGCATAGTAATTATCGTCGCTGCTGTCGCATTCGCAGTAGAACTCTTCCGTCCACATCATCATCTCGTCGCGCGTCATGATGCCGAACTGAACGCTCGTGAGTTCTTCGGAGAGGGCCGCGATTTCTTTGAACTGCTTGAATGTCATCATCTTTCTGTTCCTTTCTGTTCTCTGCAAGGGCTCCATCGCCCTGACAAGTGCGTTTATAGGTGACTTAACTTTACAAGTCAAACAAAAAAATCAAAAAAAATTCAAGGGTCTCGTGCCCTTGAATTTCCTACACTTGCGGCTCATCTCGACGCGGAATACTTCTGAACGCCACGGGCTATCGCATCGACGACTTTTCCCTGATATTCGGCATCACGGAGCATCAAGAGTTCTCCGGGATTGCTCATAAATCCCGGCTCTATCACCATCGCGAGCGCCTTGGTATGCCGCAGGACAAAGTATTTCTGCGTCTCGCGCACTTTCCTGTCAGCCATGCCGCAGGCATCGACAAGAGCCGCCTGAATGAGCGTCGCTGGCAGCCATGCACGCGATCCAGTCCACACCCAGACCTCGGAACCGCGCGCTTGAGCCGATGACGCGGCGTTCAGATGCAGGCTGATGAACAGCTCTGCCCCGAAAGCGTCAGATAGGCGGCAACGCTCGCGAAGCGACACATCGACATCCGCAAGCCGTGTGAGCGTCGTATCATGCCCCATGCGCTCAAGACGATGCGAAAGCTCAAGGCACATCGGCATCGTCAGGTCGGCCTCACGGATGCCCTGATAGACCGCGCCGGGCTGGCATCCGCCATGCCCTGGATCAATGCAAATTCTCATGTTCACCCTCCGCTTTTATTTCGACCTTGAAGTCGCCCTTGCTCGCGGTCACGGAAGAACCACGATGCCAGCCGTTTGCCAGTATCTTTTCGAGCGTCCGGAGGCCGACGTAAACACCGACAATGATGAGGCCGCCCGTCAGGATAATATGGCGGGCGTCGTTGGAAAGCGCGTTGAAGTCAACGACCGCGCCGATGAGAAGCGCGAGGATGACAACGACAACGCACCAGCGATATGAGATATACTTAGGGGCTTTCTTGTCAAGCACAGGCAACAGTATTCCGAAAACAATGACGAATGCGATGATAAGTATCGTCGCGAAAGTTGGGCTAATCATTCCTTGCACTCCCGGGCTGATTGAACAACAGGTTATACAGCGGGTGCGACGTGTTCCATGTGAGCGTCGTACCGGATATCGTGTAGAGATCGGGCGGCAAATCCCATTCGGAGCCGCTGATCCACGTCGGGGCATATCCGGGCTTGATGACGATGCCGCACTCGGTACCAGTCACGCTTGCGCCAGAGCTCGTATAGAACTCGGGCAAGCTGTTATACATCTGGAGTTTCACCGTGATGGCGAGCTGCCCGAAGTCCTCCATATACGAGCCGTTCCAGAAATACACGGTCTCATATTCTGCGCCGCCGGGCTGTTCCTGATTTGACGTTGCCAGCAGGGTCTGCGTCGCATAGTATGACGGCGTCCAGAGATTGCTCAGCGAGCTTCCGCCGTTGAAGTGATACATCCACCAGAAGCCGCTCGTTATGCGCGTAACGCCCGAAGGAACTTGTGTCGTAACGCCGATAGTGACAGGAACGGGGAACGGAACGACGCTTGATGTGGTATAACCCTCGGCATTAAGACCCGCCTCGCCATAATCCCACTTCTTGTCGTAGCCGATGCGGTCACGGACGAAGTACCATGTCCTGCCGCCCTTGGTATAGCTCCACGCTGGCGTAGGCGTGCGGGCATAATCATTCGTGTAAACCTCATCGTCCACAAGGTCGGCGGGGATGAAGTAGGCGCTCATGGATACAACAGAAAGAACGTCAAAAGACGCAAGCGTGCCCGTGTCATCAACTATCTCTGGCTGAGACAGACCGGATTGATAAGATGTTGCGGTGTTCGATGTATAAGTCCCGTCGTAGCCGTGCATCGTCGTGCCGCCAGATGTGACGACCTCAGTCAGCTCGGAGCGCGTATATGGCGCATCAAACGGGTATTTTTCTTGGGAGTCGATAAGATATGTGGTCTGGCCCTGCGAGAATGCCCACGGGTCGCCGACACCGACGTTCTCATCATGCAACGGCCCGAAATACGGTCGGGTTGTCATCAGGCCAGCGTCATACAGCTCACCCGGAGCTATCCATGAGATGCCGCCGTCGATGCTGTACGCATTGCGCATGTAGTTATGTATGGCGTCGTACTGGATATGCGATCCGATTGAATACAGCTCGGTGTTCTCTGACTCAAGCCCGGCTTCGACGGCAAGATGAGCCGTGCCGAAGATGCCAAGGAAATGGCTGTATTGCTCGGTCAGATAGTCGTTGAACGAGCCGTCGAACGTACCAGGATCATAAGGCGCGGTCCAGAGAAGCAGGTCATCGGGGCGCTCCGCGAACATCCTGAACGTATCTTTGCCGTCCCATGAGCGAACAGCACTGACAGCCGTTGCCCCGCCTGCAAGCAAAAGCTCGATAAAGCTGCCGTCCTCGGGCTTGACGTAAGAAGTGCCGTCATCATACACAACGGCAGGGGCACTTGGAACGCGCCCGCCTGTACGTCCGCGATATTGCAGCCATGTGCGCAACGTGCGCGCGGCCAGACGGCGCTTGTCCTCGGTCTCTGCACGCGCAAGCTGCCGCCATGCCGGGATGCGCAGAGCCGCCGCAAGAGTGTTCAGGATATCAGAGTCGCCGATAAGCAGATCGTCCATGCCATGCGCCAGCGCATAAATCGCGGCCATGCGATAAACCGTGCTGTTCGGGGTCTGCGTGTCGAACGGAGCGCCGCACACTTCGGCGACTGCCTTGAGGACGGGCTCGAATGCCGTGCCCTCGAAGCCGCTCGGAATAACATCTGTGGCGTCATAGAGCGTGATAGACATCACAGCACCTCCTCTCCCGTTCCGCCTGTATTAAACGGCGATGTCTCGCGCGGGATACGGCTCGTTATCGTGATATTCAGTGGAAGAAGCGGAACGACGCAGTTTGCCGGTGCCTGATAGATGTCAGTAGCGCTATTGATGAACGTGGTCTGTGCAGATACAGCGCCTAATTCCTGAGCCCACATGCTTATCTCCGTTGCCGTCATCGTCAGCCCCATCTTCTCGTTGTACTTCGCGACAAGCCTGCGATAAAGCTCGGATATGATCGTGTTTTCCTCATCCTGAGTCAATCCTTGATAGACTGTAAGCTCGATGCTCGTACTCAAGCCGGAGCAGCTGTGGAATGCCGGTCCGACGATAAGACCCACGCCTGCGAGCTTCGCGTTCGCCATGGCATCACGATAGCCGCCATAGAAGCGCGCGAAATAGTCATCCGTGCTGTCGGCACAGTAACACACCCAGCTGTCAAGACCTGTCGTTATGGCATACACATAAGGCGAGCTGTACCACGATTGCACTCTGCCAGAGTTGTCGAGCGCTTCGCTCGTATATGCGTCAGAGATGCCATCGACCTGACGTGCCGTGAAATTGTAGTACTCTTTTGAGCCCGGCACTCGCAGCGCATGCATCTGTTCGGCGATGCGAGCCGCGAACTCCGCGTCTGTTTCTTCGTCACGGCCTCCGCATGACGGTATCTCGGTCACATAATTGCCGTTGCGATATACAGTGGCTATCCCTGCGCTGGCAGTGCCCCCCGAATAGTCCACGGATACACCTGACGATATATTCGTTGCAAGGTCTGTATCGACGGTGCTGTCAATGCCGTTAGCCTGCGTGCCTGTTTCCTCCGCGAAGAACGGGACGTAATAAGGCCCGTTTGCTTCGGCAAGGAACGTCTGCTGATAGTCGCCCTCGCCGCTGAATGTGATGCCATGCGCGGTAAATGTGCCGCTGTAATGCGCCGTTCCGGTCGTTCCGACTTCCAGGTCAAGGCGCACCCACATGACAGCGCTGCGGGCAGGGAGCCTGTCCATGTAACCGTAAACACATGTGCTGTCGGCAATGCGGTCAAGAGCCTCGCCCTGAGCGTATGTGAGCAGCGCGCTCTTGGCAGCGGCGTCCGCAAGCGCCCGTGTCTGCACGATATACGGCATCAAAGCCATCGCCTCAAGCATGCGAGGATCGCTGTCTGTCGGGTTATAGCCGAGATAGTTGTATAAGGCTGTTCTCAGTTCTTCCTTGATGACCGACGGCGAGGTCTCCACCGTGTAGAAGTCTTGCGCATTGAAGCGCGGGATATTGTCTGCCATGCTAGTCCTCCGTGTCTATGACCTTGAGATAAATCTTTGCCCTGCCGTCAAGATCGCCCGCGACATGACCGCTCGCCACGCGGACGCCTTGCACACGCGCCTCGACTTCCTGAGCGGCAAGCGCGAACGTTCGCTGCCTTTCTGCTGGCATAGCGGCATCGATATCCACCAGCACGCCGAACGAGCGGTCGTACGGGACAGTTCCGCGTGCCATCGAAAGAACCGCCGCTATTTCCTTGTGCTTGCGCTCTTTGTCCGTTTTCGGAATGCTTAAATCATCCATTGCTTGCCCTCGTTTCGACTAATTGCATCGTCCATGTGACCGTCTGGAGCACGTCGCCGTTCCATGCGTCCTCGGAGAATTGAATGCTCTGCACAACAAACATCCCGTAACACCGGCTGCCGCGCGTCAATGCGCGAGCCGTTCCATCCTGCAAAGACATTAGCTCAAGCATCGCGTCATCGAGGTCGCCTGTAAACTCACGCGAGAACACGCCTGAGAGCGTTATCTGTGCGCTATCGGTGCCAAGAGACTCTACTATCGGTCTGCCCTCTATCGTCGCATGTGAGGACATCCTAGTGGCTCTGCTGAACCGCAACGAATTGAACGTCTTTCCGTCCTTTGCCTCGAATATGTATTCGCCGAAAGAGCCTATTACCATGATGCCTCCTTAATCCGCAAAGACGCTCCGTGCATCCGTGTCGCCTGCGATATATGAATTATACGTTGTCGGAGTAGGCGTGGCCCCTGTGCTCGCATGAACGTGCGTATTGAATGCCGTGACGATTTGGTCAAGCGCGCTCTGTATCTCGGACAGCTCGCTGTTCACATGATCTGCACGGGCGACTTTCTGGACAAGCGAAAGGTCTTTTCCGAGCTTGACGCGCTGTGCCTGTGCTTCGATATCGCCGCTTGCCTCCACATGCACGGTCTTGGTCTGCACCGCTATGCCGTCCCCAGTCGGCACGCCCTGCTTGTCGCTGTAAACGCCGCCGAGGATGAGCGAGTTTTCTGGCTTCTCATCGTCGAACAGAACCGCAACAACATCGTCCTTGAGCGGCGCGATCCATTGCCGCTGCCCGCTCGACTGACCGCCTAACTGGAGCGTCATGCACTCAAGCTCTGCGTCGCCCTCTATGCCCGTGAGCTTGACGCTCACACGCGGCGGCTTGATGCCCGTGACTTTGCCATATACAAGACTTATCATATCGCCCGTGCCTCCACCTGCATCGTCTCACCGTCCGCAGACCGCGTATATGTCATCTGCGTTATCTGCATCCGGCTCGCTCCGACTACGCCCAATATCGCGCCCGCAACATACCGCGAATCTGGTATGACCGTCAATGTGTGCACGCCCTGAGACAGCGCAATATCATCGTAGAGACCGACGGCATCGTCGAGCGTGAAGTCAACACCGATATCAGAGCCGTCACCGTCACCGGCAGAGGATGTAACGACCTCAGCGGAACGCGGGTCATACGACCGGCTCTGCACTTTCGCTGGCTTGAGGCCGTCAACGTTCCCAAGAGACTCGATGCTGCTTGACGTGATATCTACCGTAACCTGGGGCGTGCCGCCATTGTCACTCTGTTTCGGCGCGATAATTGACACTTTCGTTGCTGTTGCCCGCAGAGAATATCCTGACTTCTTGGCATACCGTTCGAGAAGATGCCATCCGCTCTCGTTGTAGCGAACGACGTTCTTAAGTTTTACGTCCTTTTTGGGGCAGTATTGGGCTTTCAGGCCGCATTCAGCGCAAACCTTGGATAAAAGCCCGGATAGCGTTATGGATGCAATAGAGGGCCAGCTGGCGCGCGTATCGATGATCGCCCCGGATTTGGGTGGAGGAGAACCTGAGCCGCGACCGCTCGGGGCTTTCGTCGTTGCCGGTCTCGCCTTGCACTGCCATGTAACGGTACGCGGCGATGAGGATACAGCGACTGACTCGATGGAATAAGGCTCTGCCGGGATATCGCCGAGCTTGACCGACAGGGAGTCGCCTTTCGTCGCCGCCCAGTCACGGGTAAATCGTCCGTCGGTGTTGCAGAGCGTGATGTCGAGCGTGCCTGCGGCCTTGCCGATGCGCTCCGTCAGCGTAAGGCTTTCGGCGAAGCGTGATATCTCCGCATCAAGCCTGTTGTATGTGATAGTCAGGTCAAGCATCGTCACGCCTCCACACGGGGAGCTGTGACGTTGTCTTGGCATCGGGACGCAGTTCGGGCTGGCGAAGCTCCGTGCCATTGTCAAAGCGCCATATCGTCAGCAAAAGCGGGTCAAGCATGCCGTTTTCTGCCATGATGGCCGCCGTTGCCATTTCAGAGCCGTATGCCTTGAGCGCGACCTGATCCCATGTGTCTGCCTGTGTTGTCCGATATATCGCCATGATCAGCCCCCGTAAACAAGCCCTGCCTGTGAAAAACGTTTCGCCATCTGACCGTATGCCGTGCCGTTGCCAGCAGCGATCGCGCGCTGAACGTCAGCACCTGCACCCGGAGCCGAGCCACGCGCATCAATCGTGTTGTTTATCGTCACACCCTGCGGCGAACCTGCGGAACGCCACGACAAGCCCTGTCCCTGCGTAAAATCAACGCGCCCGAATTTCACGGGGCCGTCGCCGACAAGACGGCCAAGAAGCGGAACATCCCTGGCTTTCTCGCGTAGCGCGTTAAGCCCTTCCTCGATGCCGTCAAGCAGGCCGTTCATCAGGTCGGCACCGAGCGCGCGCATCGCGTCCGGAAGTCCCTGCGCTCGCGCGACAAGGCCGTCCCATTTCTCGCCCAGCCAGTCAAACAGCTCTCCGGCCTTGCCCCACATTGAGTCAATGATATCGGCCCAGATGGCAAAGCCATTTGCGAAGCTCTCAGTGCCCACGTTCCAAGCATCAGCAATGTCTTTAATTACCTTGACGATGCCTGTGGCGATATATGTAACAGCCTGAGCGGACGGCACAATCACGTTAGAGACAAAGTTTTTGATTTCGGTCTTGTTATCAGAAATGATACCAGTCACTTCTTTCGCGGCATCCAGCAGCACCGGCATGACAGCAACGCCTATTTCTTTCTTGATGCCCTCGAAGCTCATGCGCATGTTTTCCATGGCATCCGCAGTATCCTCTGCGAGCTTCGTTTCGGCTTCCGTTGCGACGTTTCCGGTACGTTCGGCTTCTTTGCCAAGCGCGCGCAAGCCGTCAGAGCCTACACTCATGGCCTCCGCGATACGCATGCCGCCACCGCCGAACAGTCGCGTTGCTTCTTTGGCACGCTCGACGGGGTCCTCGATAGCCGCGATACTGTCGGCTAGACGCAGGAACATCTCCTCAGGATTAGAGTTCTTTATCTCATCGACTGTTATCCCGAGCCCCTTGAACTGCTTGAGGGCTTCTTTTGAGCCGTTCGATGCCTCATCCATGCGCTTCGTGAGCGTCTGAAGTGCAGTGGAGAACTGTTCGTCGCTTGCACCGCCACGGCGCATTGCATACGACAGCCGCTGATAGCTCTCGACATTGATGCCCAGCGCACGGGAGTTCTTCGCGAGCTCATCGAGTGACGAGGTCATTTCCTTGGCCATGCTCAGCCCGGCCTTGCCAAGTCCGACGATGGCCGCTGTTGTGCCAACGACTGCGGCAGTTACTACCATGGCTTGCGGCGGGAGTTTCCCGAAGACCTGAGCGATCTTGTTCATTCCGGGGAGCGACTCAAGCGACTGCATGCCCATGTTGCGCAAGTTTCCTGCGGCATTGCGCAACGGACCTGCACTGCGGCGCATCGTCACGCCGAGATCGCGTGCGCGTTGCTCTGCAAGCTGTAACTGCCTGCCTACGCGTGGATCGCGGAAACGGTCGTAGTTTGCACGCAGACGTGCCACATCATTCGCTGCACGGCGCATCGCGAGCTGGTCAGCGAACGGCTGTCTCTGCTGTGAGAGTTCCTGCTGGCGACGGCGCAGGGCTTCAAGCTCGCGTTCAAGACCTTTCGCGTCTTGACCGGCGACACCGAGCGAGCCCGCGAGCCTGTCATACTGCGACTGGAGTTTCTTCGCTTCCTTGACGTTGCCCTCGGCAGTCGCCTTTGTAATCCTTGCGCGCATCGACTGGAGCTCGGTCAGCTTCTGTTCTCGCTTTCCGAGCTGTCCGAGCTCTTTGTCGAGCCCGTCTACCATTGACTGCGCGCTCTTAAATGCTTTCTCGTAGTCGGGGCTGAGCGCGGCCTCAAGCTCTACGGTCTGTGTGATATTCTCAGGCATGGCTCATCTCCCGCGCCGCTTGGGCGTAAGCATCCGCCCACGATTGAAGCTCCGCGAACGGCAGAGCATAGAGCGCGAGCGGGTTTATTGATGGCATATACAGGGCAAGCCGCACCGACAGCTTTCGCGCCGTCAGTCGCGGATCGCCCTTGCCAAAAAAGCCAAGAAATTCTGCGAGACGATAGACAGCATCACGGGGTACAAAGCCGGGTTCATCTCGTCAATCGTTTCGGGTGACACCTCAAAGAGCCTTCCGGCAAGGCGGCGGCAGAATGCGTTGTCATCCGTCCAATACCCGCTTGAAATCGGAGGCGGCTCAAGCGCATCGAGGTCGCTCGGACGCATAAGGCCAAGCTGGCCTTGAATGCGCTCCGAAACGAACGTCCCCGTGCCCTTTGTCTCTGCAAGGATAGCGTGTATCTGGTCATTGAGTTTTTGGGCCGTGGGGGACATGTTACACTCCAAGGAAGGTGTTGATATTCAGTGTCTCGTTGATCATCGTGCCATCAGATGCACGGATTTCCGCGATATTGTTGATCTTGTCGAAACGGCAGAGGACGATGCCGTTAAGCGAGCGCGTTTCTTGCAAGACCTCGAACTCTGCTGAACATCCCATCTCATTGCTGTTAGAGATCGTGCCGGACGTGATGCCACGGGCAAGGACGCGCATGAATGCAGAGAAATTCTGCTCGACAGCCTGAGACATGGCGTTCAGGCCCTGAATGACCGCACGGAACTCAAGGTCATGCACGCCGGGAGCGAATGCCGACATAAGTTCTGGCGTATAGACGCGCGTCGCGAATGTCGCCTGCGCGGACTCGAAATTCCCGCGTGTAGGCGTGGAGATCGTGCCGCTGATGCCCGCGCCTGTTACGTCTGCTGTCGCGCGCGTCCAGTTCGCGAGGGTAAGCTCGCCCGTGCCGACAAGCCTGCCGTTGTCAAGATAGCATCTGCACTGGCATACTCGCTCAGGTACTGCAATCGTCAAAGGATCCATATTCTACCTCCTTAGCTCAGGCTGTCAGTAAAGCCCGCCACATCATACTCGAACACGTTGGAAAGCTGTTCCATGGGAGGCGGCGGAGAGATGAGAGTGCGAATGAACACGCGACCGTCAAGCAGGCTGGCGGGGGTATTCAGGTCGGCATCGAGCGCAACGGACGCGCTGTTCACCATACCTGCACCGGTGAAGCCTTGCAAGCGCATATTGTAGCTGTTCAGCACGCCCTCAAGCTGTCGTTTGTTGATGGGGTTGTCGATGCGCGGCTCGCCGAAGACAAGAAAGTCGTTTTTGACATACTGAAAGACGCGACGAATAGGAATGAAGCGGTCTTTGGGGTCTGTATTGCCAGGATATGCCGACGTGTTGTTGCCCCACACAACCCAGCCCTTAGAATTATGCCTGAAAGTCACGATGCCGTGCGCATTGAAATTGTCGTTTGCGTGCGGACGGTCGAGGTACATGGCGTCGCCGTTCTCATCCACAAGGCCGTCAATGTACGCGAGCTTGTTGGACGGGGACACATAAGGAAAGCCGCCATTAGCCGCGTCTGTGGCCGCCATAGCGCCAAGAACCGCCACGCTCGGAGGCAGTATCTCTTCGCCCACAAGGCATCTCGGCGATGCATAGCTAAGATACGTCGTGCGCAGGGGGACAGTCGGCGAGCCGTTGCCCCAGTTGTAAGCAATGTCGAGAACAGATATCGCGCCGAAGCCACTGCCGTAGTCGGCGCACTTGGCGTTAATCTCTATGGCGTTAGCGCTGCCATACTTCGGGCAGAGGATGACACTCGGATATACACCGAATTCTTCATAGACCGAGTCAAGCGCGGTCAAGGAAGCCGTCATGTCTGCGGCCGTGATTGCAGAGCCGGTCAGTGTGACGGGAACGAAGAATGCATCGCCGCCGCCCACTCTCTTGTACCAGTGGCGCGCGGCTGCCATGAGGGTGCTTGGGTCTTCGCCGACGGCATTCTCATCGACCGCTCCGAAAGTGCTCAGAAACTCTTTCCAGGTCTTGCAATAATGGGGCACGCCCAAGGTCATAACGAGCTTGTCCTGCACGACAACCTCGTCATGCGCGGCGCTCAAAGAAATGGCTACATAGCCAGAATGATCTGTGATGGTAACGTCAGCCGACGGAACACCGCTGATAAGGCCGACGTAGCTATGGCCGCTCACATACGGAATTTTTGCCCCGCTCGCGTCAAGCGCATCAGTCGGGGTATTGAGCGTGTAGTCGCTCGTATCGACAGGCGTGCGATGCTCGGGCACGGTACCGATGATATAGGGCAGACAGGATGCCGCATTCACCCCCGGGACGATGGATGTGGCGGCTTCCGATACATATACACCGTGTAAATAAGCCATATTCGGCCTCCTATACTAGAAAATCGTTGTTATCATAAACAGGGTGCGGCACTTCAAACGTTGTAGTGATATGTGCCTGCACTACCGGTCGGATATCAGCCTCATAGATAGCCCATGTGAGCGCGTTGAAACGGCATCCCCACGGAAAGCCGGAGTTGTCGAACAGCGCGAGCTTGACCGCCGCAATATCGTCACGGATTGCATGATGCACCGCGCCGATGCTTGTGCTTCCTTCGTCGATGGCGCGTT
>JAEEGL011472367.1_pt1 | contig 27150 bp, 23 predicted proteins | sample 9134231 | NCBI WGS metagenome assembly JAEEGL01 (sample SAMN16246548, study PRJNA631951) | gut metagenome | biome: gut microbiome; feature: rumen; material: fiber-attached | host: Bos | place: Iran: Karaj | collected 2018-10 | reverse complement strand
TGGTTATTCGGTTGAGGAGGAAATGGAAGAGGAAGAGGTGTTTGTGGTGGTGGAGGATGATCCGGAATTCCCTGGCGGAATGGATTCGCTGAAGGCGTTTATTGAGAGGAACCTTGTCTATCCGCAATTGGCAAAAGACAACAAGATAGAGGGCAAAGTGTATGTCAGCTTCACGGTGGAGACAGACGGTAGTATTAGTAATGTAAAGGTGCTGCGTGACATTGGTGGAGGCTGTGGTGCCGAGGCTATACGTGTGGTGATGAAGATGCCCAAATGGAAGCCCGGCAAACAAAGAGGCAAGCCGATGAGGGTACAGTTCAACTTACCAATTGAGTTTAAACTGAAGTAGCTGTGAGGCACGGTCTGTTGCTGTGCGCGGTGCTGTGTGCGGTGTCGCTCCTGTCGTGCAAGGGCAGGGGCGACACTGTGCCTGCGCAGGTGAGTGAGGTTTGCGACACACTGCCTTGCGACACCGTGCGACGTACGGCCATCACCTTTATCATGGGTGAGGACAACTCGTTGTATAACCAATATTATACGCTGGCGGGGTATTACTATAGGCTGAATCCCGAGGAGCGGACCGAAGTGGTGGTGGATGGGTTGACCTCTTTGAGGCAAGTGCTGGACTATTTGAGCAAGCACCCGACAGAGAACGGGCTGCCTTACGGATTGATAAACATAGTGAGCCACGGCAATGAGTTTGTTGACCTGCAAATGAAGGTGGCGCCCGGTGGCAGGCGCACATCGGCAGAGGCTCTCTTTGATGCCATGCTGGATGGAACATTGGTACCGCCCGACAGCGGTGTGGTGGACAGCCAGACGGTGGTGTTTTTGCACGGCTGTGCGGTGGGCAACAATCAGATATTGCTGAACGTGTTGACGAGGGCGTTTGGTGACGAAAACGGGGTGAAGGTGAAGGCCTCGAAGCTGTTTGAATATTACGCCTACCTGTCGCAAAACAAGAACCCTATGTCGGTGAGGCATTATTACGCTAGGACATGGTATGGCTTCTATCACCCCGACTCGGTGATGGACGAGAAGGCGATGGTGCGGCAGCTGCGGCAACGTTACCCCGACGATACAACCCATTGGCAAGAGGGGTTGCGACGGAGGTTTCAGAACAATCCTTCGGAGCTGTACCACTATAGTTTTGAGGTGCCATGTACGTATGAAGAGGTGTATGGGGTAGGGGAGCGGTTGCCTGCTGTGAATGGGCCGCAGCAGCGTAGGCAGTGGCTGAAGGAACATCCGGAATTTGCAGAACTGATGGCAGTGACACATATCCCGCAACAGTATTTCCAGTTGAAATTCTACCGCAGGACATATCTCACCGAGGAAGAAGAGTTGGTGTACGGGTTGGTGGCGAAGGCTCGTGCAGGGGTGGTGTGCTTTATCCAGCCGCTGACAACGACAGACTCTTTGGGCACACCGTTTGTGCCCTATTGTCCCGAGGATAGCGACAGCAGCATATTTGCCTATTCCACCTTGCGCCCCACCCGTGTGGCAGGACCGTTGCGGGAGGCTGAGAAGGGGGCAGATTGGTGCGAGTTCCTTTTATATCAGAAAAAAGACGTATCTTTGTAACATGAAAGCCAATGATATTTTCGACATATTTGCTCGGCAGGTGGCTGAGTATCACAAGATAGATTCGGTGGATGCACCGACGCAGAATCCTTATGCAGAGGGCTCGTTTGAGCATCTGTTGTGGGAGAAGAGTCATGTGGACACGGTGCAGTGGCATTTGGAAGATTTGATACGCCCCGAGGATGTTGACCCTGTTGAGGCACTGCGGCTGAAACGGAGGATAGACAAATCGAACCAGATTAGGACGGATATGGTGGAACAAATGGACGACCATTATATGCGGCAGTTCTCGATGGTGGCAGTGCTGCCCGATGCCAAGATAAACACGGAAACTCCGGCATGGGCATTAGACCGATTGTCGATATTGGCATTGAAGATATACCACTTTGGCATTGAGGTGGCGAGGACAGACGTGAGTGCAGAGCAGCATGAACGTTGTGTGGCCAAGTACAACACCCTTTTGAAACAGAAAGCTGACCTTGTGAGTGCGATAGACGATCTGCTACAGGATTTGGCTGAGGGTCGTAGGAGAATGAAACTCTACCGTCAGATGAAGATGTACAACGACCCGCAGTTGAATCCGATGCTATACGGAAAGAAGTGAGCAATCGGGGTTATAGTAAGCGAGTGTTGGTTGTGCGCTTGTCGGCACTGGGCGACGTGGCGATATTGGAGCCTGTATTGCGACAGCGGGCATTGGCAAATACCGATGTGCTTTTCTTATTGGCGGCACCGCCACGGTTGGAGCCTTTGTTTCGTGGAATGGATAATGTGCAGTACATTCCTACTGAGAAACGACAGAACCCCCGCGAACTCTATGGGCTATTGTCTGCATTGAAGCCCGATTTGGTGGCCGACATGCATCATGTGTTGCGGACAATTGGGATGGACTGGCTATTCAGACTGCATGGGGTTCCCGTCTATGGCATCAGAAAACATGACAGGCGAGGTATTGCCTCTTGGCAGCGTTACGACCGAGTGTTTGAGCATTGTGGGCTGAAAGGCAGCGTGTCGTTGGGTGACTATTGGCAAGTGAAGCCTTCCGATGGGAGACCACGTGTGGTAGGTGTTGCTCCTTTTGCCCAACATCAGGGGAAGATATGGCCCTTGGGAAAGATGGAAAGGTTGGTGGCGATGCTTTCGGAACGAGGGTATCGGCTATGGCTGTTTGGCAGTGCATCGGAGGCATCGTTGTTAGACTCATGGGCAGAGAAATATGAGAGGGTTGAGTCGCTGGCTGGGAAGTATGGTTTCGCAGAAGAGTTAGAGCGGATTGAAACATTGGATGTGATGGTGAGCATGGACTCTGCCAACATGCACTTTGCTTCCTGTAAGGAGGTGCCGGTTGTCAGCATATGGGGGGCTACGCATCCCTCTCGAGGTTTTTATGGCTGGAGGCAGGACCCCACATGGGCGGTTCAGAAGGAAATGGACTGCAGACCCTGCTCCAAATATGGTAATAAGCCCTGCAAATATGGCGACTACCGGTGTATGCAAAGCATAGAACCAGAAGAAGTGATGGGACGCATAGAAACACTTTTGGGTAATTAATAAGGATATAATATGAGAAACATAATACTGGCCATAGTTATGTTTGGTGGCTTGTTGATGGGGTGTATGAATGGGAGTAGGGTTCAACAAGAAGGGATAAAAACCTTTTCGGTAAGTGCAACCCGACAGGTAGAGTTTGCCCCAGGCAATTTGGATATGGACGGGCATAGTTTTGTTGCCCACCAATGGGACTATGGATGGCTGTTGGGCTGGGGAACGGGCAATAGGCCTGCTGACACAACAGACGACTGGCACAACTATGTGAAGTTTGTGGATTGGGGAGATTGTTTCAAAGACGGTTGGCGTACACCTACAGCCGACGAATGGCATTATCTTCTGTTTGACCGGATTGGCGCGAACGAGAAGAGATCAGTGGGTACGGTCAACGACATGCACGGCTTGTTGCTGCTACCCGACGAATGGGTGTTACCGTCAGGCTGCGCATTTGTCAGTCAGGCGGTTGATTGGGAAATAAATAGCTATTCTATCAGTGAATGGCAACAGATGGAGAATGCCGGTGCCGTATTCTTGCCTGCGGCGGGATTCCGTTGGGGCGGGATGCCGTATGGGTTCAACTGCGAGGGTTTGTATTGGTCGTCTTCAACCCAGTCGGAGGGTTGCCCTTATACGATGCACTTCGATGACAAGATTTTGGCCGTGGATTGGGATAATACACCTCAATTTGGTCAGTCAGTGCGATTGGTGCGAGACTGTAAATAGCTATTGTTCCAGCGGAAGCGAGATAGTGAAAGTGGAGCCCTGTCCGGGTTCGCTTGAGACGCTGATGCTACCCTTGTGAAGGGCTACAACTTGGGCAACGTAGTTGAGCCCTATGCCGAAGCCTTTCACGTTGTGTACGTCGCCGGTGGAAACACGGTAGAATTTCTCAAAGATATGCTTTTGGTCTTCTTTGGCAATTCCGATGCCGTTGTCTGCTATTTCGCAGATGACATGGCCGGGTTCGGTGCGAGTGGTAATGGTGATATGAGGCTCGTGGTCAGAGTACTTAATGGCGTTGTCGATAAGGTTGTGCAGCATGTTGGATATATGCAGGTCATCGGCAAAAAGGGTGCCATTGATGTCACCAAGGTGGGTCTCGATAGTGCCGTGACGGTTTTGAAGGGTGAGTTTGAAGTTCTGAATAGAGGAGAGCACCAAGCTGTTTAGGTCTATTTCTTTTGGGTTGAGCGAGAAGTTCTTGCGCGACATCTTGGCGCTTTGCAGCAAGGTTTCGATGAGGATGCGCATGCGGCGATTCTCGTCGCTGATGATGTTGATGAAGTTGAGTCGAGTGGCGGCATCGCTGGTGACGCTCTCGTCCTCGAGCATCTCACATGCAAGACTGATAGTGGCGATGGGAGTCTTGATTTCGTGGGTCATGTTGTTGATGAAGTCAGTCTTCATCTCGTCCAGTTTGCGTTGGCTATAAATAGTGCGGAGCGAAATGATGAAAAGCAGGGTGATCAGCAGTATCATAAAGATGCTGATGATGGTGTAGCGGTTGGTGTCACTGCTGAGAAGCATTGGGGCGGGGGGGAAGGCGAGCACAACGAAAAGATTCTCGTCGGAGGAGATGCCATGGGGATGGAAGGAGTACTTGTAAGCGGTGTTGCGCAAGTCGTTGGGATTGGCGTCAGCGCTGCTGTAGAGGAGAGTGTCGGCATCGGATAGGAGTACCCCAATATAAGGTGTTATGTCGACACCGTTGATGATGAGTTCCTCACGTATGAGGGAGTCGAGCAGGGGGTAGTTGAGCTTGGTAGCGTCGATGGTGGTGTTGATGTCTATTGAGTTATTTCTGTTGTTGCGACTCTTACTGTTGTCGATGAGTCGGTTTCGGGCATTGAGGAGGGTGTTGTACTGTGAGAGTGCGTTCTCTTCGGTGGAGGAAAGGTGGGTACCAGGTTTGGCAAAGGCACTATCCTGAGTGGATATGCCGAAGAGGACTCGGTTTTCATCGTAAAAGAGTTCGCTGTTGATGCGGATGATATCCTGCATTTTCTCATTCATGTCGTCAATGCGGCGGAAGCGTTGCAGACGGTGGCGTTCGGCCTGAGACACATAGTCTTCTACCCTCATCTGGTCAAGCTGCGAAATAACCTTGTCGATAGCGTTGTTGACACTGATGTTGAACAGGTTCTCACTGATCTTGGCCGACTTCTTTGTCTGGCTAATTTGAATGATGACCAGGCTGATAGAAGCGATGGCGAAAATAGTGGACAGTAGAATCAGTAAATGACGTTTCATTCGTGGAGAGTTTTATTGATAACGGAAAGAGGCGTAAAAAATTATTGATTTGTATAATAATTAAGAAAAAAATCTTATCTTTGCATTCGCAAACAACAGGTGAGGCAAGCAGGAATGCCCCATCACTCAAATGAATAAGGACAGAATGAAGATAGGTGTAATCATTGCAATGGATATCGAGTACCGAAAGATGTGTGATGCTCTCGGTGGTCGTCCACAAGGCATTATCAACGGCAACGAAGTCGTCCTGTGGCAATGTGGCATAGGCAAGGTGAATGCTGCAATCGGCACAATCAACCTAATTACACAACACAATCCCGACTGTATTATCAGCACGGGATTGGCTGGTGGGATAGATCCTAGCTTGGAAGTCACGGATGTGGTTGTGGGCAGTCAGACTGCCTATCACGACGTGTGGTGCGGCGAAGGCAACGAGTGGGGTCAGGTGCAGGGTCTTCCAGCACGCTTCGATGCCGACCCAAAAATGTTGCAATGTGCTAAGAAAGTAGCAGAAAGCAGTAAACAAAGAGTGCTTTCGGGTCTGATATGCACAGGCGACCAATTCATCTCGGACAAGGCAACTCAGGCAGAAATAAAAACTCGTTTTCCAGAGGCCTTGGCTTGCGAAATGGAGTCGGCTGCCATAGCGCACACCTGTCTCCTTCGGCATGTGCCGTTCCTTAGTGTCAGGGTGGTGAGCGATACGCCTGGCAATACCGATGATCATCAACAACAGTGGTCTGACTTCCTTACTTTTATGAGCGACAAGTCGTTCCATTTTGTCAAGAGTTTTCTCGAACAATTATAATCGTCAATCCCCCCTATACATGGAAGTAATTCAAAGTTTTACAATCGACCATACACGACTGAAGCCGGGTATATATGTTTCCCGTATTGATAAGGGATTCACTACTTTCGACCTTCGCATCACCGAACCCAACCGTGAGCCAGCTGTAGCCCCCTCGGCTATGCACAGCCTCGAACATTTGATGGCAACATGGTTTCGCAATTCGTCTGTCAAGGACGATGTGGTCTATGTCGGCCCCATGGGTTGCATGACGGGCATGTACGTAATTATGACTGGGAGCTACAACGTCGAGGATATGCGTGCGCTAACCATTGATTGCTTGGAGTGGATATTGACTCAGAACGAAGTCCCCGCCACCACACCCGAGACCTGCGGCAACTGCCTGCTTCACGACCTACCCATGTGCCAATGGGAGAGTCGTAGGTACCTAGACCGTCTGCGCAACGATTTCCATAGTGAGTACGCCAAACTGCAGGTCACACTTGCCGACGGCAAAGTATTTGCTGATGCATAATCTGGTACCTCTTTTTTTCTTTATTATCAGCGTCCCAGTGCATTGCTCAAGAATTGAAAAAAATATAAGGAATACACAATATTTTTTCAAAAGACTAGTTATTAAACCGATTTTTTGACCAATTGGCCCCGTAGTTCAGCTGAATAGAACGTCGGATTCCGGTTCCGAAAGTCGTGGGTTTGAATCCCGCCGGGGTCACAAAAACTTCCTGATGTGAAGAATCTTTCCATTTTCTTTCGCGACACAAAGCCTTTCGCCCAGTTGGTTGGGTTGGCTTTCCTTTTTCTGGTTGGCTTTATTCTTGCCACAGGACTGCAAGTTCTGTTCCCCACCGATTTTTCTTGCCCTGCCATGATTCGTCAGGCATTGGCCACCCAAGGGTTGGCGCAAATACTGATATTTCTAATGCCGGCAGTTCTTTTCGCTCTGCTCTATCAGGGAAATATCAACTCATTTTTCCAGCTCAATTTCCAAGGGCGGAAATGGTTTCTTGCGCTCGTCGCCATGGTGGTGTTCCTCTTGCTGGTTCCTGTTAACGATTGGATTACATGGTGGAACGACCATTGGAATCTAGGCCCTTTGGAGTCAGAAATGCGTCGTTTGTCCAATGCCTCGAAGGCGGTGATAGAGAATATGCTCACACTAACCACTTTTGGCGATCTCCTGCTCCAACTGCTTGTTGTGGCATTGATACCAGCCTTATGTGAGGAACTCTTCTTCCGAGGAGCCTTGCAGCAGATACTGCGTCGTTGGTTTGGCAATATGCATGTGGCAGTCATAGTCACAGCCATTTTATTCTCGCTTGCCCATGGTGACCTCTATGGCTTGGTACCACGCTTCGTATTGGGACTTATATTAGGCTACCTATTCTTTCTCTCAGGCTCCATGCTGGTCAATGTATGCGCCCATTTCTGCAACAACGCCCTTATTGTGATTCTCTATTATCTCTACCACCAAGGAGTACTAGCAACCAGCCCCGACACACCCTTGCTCATGCCTTGGCTCACCACCCTGCTTTGCACCCTTGCCGCAGTGGCATTATTCATCCTCTATTTTTCAAAAAACGACAAAAATACCCACTCTCAAAAAACAATATGAGTGGTTACAAGTCAACAAATTGTGACAAAAATATAAAAAATCTAATTCTGATAACATTTTGATAATCAATGATTATAGTATAAAAAATTGTCTTTTAGGACAAAAGAGAGAAAAAAAATAATTATCGAATCATATTTTTTTTGTATTTTTGCAACCTGTTTCGCCTCCACGGAGGCATAGAAAAGAATATATAACATTTAAATTATTACAATATGACTAAGGCAGAAATCGTTGCTCAAATTGCACAAAAAACCGGTATTGAGAAAGTCGCCATTCAGGCCACCGTTGAAGAATTTATGAATGTCGTTAAGGAGTCCCTCTCCGAGGGTGAGAATGTCTACCTGCGTGGTTTCGGTAGCTTCATCATCAAAAAGCGCGCTGAGAAGACTGGTCGTAACATCTCCAAGAACACCACCATTATTATCCCCGCTCACAACATTCCTTCTTTCAAACCTGCCAAGACTTTCGTCAACGACGTTAAGAAGAGCGTAAAATAAGTAACTTTAAAAAACTGTTAACCTATGCCTAACGGTAAAAAACACAAAAGACACAAGATGTCTACTCACAAGCGCAAAAAACGTCTGCGCAAGAATAGGCATAAGAAGAAGTAAGGTACTTCTCCGTTAAGTCTAAAACATTTTTCAGCTAAAACAAATTACACACCGGCGGTCATACGCCAGTTTGTGTAATTTGTTTTTTATATTAATTGAATGAACAAAGAATTAATCGTATCCGTTTCCGAGACTGAAGTCCAACTGGCGTTGCTGGAGGACAAACAGCTTGTTGAGCTCCACAAAGACAAGGCTGGCAACAAGGTTCAGGTCGGTGACATTTATGTTGGCAAGGTTCGCAAAATTATGCAGGGCCTCAATGCTGCCTTCATTGATGTCGGGGAAGACAAAGACGGCTTTGTGCACTACCTAGACCTTGGCACCAACTACAATTCCGTCATGAAATACATGCGGTTGGCCATGAATGGAGACAACTCTATGGCGTCGTTGAAGAACTTCAAAGTCGAACCTATCCTCGAGAAGAACGGAAATCTTTCCAACATATTGAAATTGGGGCAGCTGGTACTGGCTCAAGTTGCCAAAGAACCCATCTCTACTAAAGGTCCCAAACTCACCGGCGACATCTCTTTTGCTGGTCGCTACTTGGTGTTGACACCATTTGTCAACCGTATCTCTATTTCACAGAAAATCAAGGGGAGTGAGGAGCGCAATCGCCTTCGTCGCCTCCTTCAAAGCATCAAGCCTGACAATTTTGGTGTCATTGTTCGCACCATTGCTGAAGGCAAAGGGGTTGCCGAACTCGATGCCGACCTTCGCCAGCTTATGTCGCAGTGGGAAAGCCTTACCGAGCGGCTCAAGCATATCACGGGTCCCCAGAAGCTGGTGTCTGAACTCAGTGCTACATCCGCCCTTTTACGTGATGTCCTCACCGATGACTTCAACAATATATATATCGACAACGAGAACGTCTACAACGAGGTGCGGCAGTATATCCATACCATCGCTCCCGATAAGACCGATATCGTCCACCACTATAAGATGGAGACCCCCATCTTCGAGCAGTTTGGTGTTGCCCGCGACATTCGTCGAGCCTTTGGCCGTATAGTTACTATCCGTTCTGGAGTCTACCTCTATGTCGAACATACTGAAGCCATGCACGTCATCGATGTCAATAGCGGTAACCATATTAAAGCCGGTCAAGGTCAAGAAGACACCGCCTTGCAGGTCAACATCGAGTCGGCCAAGGAAATAGCCCGTCAGCTTCGCCTCCGCGATATGGGTGGCATTGTCATCATCGACTTCGTCGACATGGCCAAGGCCGAAAATCGTAAGCAGCTCTACGAGTTTATGTGCTCTGAGATGTCGCGCGACAAGGCACGCCACACCATCTTGCCTCTCAGTAAGTTTGGTCTGATGCAGATTACCCGACAGCGTGTCCGCCCGGCCATCGAAGTCGACGTTCAGGAGAAATGCCCTTTCTGCGATGGCACTGGTCATATCAAGTCGAGCCTTGTTGTGGTCGATGACATCGAATCCAACCTCCGATACCTTATCTCTTCTCAGAACGAGAAGAAGTTGACCATTATCACCCATCCCTACGTCTATGCCTATCTTACCAAAGGTCTCAACAGCATTCGTCGACAGTGGATGCGCAAATATAAGCTTCGCCTCAACATCAAACCCTCCGAGTCCACAGGACTTTTAGAGTATAAGTTCTACAACGCCTCAGGCGATGAAATATCTATGTAGACCCCTATTTCGATGCACCCTTCTTGTGCTTGCAATGTGCTGTTTCACAGCATTGCAGGCACAAGGCATCGATGTGTCAAAATTCCAAGGCACCATCGACTGGAAGAAGGTTGCTAAAAGCAAAAAAGTCAAATTCGTCTATATCCGTGCCACCGAAGGCACTTCCATCAAGGATCCCAACTACAAGTCCAATATCGACTCTGCCCGAAAGGCGGGCATACTCGTAGGTAGCTATCATGTCTACAGCAGCAAGACCTCTGCCTACACCCAATTTGCTAATTTCAAGTCAGTAGTTGTCAAAAAGAAACAAGACCTCATCCCTGTCCTCGATATCGAAGGCCATCATAGCGGACGCCTCGATATGGCGCGAGTCAACAAACTCCTTCAACTCATGGAGAAAGAATATGGGGTCAAGCCCATGATATACACTAGTGAGAAGGTGTACCATGAGCACTTCTCGGGCAAAAAATATCTGGCGTACCACATCTTTATAGCCAACTACAAGGGCACACCTACCACCCGCTACACCCTGTGGCAACATTCCATGACGGGACGAATCAGTGGAATCAAGGGTGATGTAGACCTCAGTAAATTCCACAAAAAGCACAGCCTCTACGACATCCTTTTGCCCAAGCACCGCAAGAAGAAAGAACCCGTTGCCGACACTACCGCTACCAAGTCCGATACCACAAAACGCGACACTGCTCGCGCCACATCAAATAAGTGATTTCGCTTCATCCTTTTTTATTGGAGCAATAACTTTTTTGCTGATAAAATGAAAGGGTAGTCGTTGAGTTGTTCAATAAACTCTACTGACCGATTTGGGTTTAATGTGGTGAGAACATTGTAATAAAAATGCAACTTTTTTCTTGAAAAACATTACAGATTGCAAAAAAATCGTTATCTTTGCAGTCTTGAAAATGTGTGACAACCATTCGCCAATGTTGTGGTGGAAGTCGTGCTATTGATTGAGAGATAATAATTTAATAATATAAGTATATAATATGCAAGAGAGTAAAGTAGGCCTTGATTTTCAAAAAGTGGAACATGCGCGCGGTGTGGCAAGAAGAATTGCCGACCAGGTGCAGGACTTTGTAGGGAACTACACAACCGTTGCTGTTGAGCGTACGATTTGTCGTTTGCTAGGCATCGACGGCATTGATGCCAACGAGGTGCCTCTGCCCAATGTGGTGGTTGACGAGTTGAAGAGTAAGGGGCTGTTGGGACAGGGCATTTGTTTCTTTATGGGCAATGCTGTGCTTGAAACAGGCAAGACACCCCAGGAGATTGCCGAGGCAGTCAGCCAGGGCAAGATGGACATCACCCAGATGCCGATGCACGATGCAGAGGAGATTAAGGCAGCTTTGCAGCCTTATATCGATGCCAATGTGGCTCGCATCCGTGCCCGTCGTCAGCGCAGGGAAGAGTATATCGCCACGATTGGCGAGGGCAGCAAGCCTTATTTGTACATTATTGTTGCCACGGGTAATATCTACGAGGATGTGGTGCAGGCACAAGCTGGCGCCCGTCAGGGTGCTGACATCATTGCCGTGATTCGCACTACGGGTCAGAGCCTGCTTGACTATGTGCCTTATGGTGCTACGACCGAAGGCTTCGGCGGCACATTTGCCACTCAGGAGAATTTCCGCATCATGCGTAAGGCTCTGGACGAGGTAGGCGAGGAGGTAGGCCGTTATATCCGCCTCTGTAACTACTGCTCGGGTCTGTGTATGCCCGAGATTGCGGCCATGGGCGCATTGGAGGGCCTGGATGTGATGCTGAACGATGCCCTTTACGGCATTCTTTTCCGCGATATCAATATGCAGCGTACGCTGATTGACCAGTATTTCAGTCGTATCATCAACGGCTTTGCCGGTGTTATCATCAACACTGGCGAGGACAACTACCTCACCACTGCCGATGCCTACGAGGAGGCTCACACGGTGCTGGCTTCGGACTTTATCAATGAGCAGCTGGCATTGCTGGCTGGCTTGCCTGAGGAGCAGCAGGGATTGGGCCATGCCTTCGAGATGGATCCTATGTTGGAGAACGGTTTCCTCTACGAGTTGGCTCAGGCACAGATGTTGCGTGAGATTTTCCCCAAGGCTCCGCTGAAGTATATGCCCCCGACTAAGTTTATGACGGGTAATATCTTCCGTGGTCACATACAGGATGCCCTGTTCAACATCATCGGCCAGTGGACTCATCAGGGCCTGCAGCTGTTGGGTATGCCAACCGAAGCTATCCACACGCCCTTTATGAGTGATCGCTATCTTTCGATTGAGAATGCCAAGTATATCTTTAATAATATGAAGGATATTGGCGATGAGGTGGAATTTAAGGAGAACGGTATTATTCGCAACCGTGCCAAGAAGGTGCTCGACGATGCCACCCAGTTGCTGGAGGCTATGGAAAGCGAGGGCCTGTTCACCGCACTGGAGAAGGGTATTTTCGCCAATGTGAAACGTCCGAAGAATGGCGGTAAGGGCCTAGACGGCGTAACGCTGAAGGCAGACAATTATTTCAACCCGTTTGTGGAAATAATGAAAGGTAAAAAATAATGCGTTAATGTGTGAATGCGTTGATGTATGAGAAGCTTGTGCAATATACGCTAACGCAATATCACGATAACTCGATAACACAATAACACAACAGAATTATGAGCGAAGGATTATATTCAATGGAGGCTAAGGATTTCGACAAAACCCTAGACCTTACCAAAATAAAGCCTTATGGCGACACAATGAACGACGGAAAGACCCAGTTGAGTTTTACACTGCCTGTGCCTGCTGGCGACGAGGCTGTGGAGGCAGCAAAACAACTGATGAAAAAGATGGGATTTGAGAATCCTCTGGTGGTGTATAGCAAAGAGCTTACCGAGGGGTTTACTTTTTTCAACTGCTACGGCAGCTGTACCCATACGGTCGACTACACAACTATCCATGTGCCTAAGGTTGAGAGCAACACGATGGACATGCACGAGTGCGATGAGTATATTCGTGAGCATATCGGACGTAAAATAGTCGTTGTCGGAGCCAGCACTGGTACGGATGCCCACACCGTGGGTATTGATGCCATTATGAACATGAAGGGCTATGCAGGCCACTATGGCTTGGAGCGCTACGACATGATTGAAGCCTACAACCTTGGAAGCCAAGTGCCCAATGAGGAGTTCATTGCCAAAGGTATTGAACTGCATGCCGATGCATTGATTGTTTCACAGACCGTTACTCAGAAGGATATTCACATCAAGAACCTGACGGAGTTGGTTGAAATGCTTGAGGCAGAGGGATTACGCGATAAAGTGATACTTATCTGCGGAGGTCCGCGAATCAGCCACGAGTTGGCCAAGGAACTGGGCTATGATGCAGGCTTTGGCATGAATACATATGCCGACGACGAGGCCTCGTATATCGCTCAGGAGATGGTGAAACGTGGTATGAAGTAATAAATAAGGAGATAAAGTAAAATAAAAAATCAAACTATATTCACTATGGAAAAAGAACAAATCAAACCCTTTATCGCCCGTCGCGCCGCAAAGGAGCTGAAGGATGGCGATGTTGTCAATCTTGGTATTGGACTGCCTACCCTTATTCCGAATTACCTCCCCGAAGGGGTGCATGTCATCCTGCAGTCCGAAAATGGTATGATTGGCATGGGACCCACTCCCGCTGAAGGACAGGAAGACCCCTGGTTGATTAACGCCGGCGGCGGCTATATCACCTATACTGACGAGGCCAGCACGTTCGACAGCGCAACCTCTTTTGGTATCATCAGAGGCGGCCACGTCAATGTGTCGGTACTCGGTGCCATGCAGGTGGATGAAGAGGGCGACCTCGCCAACTGGATGATTCCTGGCAAGAAGACTCCCGGCATGGGTGGTGCTATGGATTTGCTGGTGGGTGCCAAGAAGGTCATCCTTGCCATGGAGCATACCGCAAAGGGCAACCCCAAGATCTTGAAGAAATGTACACTTCCTCTTACCGCAAAGGGTCAGGTGAATATGATCATCACCGAGATGGGTGTCATGGAGATTACGCCTAAGGGTATCGTCCTTACCGAGATCAACCCCGAATTCACGGTGGAGCAGGTGCAGGCTGCTACCGAGGCTACGCTCATCATCTCGCCCGACCTCAAAGAAATGAAGTAATTTTTTACCTCACATTCAATAAGGCTTATTATGAAAAAAATCTTTTTGTTGTTGGTTGCGGTCGTAGCCGTTGTGACAATGCAGGCGCAGCATGTCGAGTTTAAATGGCATCGAGCCTATGGTGTTGCCGGCTATGATTTCTCCACGAATATCAACAAACTGACTTACGAAGACAAGGCCACTTTCCATGACTTTTATGCCATTTATGGTTGGCAGATTCGTAAAGAGTCGGGTATTGGTCTTGGCGTGGAGTACAAGATGGATGTGACGGGCGGCTATTCTCAACTGCCGGTCTTCGTCGAGGTTCGCAGCCACTACCTTCGCAGTCAGCTGACCCCATTCACTTCCCTTTATGCAGGTTATTCTTTCCCATTGGGCATGACCGGTGGCACCGACAAGGTGACCCACATCCTCAAGGGAGGTGCCACCTGGGGATTGAATCTGGGTGTCCGCTATGCCATCCCGAATAATTTCGGGAAGTTGAGTAAGTATGGAATCAGTGCCTATGTCGGCTATCAGGGTATCTTTATGGACAAGGTGGAACTGATAGAAGAAGGCCAGATTCAGAATGCTTTAAGAGTGCTGATGCAGAATGTGAAGTTTGGCATCGGCTTCAACTTCTAAAATATGAAGAGGTTTTCTTTGCCCTTCCTTGTGTTGCTGAGTTTTCATACATTATGGGCACAGCAGCACGAGGAAATGGGCAATTTGCGTATGTTGCCACGCGCCAATGTGGTGTCGTATGACGACGAGAATGCCATTGAACGGTTGCAGTACGACCAATCGTCGTCATTGCTGTCTCTGGCTGACGATTGGACTATATCGTTGGACAGCGGACGGTATGTGATGGTCTCCGACTACGAATTCCCTCGCGATTGGAAGTCGTATAGAATTTTCTTCCAGATGCATGCCCCTTCCGGCTATGGTTTTTGGTTGGGCGATAAGTTGGTAGGTATCAGTCACGATTGTGCGTCGGTCGCGGAGTTCGATATTACAGACCTCATCCGTTTTGGAAAGACAATGAGGCTTGCCGTGCGATATATGGGTGACGACGATGGTCGTCTGCTTGACCCGCGGGGTGTGAATGCTCAGCCTCAGTGTACCCTCTTTTTCAAACCTCTGCTAAATGTTCAGGACTACACTATCACTGCCCAATATTCTCCTTCGGGGCAGTCGGGAGTCTATAGCATTGAGGCTGATCTCTACAATGCTAAGGCTAAGGGCAAATGCTACCTAGAAGTAGAATTGTGGGATTCAAAAGGCCATCAGGTAGACAAACTGGGGAAATGGTGTTTCTTCGACAAGCGTACCGAAACAACGCAGACTATCTCTTCTACACTCTCCAATATACTTCCTTGGAATGCTGAAACGCCCCGATTGTATACTGCAGTCATCCGTTTGTTTGATGACAAGATGGAGCTGCAGGATATAGTTGGCACCCGTTTTGGATTTCGCTCCCTCGCCTGCCAGCGTGTGCTATCACTCAATGGCAAGACTCTCAATCTGAAAGGTGTAACACTGCACCTAAAAGACAACCTTGCTTCTCCCGATGCCTTAAAACGACTTCGCACCCAGATGGTGCAGATGAAGTGCAACAATATCAATGCCATCCATGTGACAGGTGGCAATCCTTCTCCCCGCCTGCTTGAGTTGTGCGACGAGCTGGGTTTCTATGTCATATGTGATGCCAATTTGTTCCCCACTTCCTCGATGGGACATGCTGTGGCGACCGACAACGAATATAGCGACCTATTTGCCGACCGAGTCCGCGCTCTCTATGGTGTGTTCAAGAACCATCCCTCTGTCATAGCATGGTCGTTAGGTTCTAGCCCCGATAATGGGGTCTGTATGCAAGTGGCATACAAGGAGCTAAAGCGACTTGACCATACCCGCCCGGTGGTGTATAGTGGAGCTCAATATGCCGACAACACCGACATCATAGCTCCCTCCGACTGCAGCTTGGACATACTCAATCAATTTATGGCAAAAAGCCAGCCCAGACCGCTATTGATGCTTGATTATGGCGACGCCATAGGCAATAGCTTTGGAGGCCTTAGCCCCCTCTGGCAGAAAGTGTGCGATAACGCCAATATCCAAGGGGGATTCCTCAATGTGGGCGATTGGCAATCGTTCCTGTCTATGCCCTATCTTGCAGAATGCAAGCATCTCTATCGCCCATTCGATATCAAACTACTCTCCACCAGCCATGATGCAGCCGAGTTCGAAATATCCAATTGGAATGACTTTCGGTCGCTCTCAGACTACACGCTCGACTATGTCATTCGCACCACATCCAACCCCAATGTAGTGGCCGGTGATGTGGCACTCTCGCTCAAACCGGGTGAATCAAAAAGCATCAAATTGAAAGTTCCCAAACTGTCACTCCCCGCAGGCGAAGATCTGTCGATCGTATTTACTCTCCGACAGCGAGGCGTCACCCAGGTAGTTCCCAAGAATACCGTACTCTACACCCAACAATATCTCCTACCCACATCCCACGAGCCAGCCCTAACCTTTCAACCTTCCCAGGGTAACCCACTTCATATAGAAAAAGATTCCCTTCATGGGGTACATATATATAATGAGACCATTTCTCTGCTCTTTGACGACAGCCTAGGTCTCATCACCTCCCTCTCCTACAAGGGTAATAAACTTATCACACAGCCTGTCAGGCTCAACTTTATGCGTCCTCCATCACAGAACGACGCTATCGACCCCAACGGCATACGCCAGTGGATGCAATACGACTTAGGCAACATGGATTGCGAACTAGTAGCTGCCAATTGTCATCAGCTTGACCAAGGAGTTGTTGGCATTGACGTGATGTTCCGTTACAGCACTCCTCGCCGTGGTGATCTATTTGACGCACGACAGGCCATCATCGTCTATCCCACAGGCGATGTGATGATAAATAACGATATTACTCTTTCAGAGCAGATCAAGTCGGTCGCCAAGGTGGGTTTGCAGATGGGTATATCCCGCCAGCTCGATACTGCTGAATGGTACGGTAGAAATGTCGAGAGCTACCCTGACCGTCACGATGCGGGCATTATCTCCCACCAATCCCGTCCCATCCATACATTGTTCCATCAATATAAAACAGTCCAACACGCAGGCAATTATGCCGAAACCCGTTGGGCAGCTTTCCGCAATGCAGAGGTGGGTCTCTACGTAGATATTCTCGACACGCTTTGCAACTTCTCCATCTATCCTTATCAAGATAGCCAGATGCTAGGTGCACGAGAAGAGATGGGTTGGCCTGGCGTCGAGGAACAAGACTATTGGACCCTTAATATCGATTCCCGCATAGCTGGAGTGGGAGGGGCAATAGGGCGAATATTCCTCGACGAATCGTCTGTTGTCAAATCGCGTAAGTATCAATTCACCCTCCACCTCCGTCCTTTCGATTGTAAAGAAACAACCTCGGCTAGTCAGTTCCGCTCCATAGCCTACCCCAAGGTACGCACCCATGTGATTGAGATACCAACTATCAGCAAGAGTCGCGACCGATTTGATGCCCCGATGCTTGTCACTATCAGCTGTGCCACCCCCAAGGTAGAAATCCGATATACGCTTGACGGCACTGTCCCCACAGCTAAGTCGCCCCTTTACACCAAGCCCTTCTCCATACAGAATAGTGTGGTAGTCAAGGCTCGTGCCTTTCGGAAAGGGGAGGCCCCCTCCTTTGTTGCCTCACAGCAGTTCACTTTCGATTACATTGTCTCCTGCACTTTTGCCCATAAGCCCAATACCCCCTACAATAAGAACGCCTCCAAGGCATTGTTCGACGGTGAGGTAGGTGATGTGAACGACCTCTCTCACGGTTGGCTGGGGTTCTCCGGACATCCCTTCCAAGCCGATATGGAATTAGGCAAGAGCATTCGACTGAGTCATGTGGTCCTCCGTTTTGCCCATGTACCCGACGCGTGGGTTTTTGCCCCAGCGCAAGTAGAAATACAGGTCTCGGCTGACGGAAAGAACTATTCCGACCCGATACCCGCAACAATCACCTACGACCCATCATCAGAGTCGATGAATACTACCCAGCTACAAGTTATCACAATACCTGCCGAAAAAGAAGACGTCAGATTTGTCCGAGTGGTAGCAAAGCCTATTGGTCGCATTCCCCAGTGGCATCGAGCCAAAGGTTTGAACCCTTGGATAATGGTCGACGAAGTAGAAATCAAGGAAGATTTATAGTGACCTGTGACCAGTGACCAGTGACACGAGATATAGTGATTGGTGATTAGTGAATAGTGATTAGTGAATAGTGAATAGTGAATAGTGATTAGTGATTAGTGATTAGACAAATGAACGCTGCAGACAATTTTCAATTTTCATTTTTCAATTTTCAATTTAATAAGTTTTTAATTTGATAAGTTTTCAATTTTCAATTTTCAATTTTCAATTTCAAATGAAACACATATTCATAATGTTGGCTTTTGTTGCCCCATTTGCCCTCACTTCCTGCAAAGTCGACTTCAGCCCCAACGCCCCTTGGCGCGATGTGCCAGACGTATATTGTGTCATCGACCCCGAAGAGGACACCGTGTGGGCGCGGGTGCAGCGTTGTTATTTGGGCGAAGACAACCTATACAACTATGCTTCAATAGCAGATTCCAACTACTATGCCCCCGATGCTATTAGTGTGCACCTGTTGGCTTGGAAAGGTGAGCGTGTGAACGGCTCTTCTATTCAGGCTACCGATCGACTGGTCGGCCGATGGCAATTTCAATACACTGAGCGCAACGGCAAACCCGAAGGCCGTTTCCCCTCGGGAGTTCAACCACTCTATTATTGTGTCCCGGGGCCTCAGCTGGCAGCCGATACGGATTGTGTCTTTCAGTTAGTCGTAATCAGCAATACCACAGGCGACACACTTGCGTCGGCCCAAACCACACTGGTAGGATTCCTAGAGAAGACTATTCGCGGTCGCGATACCACAGAGACCGTACTGCTCAGCCCCAATTCTGCCCGTGCCAACGAATTTGGCTTCAGGGTGGGATGTCGTGGCGCTATCAAATGGAACACCCTACCTTTGGGAAGGCTCTATCAACCAGTTGTCACTTTCTTCTACCGTAAAAATGGCGACACGCTCAGCATCGACATCCCAGGCACCCCGCTAGCCGACGAGCATGGCTCCATGACTCTCACTTCCAAGTCAATCACCTCTTCACGCTTCTTTTCGGTTATCAAAAACCACCTCAAAGACAACAAAGATAGCCTTTTCTTTGTCAACAATGTCGATATCACCATCCTCGTTTGTAACGAAGACCTGAAAGCCTATATCTCCTCACACCAAAACACTGCCGCATCCGGTCAGGAGTACTCAACCTATTCCAATATCGAGGGCGGTGTAGGCATCTTTGGCTCCCGTCGTACACATATCCGGGTCAATGTTCCCGCTGACTCTAGTGGTACCCCGTCGCCTCTCTACATCGACTACGAACTCAACCATCTTGGAGTCGGTTTCTATGGCAATTTCTAGTTTTGACGGAATAATCTAAGCCTCAAGCAATCAAAAAATATTACTATATCAAAAAATATTTGTATTTTTGCATTTTCATCGTAAATAATAAACTAACAATATATCAATAAATTACACTAAATAAAATGAATATAACGAGAGAAAATCTAGGAGATTTGGACCTTTGTATCAAGATCGAGATAGCAGAAAACGACTATGCTGACAAGGTTTCCAAGCAACTGAAAGAATACCAACATAAGGCTAGTGTACCTGGCTTCCGTAAGGGCATGGCCCCCATGGGTCTGATTCAGCGCATGTATAAGACCTCCGTCGTTGCCGAAATCGTTCAGGACCTCCTTGGTGAATCTCTTTATAAGTATATCGACGACGAGAAACTCGAAATTCTCGGTTCACCCCTCTCTAACGAAGAGAAGACCGGCACCATCGACTTCGCTAAAGGTACAGATTTTACCTTCTATTTCGATGCCGCTCTTGCTCCTGAAGTCAACATTGACTGGTCGAAGATTGACACCAAACTGTGCTCTATAAAAGTTGCCAGCAAGGATGTTGATACTCAGATCGACAACATCACGAAGCGTTTCGGCAAGTTTGAAACTCCCGATACTGTGGCAGAAGGTGACAACATCTACGGTAAGGCCGTAGAACTCACAAAGGAAGGTACTGAGAAAGAAGGCGGACTAAATGTTTTCTGTTCTTTCGAACTCTCTGATATGAAGGATGCCGAAGTGGCAGCCCTCTTCGTTGGAAAGAAAGCTGAGGATAAGGTTGTGTTCAACCCCAGCAAGGCATTCACCGCCTCACAGATCGAGAAGGTATTCCGCCTCGATACCGCTGCTGCCAAGAAATTCAAGGCCGATGTAGAGCTCTCTATCAGTGGCATTTCTCGCATTACCCCTGCCGAACTCAATGAAGAATTGTTTGAAAGAGTATTTCCTGGTGAAGGCATCAAGAGCGTTGACAAATTCCGTAAAGCCATCTCTGCTCAAATTGAAAAAGCTAACGATGAGCAGTGCCGTATTCTCTATGTCAACCAGGTGCGTAAGCAACTCCTTGACAATCTCAACATAACCATGCCCGAGGCTTTCCTGAAACGTTGGATTCTCTCACGCAGTGACGATAAGGACGTGACCGCTGAGACCATCGAAAACGAGTGGGCCGACAAATATGTGCCTTCGCTGAAATGGGAAATGCTTGACGGCGCTCTCAACAAAATCAAGAGCATCGAGCCTACTCAGAACGAAATTGTGGACGAAATCAAGAATATCCTCCGCCAGAACGACGGAGGTCTCCAGGAAGGTGAGAGCGAACAACAGGCCGAAGAACGCATAGAACAGGCCGCTCGCTCTATTGCTCAAGACCGTCGCAATGTCCAGCAGATAGTTGACAAAGTGTATGTCGAGAAGACCTTCCAACTCTTCAAAGAACAACTCAACCCCGAAGTGGAGAAAGTCTCAACCAAGGAATTCGCAGAACGTTGTAAATAATTTTTTATATGATTTTATAGAGGTACCCCTACTTAGTGGGGGCACCTCTTTTTTTACACTCGCATAACCTCAAATAATCCCTAATTGGTCAATAGCCCAACTATTCTAGTAAACCCAGATCAGTCATTAGGGTTTATGGGACCAATTTGGGCCAAATGGAGTTGCTTCTATTCGGTAGAGGCCCATTGGGTGTGGGTTATTGAGAGTATGCCTTTTTTTGGGGGGGGATTTATAGAAGTCCTCTAAAGTTTATTATAAGGCGTCATAAATAATTCTCAAGTATACTTAGTAAAAATACAAGATTATTACAAAGCATACTTGAGAGTTAGATTTTTAATTACTGTACTGTCGTGAGAGGAAGGACTGATGCCGTCTGATGAGTTGAAAGGTGATGATTAGAGTACTTTCAGTAGCTCTACGTCGAAGATAAGGGCAGCATAGGGAGGGATGGAGTTTCCAGCTCCGTGTTCTCCGTAGGCGAGGTGGTAGGGGAGGTAGAGGCGGTACTTAGCACCTTCTTTCATCAGCTGCACGCCCTCGGTCCAGCCTGCGATGACTTGGTTGAGGCCGAAGTCGGCAGGTTGGTTACGCTGGTAGGAACTATCGAATACGGTGCCGTCAATCAGGGTTCCATGATAGTGGCAGCGGACAGTGTCAGTGGCTTTTGGGGCTTTCCCTGTACCCTCTTGTAGCACTTCATACTGTAGGCCGCTGGCAGTGACTTTGACTCCCGGCTTTTTGGCGTTCTCGGCCAAGAAACGTTCGCCTTCGCTTCTGGCAGCCTCACCTGCTGCTTTAGCTGCTGATTGGCGTTGTTCCTCGAGTTTTGAGAAGAAGGTTTCAAGCAGAGATGAGGCCTCTTCGATGCTAATTTTGGGGGCGTTGCCTTTCAGCACGTCCTCAATGGCAGTGGTGTAATCTGAGGCAACAAGGGTGTCACGAAGACCCATTTCTTTTAATTGATGGCCGATATTCAGACCAAGTGCATAGCTTAATTTATCCATATTTAATAATGTCAGTTGTTTTATTTCTAGTTGATTGAATGATTTCTATTTTGATGTGTGAATTTGCAAAGATACGTTTTTTTTGAAGATTTTGAGGCTTTGCATATGAAATGAGAACTATCTATTATGAATTCTCTAGCTCTGAGGGAGTTTTTTTTCTTCAAGGACACAATAATTCTTAGATGTATGCGTTTTAAAATAAAATTAAACACTATTATTATGAAAAAAGTCGTATTTCTTTCTATTTTGTTGGTATTTGCCTTTTTGCCAGCGCAAGCCCAATTGGGTAGCCTGATTCAGAAGGCCGCATCCAAGACCACCTCGAAGCTCATGGACAAAGCGGCCGACACGATTGCCAATGCTGCATCTAATGCCATCAGCAGGCAGTTCGATAAGACGCGTCAAAATCGTCAGGAGAACACTCAGGCCCAGACGACTACTACTGAGGAGGAGACTTATGCTTCGGTGATGCGTCAGTTGCCTGATTTGCCTACGGAGCAACAGCTATGCAGTCACAAGGAAGCTGAGTTGAACGAACAGTCTTTGAGATTGTTGACAAGTGCTGTAACGCGTTTTAGCACCCAGGTTCTTAGTCTCTCTACAAAGATATTGACCATGCCTGTGATGGGTATGGATTCTACCCAAGTAACCGAGACTGCCTATCGTATGGCTCAGCTTTCTACAGGCATGAGCAAAGAAGAGATAGAAGTCCTGGCATCCCTTCCCGAAGACCAACAGGAGGCATATATCAAGGCTCACTACAAAGCAGGTGCCTACGAGTCTGCTGTCATTCAGGGGGCTGAGGAAGTGGGCAAATACCTCGAACCCTTACAGCCCCTTATTGACAAGTGGGATGAAGTTGGTCGTAAGGCCGACGAGGTAATAGCTCAGGCTGATACAAAATGCAAAGATGTATATAAGAAATACGCCTCGATCCTAAAAGGGGCAGAGGGAAAAGAACGCAATAAACTGTTATTAAAGTACTATCAAGACATAGTGGCCTTCCAACGCGTAGCCGTGAAAGAGGCTATGCGTATCCGTCTTGAAGAGCAGCTACCCATTGCTGAAGAAATTGAGCAACAGATGGTGAAAATACGTGCAGAACATAAAGACGTGGTTTCAGCATTACTCAATTATCCTCAGCTCACAGCATCTCAGTATTTTGCAGAGGTGAGCCGTCTGTTAGATATACCCGAGTATAACGAATAGTAGGAACCTACTTTTTGCTAAATGATGACCAAACGCCGTTTCATATCCTTGTTGCTGTTTCTTGCTGTCACCATTGGAGCCATGGGACAGACGGAGATGGATAATGATGTAAAGTCAAAACCGAAGCCAAAGAGAAAAGACCGTTCTCACTTTGTACTAAAGGCTTATTACGACACACCCAACTTGAAGTTGAAAGACAATTTTGTCACCGACCTTGGGATGGGAAAGATATCCGGAGTCGTCAGCCACTCTCGATTAGGTTTTTCACTATATATTCCTTTGGGACAGTATCTCTTTCTCCAGCCCGAGGCGATGTTCTCCCTCACTACCGACTGGGTGGCAGCCAGCTATGAGGGCAGTGCGTGGAATGAGTTTCGGTATGGCTATAAGCATCGGACAGGTACTGCGATGGATGTACCTGTGCTGTTTGGTGCGAAATGGGCTCCATCCAAGATGTTCAGAGCAAAGGCATACTTGGGACCTACGTTTAATCTAGGTTGGCAGCAGAAGGAGTTCCAATCCCATTTTTCCCCCTATGCCCTTACTTTAGGAGTGGGGTTGGATTTACTAAACTTCTTGTCGGTCGACATGGGGCATATGTTGTGGATGAGGGGATTAACGTATACCCAGCAGTCCAAATGGTTTGTCGCCGTCGGCATTATTATGTGAAAATTGAAAGTTGAAAGTCGGCTGCCGCCGATAAATTAAAATTGGTTGCAGCTTTCATTTGTCTAATCACTAATCATCAATCACTAATCACTTTTCACCAATTAAACATGTATAAGAGTATGAATCGGCTTTTCAACCAATTATTGTCACGCTTTACCATTTCGCTGGGCGAAAGACGCTCTGCGAATAAAAGAAAGGGTCGTGGCCGAAATCGTCTTGAGAATCATATTCTGATTTTAGGAGGTGGTAGCCTGTTAGAAGGTGTGTTGAATGTGATTGCCCGTCGAAGCGAGTGGGCTGGTCTTGAGATAGTAGTTCTTTCTAGTCAGGGATCCGATCAAGTGCGTAATAGAGTTTCCTTAGCTCTCCCGCCAGAGGTACACGGTCTGTCGATAACCTATTGCTTTGGGAATCGCACAAAGGAAGAAGATCTCGTCATGTGTCAAGTTGATAGGGCCGCCCTTCTTTTCATTATTGGTGAAGATGGGGAAAATGGTCATGATGCCCTCAATTATGAGTGTTGGGAGAAAACAAGGGCGTTGAGGCTCCATGCTACCGATGCGGCACAGTGTTATCTGTTTTTGGAACATGGCTCCACAATTAGCTTACTTCATAAGTTACCTCAAGAAGCGCATACTAGTATTGAGACTACTATTGTGAATCCTTATGAGGCAATGATGCAACAGCTCTTGGAAGGTGATGTAAGGCAAGAAGACTGCAGATCGCTTGACCGTGGTCTCGTCACTGCCGAAACGGATCGATATGTACACCTTGTCGTGGTGGGGATGACTTCCGTTGGATATGCTTTTGCCACCACAGCGGCCCAATTATGCCATTTCCCCAATTTCCACGAGTTGTCGCCTCGTCCTATCCGTACAAAGATTACTTTTGTGGATCCCGAGGCTGACAGGAAGATGAATCAGTTCAAGAGCTCATATTCTTCTCTCTTTAGGCTTTCTCACAGTCGTTACTATTCTAACGATAAAGAATGGCTCCAATGGAGGCCAGAAAGCCAGTTTGAAGACTTTTTGGATGTGGAATGGGAATTCGTTAAAGGCACTACAGATGAAGAGTGGGTGAAGAAGATGCTGGTGGAGTGTGCCAACGACGCTCAGCAAGTACTGTCAATTGCCTTCTGCTCAGAATCAGCCGACACCAATTTCTCACAATCAATGCAACTCCCACAACAGCTCTATTCTGGTTATGACGATGCGCAGCAAGCTGATATGAGTGAGGGCTATACCAATATTTATGTCTACCAACCCGGTAGCAGCTCATTAGTTAAGGCGGCTCAGGCTGAGGTGATGCATCTGCGTAATCTGATTCCTTTTGGTGAACAGTCTTATGACTATGACCTGCTCATGTCGCGTCAGACTGCTGTGGCTAAACGGGTGAGCTATCTCTATCAGAAAGAAGACAGTGGCAAACAGTTTGTAGCTATGCCAACCGATACAGCCCTTCTTGATACAATTTGGCAGCAGCTTTCCTTGGTCGATAAGATGTCTCTCATTCATTCTGCCACATCTGTTTCTACCAAGATGCGTTGTCTGGGGTTGCGATCTGCCGAGGCATTGCTGCCCATTGAAGATGTTGATAGGGTAGAGGTACTCTCTCAAATTGAGCATGCCCGTTGGATGATGGAGAAACTGTTGCTCGGTTTTGGTGCCATGCCGACCAGTCAACTCGATGGTTTGAATGCTGCCCTCGAGAGTGACGACCCCGAAGTGCGCCAAGAGGCTCACACTTTCACGAATCGAAACACCAACCAACTCTATCTTCTCAAAGATATTGCCCCATATACTCATCTTCCTGAGAGTGCCAAAGACGATATTCGCACCATTGTTCGCAACCTTCCTTTGGCAGCTCTTCCGCACATATCGAGTGTCGAAAGTTGAATGCGCCAGCTATAGGTTTGTAATTGAGGGTTGAGAATTAATTTTTAGTGACCAGTGAACTGTGACCAGTGAAACGAGCGCATTCGTGTCACAGGTCACTGGTCACAGGTCACTATATATCTAATGCGTGCCTCCAGCACGCTAATCTATATCTACTTGATATACCCCACACTATAAGTGCGGGGTTATTGAGAGTTTGCCACTTCGAGGTAATTAATAGAAGTCACCTTAAGAATTAAAAATTAAAAATTAAAAATTAAAATTTAGTGACCAGTGAAACGAGCGCATTCGTGTCACAGGTCACTGGTCACAGGTCACTATAAATCTAATCACTATTCACTAATCACCAAATCTCGTTCAATATTATTGGTATTTCAAATCTTTTTTGTATTTTTGTAGTTGCAATAGACAAGTACAAAAATCTTACAATGGCGTTATAACTATCTGCTATTGTATTTCTTGTTTGTCTGTGATAGAATGTGTAATAAGAGAAATATTATTTATTATGAAAAAGATATATATTCTTTCGAGTCTGCTGTTAATGCTTGCAAGCAGTCATTGTGCAGAAGCTTTTCAAGGGGCGTCCATTGTTCCTTGTTCATTAGTGGCTGACAGTGTGGTGAGGGTGACCGCATGTGATAGTTTTGAATGGCACGGAAGTGTCTATTATTCGGATGGCATATATCTATACGACCACACTCTCAGTGAGCCCACTCGCCCTGGAGTGGATACCTTGTATCTTACCATTCACCACAGCACGACGGGTGTCGACATGCAGGAGATCTGCGACGCTACCATCTGGCACGGACAGATAGTCGACAGCGAGGAGGACCATCCCACCTATGTGACGACCAACGCGGCGGGGTGCGACAGCGTGGTGACGCTCTACCTCACCATCCACCACGGGGGGCTGTATGGCGACACCTTGGTGGCGTGCGACAGCCTGGAGTGGGACGAGGTTGTCTACTATAGCAGCATCGAGGGCCCTACGGCCTATTATTCCGACGTGCATGGGTGCGACAGCATCGTGATGCTCAGCCTTACCGTGAACCAGTGCAACCGAGCCGACCATATATCCGCGTGCGACAGCCTTTTGTGGAATGGCAGCGTCTATCGTACCGACGGCATTTATATCTACGACCACACGCTCGCCGAGCCCGACCGACCGGGTGTTGACACGCTTTACCT
>JAEEGL012863535.1_pt1 | contig 27151 bp, 28 predicted proteins | sample 9134231 | NCBI WGS metagenome assembly JAEEGL01 (sample SAMN16246548, study PRJNA631951) | gut metagenome | biome: gut microbiome; feature: rumen; material: fiber-attached | host: Bos | place: Iran: Karaj | collected 2018-10 | reverse complement strand
CTATACGTAGAATACCCCCGCAGGCGGAGAAATTGCCATTTTTGACTTTTTTGCCAATTTTAGGCCTGCAAAATCGCAGGTAAATAGGGGTGCGATTTTAGCCCATTACGCAAACTCGAAAAATTTCTCGAATTTTGGGGCGATTTCGCCATAAAACCGAACAAACGAACAAACAGACAGGCAAGGAGGGGCAATGACACGCATTCAAACGCAATGGGGCTACGATGTCATCATAGATGACGCAACAACAGTGCTGCCCGCATTTATTACGCCCGCCGACATTGCCCAAGCATCAGGCGGTCGTATATCCGCAGCAGATCCCAGACTGCAGCCAGAATGCGATGCGGTAAGCGCAGCTATCCGTGATTATTGCGGATGGCATGTCGCACCTATCCTTGAATGCGAAACTGAAACGCAGGTCGATACGCGCGTGATAATGCTACCCGCTAAGATGGTGACCGCAATTCAATCGATTCAGGTAAATGAGGAAGCAATCTCGCCTGACTCGTACGAGCATAAGCGAAATGGACTAGTCCGTATGGGCAGGCATCCGAAGATGCAAGGAAAATGGGGAGCATATACGATTCGGTATTTTGCCGGTCTCGACCCTAGCATCACGAGCATCCGAGCGATTGCACTGCAGATTGCAATGAATGATTTAGCAGCAACGCCCGGAGTGCGGAACGAGAGCGTAGGACAGGTGAGCATATCATACAATCAAGCGACCGACGGAGTGGCCGGCGGAGTGTCCCTAATGGAGAGAGATAAAGCAATGCTTGAGACCTATCGGATCCGAGCAAGGGCATAGGTGCTGAGATGCTACCAAGCTTCGCAACAGAAACCATGGCAATCTATTACCCGCGGATATCCGTCGCACGCGGGACGACAGAGCTTGTCTATCAAGTCGATCCCGCAGACCGCATTTACATATCAGGATGCTCCGTGCAGCCGAGCACTACAACGGAAGCGCTGAATGAACCCCGTGAACAAACTATGACCATCATGACAGCATGGATCCCTGACCATGAGTGGGCCCGGGTTATAGCCGGCGGAGACATACGCCGGCTGGTATTTGAATGGCGGGGGCAGCAATTCGTACAGTATGGGAACGCAATGCCATGGATATCTCCGACAGGAAGCCTTGGCCATGTGCAGGTCTATTTGAGAGCATATGAGGGCTAACCATGAAACGCGTGCAAATCGACTTCATATCAGACGGATTTAGAGAACTCCTCATGAGCGATGACATATCTGAGCAAGTCGGCGCGGCAGCACAAAAGGTCGCCGCTGAGGCAACCAAACAGGGAAGTCAATCTAAAAACCGCCGACATAATGCCGAGCCAGCTCGGTACATTGTGGAGGGGCCAAAGCCCGGAAACTATGGCGGGGGACGTGTCATAGCCTACGTCGCCGCAGAAAATGCGGAAGCCCGCCGAGATGCTATCTATGCCCATCGCCTAGAACGAGTCATCTGGGAGGTGAAGTCATAATGCAATGGATTATGCCGGTCGACATAGAGGACATTCTACGACAGGATCTCGACGCAATCTATCATGCCGCCGAGATTACGGGTATACGATTCGTCGCCCCGCCGCTGCCGCCCGAGCTTGGCGAAATTCCACAAGAGACCATTGCAGAAATCCGCAGAGTCGGCGGAGACCGCACCGATTTAGTGATAGACAGGCACAGCATTAGCATTGATGTCTATGCTGAAACGTGGCAGACCGCTACGTATGAGGCGAATCGACTGGCAGCAATCATCGAAGCCCTGCCATATCAAAATGAGACTCAAGTACGATATGAGCGTACAGAGATTACTACCCTTCCGTACGCATTGCCCGATACGAGCAACCCCATCCATCCTCGAATGAGAATGCTCGTCCTGATTACAGTCAAAGCCGCAATCGACGCGGCATCATAAGAAGGAGGCCACCATGGCACTTGACGCAGCCCGCGTCCTCGTCGGAACCGCAGACCAGACTAACGCAACCGGGGCGATTTTTTCCGCCCCCCTCGGCACAACAGTCCCCACCAGTGCGACGGACACCCTCGCCGCAGCATTCGTCGATAGCGGCTATGTGTCTGAGGACGGACTAACATTCAGTCCGGAAATCAGCACGACAGACATCAATGAATGGAACGGGGCCCTCGTCCGTCGCATCAAGGAAACATTCAACGGAACGCTATCATGGAGTCATCTCGAGACTAACCTGCAGAGCCTGCGGAACACATTCGGTGATGCCGCAGTCACCTCGACCGCGGCTACTACCACACATGGGAACCAGCTTGCAGTCGCAATTTCAGGCGAACTGCCCGGGGCGAAGACATGGGTCTTCAAACTCAAGGACGGAGATAACCGCATGCTAATCGTAGTGCCAAACGGGCAGATTACGAGTATCGAAGACGTCTCCTTCACATCTAGCGATGCGATTATGTGGGGCGTGAGCTTGTCATGCTACCCGGATTCGACCGGGAACTCAATCTACATCTATACGGATGACGGACAAGCCACAGCATAAAAACTAAAACAAAAGCATATGAAAATGATTCGTGAGCTTGCCCCCAATCATATCGGAATTGGGGGCAAGCTCGCATTTTTTCCGATTTTTTGACAAAAAAGTCAAAAATTGGACGTGGAAAAACGCAGGTAAAATAATGTTTTTTTAATTTCGATTTTTCTTAGGGCTACCATACGTATAGTTGCCATTTAGACGGAGAAAATGCCCTTTTTGGCTTTTTTGTCAATTCATAAATATAAAATGGCAGGTAAAATGGGGTCTTCGGTTTTTCTATATTTGATTGTGTGTACATATCAGATACCGATGCCCAGATTTTGCCATAAAACCGAACAAACGGACCAACGGAAGGGGTCAAAATGAAAGCAGCATCAACGAAGCAAATGCGGTCACCATCGGCCATGATGATTGCAACCGAGGACGGAAATCGATTCGAATTCGCATTAGAGCGAGACCCCGAGCAGACCTACGTGCTGCCCCTCATTCAGGATCTCCCGGTAAAGCAGGTCCGCAAATTGAGCCATGCCGCGGATGATGATGGAGCCGGAGTCGATGTCGTTTTTGATGTCCTTGATGACTTGGTCCCAGATTTCATGGACATAGCAACGCAGCGAGAGGTAAGCCTCGTCATGGAAGCATGGAGCGAGGCCAGCCAGGTAACACCGGGGGAATAATATCCCTGTCCCGGATTCTAGCCGAGCACCGAGGGGCACTGAACTATGACCTCATGACGAGGACAGGGACGAGCATCTATGAGGTGCCAAATCGATTCAATTGGGCCGACATACGGGACTTCATAGAGCATCTAGACGCTAGCTCGGCACTAGTGTCAGAGCTTGAACCCGATGCGGCCGGATGGCAAGGTACCGAAAAGGTACCCATGCTGCTTGCTCACATCGCCGACACGCTATCAGGATTCGCCTACGGGTACACGCTAACCCACCTGAAAAAAGGAGCGAAGAAGCCCGACAGACCGCAGCCGATTCCTCGCCCCGGCGTCGAGCCACCACGCGATAATAGCAAGCAACATTGGGGCAGCGATGGCATACCGATTGCAGAGTTCCTAGATTGGTGGGACCGCGGGGACGACTAGGAGAAACCATGGCAGGAAAAGGCGGAAGCAGTGCGAGCGGCGCGCCGGTAGTCGCAAAGGCATATGTCGCAATCATCCCCACGACCCGGGGGGCCCAAGCGGAAATTTCCAAGGGCATCATTCCAGCAGTCACCAATGCCACTGATGAAGCGGGCGAAGAGGGCGGAGAAAATCTAGCGGGGAAAATCAGCAGCGCCCTCAAATCCGCAGCAACTAAGGTCGCAAGTGCGGCCAAGGTTGCCGCGGGAGCTGGTATCCAGGCATTAGGAGACCTCACGAGAGCCGCATACGACGCATATTCTGAATATGAGCAGCTCAGCGGCGGCGTACAGGCGATATTCGGAGATTCGGCAGCAGAAGCGGTCATAGCAAATTCGCAGAAGGCATTCCGAAGCGTCCAAATGTCTAGCCGAGATTATCTTGACACAGTAACCAGCTTCTCGGCAACGCTAATCAAGAGTCTCAACGGGGACACCGAAACAGCGGCGAAGGTTGCCGATACCGCAATAACGGACATGGCGGACAATGCAAACAAGATGGGAACGAGCATCGAGAGCCTCCGCTATGCCTATGCCGGATTCGCCCGCGGCAACTTTACCATGCTCGATAATCTGAAGCTCGGGTACGCAGGGTCCCAAGAGGGGATGCTACAACTTGTCAAAGATGCCGGCGTTGTAGATGATACGATTACGGATATTAGCGAAATCAGCTTCGACCAGATGATTGAAGCGATTCACAAGATTCAAGAGCAATGGGGAATCGCAGGGGCATCCGCAGACGAAGCGGCAACAACGCTTGAGGGCAGCACTAACATGCTAGCGGCGTCATGGGAAAATATGCTCGTCGCAATTGGAAGCGGGAGCGGGGAGGAAATCAAGCAGGCCGCGGATAACGTCCTCGAGGCATTGACAGCATTTCTTCAAAACGCAATCCCCCGTATCGCAATCATATTAGGATCTATCGTCCAGTATCTGCCCGACATCGCAGCAAGTATTATTGACGCACTACCAGGCCTCATGTCAAACGTAATGGCAGGACTCCAAACAGCACTCGATGATAGCGGCATTTCGTCAATCGTAGATGGATTTGTATCTGACTTAATGAGCAATCGTGTCGTGCAATCAATAATGGCATTCGCAGGTCGGATTGAAGCAGCATTCAATCATGTATTCGGCAAGATTGACATATCAGAAGTCATGCTATCGATTCAGCAAGCATTTAGCGATTTCTCTGCATGGGCGGGGTCAATTTTCGATGCGGCATCATTGGCAATCGCAGATTTCCTTGATTCGATTGACCCCGAAGCGATTTCGCAAGCATTCGAGACGATTAAGGCTGCAGGCGATGGCCTGATACGGATTCTGACAAGCATTGGCGAGATTGCATTTACAGTTTTTCAGACAATCATACTACCCGTACTCGAAAATCTATGGGACCTATGGACAAGCACCATATGGCCAGGATTGCAAGACATTTTCGCCTTGCTCCAGCCGATTCTCATGACAATCGGAGATATGCTCGTAACTGCATTCGATTGGCTATCTAAAATTGCGGCAATCATCGGAGAGGTGCTAGGACCGGTCATCGATGCTCTATTCGCATGGCTTGGGCCTAAAATATCACAACTCATCGATAATATCAAGTTTGTTTTGACGATACTAGGAGAGGATTTCAAGCGTACGTGGGCAATCGTCAAACCAATAGTCGACATATTTGTCGGGACGATGCTATCCGCATTCGGAGCATTCGGAACAGAGATACAGAAGGTCAAAACCATGTTCACAATCGTTTTCAACGCGATTCGTGCCATCGTATCTAATGTGATTTCATCCGTAATTTCAACAGTCGCGGGGATTGCCGGCAGCATTTCAGGGGTATTCTGGTCAATCGTATCCAACGTGACAAACGCATTTAGCAATGTTTACGCAATCATTACCGCGCCATTTAGGAATGCCTTCAATGCAATCAAACGCCTATGGAATTCGACTATTGGAGGATTCAGCTTCTCGATTCCTGCATGGATACCGGGCGTCGGCGGGAAATCATTTAGAATACCACGATTGGCAACCGGCGGAGAAATCACAGCCAGCGGAACAGTCATGGTCGGGGAATCTGGTCCGGAAATGCTCACCCTACCCCGCGGAGCGAGAGTCACGCCGCTCGACAATGCGAATGCGGTAACACAATCCGAAACATACCAAGTCATGGTCGGCGACGTATCACTATCAGATGACGACCAGGTACGAAGAATCACACGGGAATATCTTGAATTCCTATCACGAATCGCCGCGCCTAGCATCGCATAATGATTGTGTGTGCGATTTTGTCAGCCTAGCGGGGGTATATACGGGCGCCTATACGTAGAATACCCCCGCAGGCGGAGAAATCGCCCTTTTTGACTTTTTTGTCAATTTTTGGCTTATAAAATCGCAGGTAAATAGGGGTGCGATTTTAGCCCATTACGCAAACTCGAAAAATTTCTCGAATTTTGGGGCGATTTCGCCATAAAACCGAACAAACAGCCGAACAAACAGGCAAGGGGGCGGTCATGGCATTTACACATGAGCAAGTCGCACATCTCAACCATCTAGTCGAGCTTGTTCCGTCGAACACAAGTAGTGACCAAGTTATCGCAGGATTTACGAGTACGGGCAATGTCTTCGATACCGGGAGGCTTGCGGTCACCGCATCCGATTTCAGGCATTCGCCATTTAGCCGGATGCTCATACAACCCGCATTAGATAGCGATTGCAATCCAATCTACCCCGGAGCAAGTTATATCGACTTCATGGGCTATAACACCGCGGCACCGGGAGAATACACAATCCAAAGCATGAAGCCATGGTGGATATCCAGTCGCAGTGCAGGAGAGCACGTGCGATATGCGACGACAAGCGACACCCCGGACCCCGACATGATGCTATGGACGCTCGTACCTCGCTACGTATCGATTAATGGAACGATGACTCATGGAGTCACGATATTTTCAGGAGATTCTACGCTATGTGTAACTATCGGAGCAGCGCCATCTAATGCCGCGCCAGTCGCTAATGCCGACCTCTACCTAACAGAGTATGATGGAAGTTATAACCAGATTTTTGTTATTATTCCGCCGCATTGCTTTGCCGGCGGAGTATATGGTATCTCGCCGCGATTCTTCCGCAGTGCGGATCCCCATGCGACGTGCGGACCATATGCCCACGCCACAACCCCTAATTTACCGGTCAAAATGATTGCAGATTCGCCATTATCACGCGGTCAAACATGGCGGATTCTCTACCGGGGACGTCTGCTCGGAGCAACCACACAGAGGCAACAAACTGCAATGTTCTACTATCCGCCCCGCCGAGAGCGGAGCAACCTGCTCGAAACGGGCGCAAATGTTATGGTCACGAATGGAGTCATCCGAGACGGAGTCACACTACGACAGGTCGCAAATGAGAATGCAAATGCGAATCCACTAGCAGAGCAACCCGCTCGTACGCAGCCCATGCTGACCGCGGACGCAGGGCTATTTGAGGAAACTTTTACGCAGGCTGGCTATGATGACGAATATGGTCGAACTGATGCCTATTTCCCAGATTATACGTACTCACGCTTCAGCATAACGGGTGCTTCAGATACCAGCATGAACGGGGGCGATTTATGGGCTGCAGAGGAAGTTCCACCCATGATGCCTGCGACGCTATCATCAGATGTTACAATCCATACCGGCGCCCCCGCAGGTGCTCATATGACATGGCTGCCCAAGCCGCGGAATTTCTATGATAGATCCCTCCCGGTACCTCAAATGCTCCGATTCGTAGATGCCGATGGCAATGAAATCGAATCTGGATTTTTGTCAACTGGAGAGTCCATTACCATCTACCCTCAAGCGATTTGTAGCGAAAATCAATTTTTATCTGTTGTCCAGATCCGACACAAGAGCAATGGGGAATGGGGGAACTGGGAAACTCTAACAGCAGACAATGAGGTGACAGCCCGCATGACAGGGGGGGCATTGCTTCCGTATCAGGAGGACACCCATGCCCCTGTATGGATCCCAAACGCATGGTTAGGTGCCCCCGATTTTGAAGGACGCCGCACGCAGACACAGGGCTATACGATTACCGGAGATGGGAGTGTATTTCAGGTCCGGGCAATTTTGCGAAGCTTTGCCTATGGAGTCAGCAGGCTCGCCACGGGAACCGAGGCAGAGCCATTTGTAGGGGATGCCGCAATCACATCGATAACATTTCGGCCCGAGCCGCTATTGTCCATCACGTCGGGAACGATAGACGAACAAGGCTGGCATTTCCCCTATTCGATTTCTGGATTGACGGAGCCGATGCGCCTCCACATCTCGCACCTTCTATGGGAGAGCACGCCCGCGTGGACCGCATCGTCACGCAACTATGTGCCAGATTACGATATCATTCTAAACATCCCAACATCAACGATAGACATCCCATGGGACGCGGCATCAATGCTTCCCGACAATTATGCTGCGCTAGGGAATCAGCATGTACGAATCGCAGGGGAGCTCCATACAACCAGCGGACAGGTTCCATTCGACAGGATGCTGATGGTCTCATGTAACCTGCAGATTATGGGAAACAGTATCATATCATCTACATTCTATCAGCGAATCGAAATCTCTAGGGATATTTCGTCAGCTTATGCTCAAGTCGATAACGAATTTGGGTCTAGGGTCATTAAGCTCGACCCGATGAACTCTCGGGATATTTTCTGGCCTACTACCGCGGAACCCGATTTCAACGCATCTAGAAATGGGTATAGCAGCGTGCAGAAAATATTCATATTCTCCGACATGTACGTAACAGCTATACAACTAACCAAATTACCGAGCTGGCAGCATATGGCTACGCTAACATTTATTGAACATGGAATTTTTGACGTGGCCCATATCATACCGCTACGCGGAGATCCTTCATTCTCAACCACGCTAACGAGAGACAGCACTATCATGCGACGATGGAACTCGGATTATGCAGAAGCAGAGGTCGCAGACGGAACCGCGCAGGATACTCGCATGTCGGCAACTGTATTTGTCAATCAGCTGTCTATGACCGGCAGCAACATCATACAGAATGATGTGATGATACAGCAATCTACGAGAGACATAGCATCGATACCAGCAGATGCCACGATGATACTCCAGACGCAATACGGAGCTACGAAGCTCGTGAAAATCGTCGCAATGGACATTCCGAGAAACCAGCGTGATAAAGCCGACATCACGCTAACCATCGAAGAGGTCGAGTCACTATGAGACTAAAACTCGAAGTGATTGACCCCGCCACGCTACGCCCAATGGCCGACATATCGGACATCATGGTCTATAATCCAAATGATACAGTCGTATGGTCACTAGATGATGAAACAGCACTAAGTGGCCACATGCACTATCTGTCGAAATACGAATGGAACTATGAGATGATTCGTCTCAGCCGAGAAGAGCACGGGTCGATAGATATCCTCGGCACAGCATATGCGATTCCAGAGTCTCATGAGCTGGTCAGCGGAACGCACGCAGGAAGCATTCTGCTGGTCGGCACCCCGCTAGCACTAAGGTCGACACTAATCTCATCGCCATATATGATTGCCGATGCTCCACTAGATACTATCATCAGACAAGTATGTGATATCTCAGGCGTACGATATGAGCCGCCAGCCGACATGGGAGATGTCGCAGTATCAGAGCTGCAGATTTTTGAAGCGGGGACGTCATGCATATCCATCGCACAAGCAGCAGCAGAGCGAGCGGGCGGCAAAATTACACAAACGCCTGAGGGAGCGGTCACAGTCCGCGTCCCGCAAGTCAGAGGGGCACAAATCGCATGGACAAATCGTACTGACATGGCGACGATTACGAGTGCGATTCAGAAAACGAGCACCCGCTACGAGACACCAACCCGCATTATCGCAACATACACGGGGGCAGGCGGAGATGCGAAATTCATGAGCACCATAGTCGAACTACAGCCCGACTACCCCTCTACGCGGCATCGTGATGAAGTCTTATCGATATCGGATTTGGAGTCACCAAGCAGAGAGCAGCTCATAGCACGCACCGAGCAGCATATCGAGCAATCTATGTCTCCCATTGTAACTGATACATGGACATTTGATAGCATCTATCGTCATGCGACCATTGGGGAGCCAGTAGTCGTAGAAGATGCTGACAATGCCGAAACACTAACGGGGTACATTGCGAACATAACGCTAGGTCTTAAACCCGGCACCCCCATGTCCATCACAGCAAAGGGGATTGTCGAATGACTGAAATGCAGATAGCTCAGCAGATTTTTAGCAGACCGGCATCAAGCGATGCGACAATGTCCCTCATCACTGGAATTGCACTCACCAGCGTGACCGATGGATTCGCAGAAGTAGACATAGAGGGATTTACAGCGACCGCAGATGGATCGCTAATGCTACCATCATTAGAAAGCGGCATATCAATCGGAGATAATGTCGCAGTCGCACTATATGGCCCCCCCGAAGGGCCGAAAAAGGCTCTCATTCTAGGTGTCATCGGAGCAGAGGGCGGCGGGTCTATCGAGGAGCTTGAAGCTCGTATGCGAGCAGCGGAAGCAGACATAGACCAACTTCAAGCCCTCACCGCTAGTCAAGGTAGTCGTATCACTACACTAGAAACTCAATGGGGTCTCCATGTGATTTCTACGCTATCGGAGGGATCCCAAATCACGGGGAAGGGCGTCTACGAATTCAACGCCATCGGCGGTACGCTAGCATCTAGGTGGTCGGGCGGTAATGTCGGGGACTATTCCGCAATATGCTTTGATTATGCCGCAGATGGCTATGCGGTCCTTCTATGTACCAGCCCGCGCAGCAACACGCTATGGATAATCAAAAAATGGGCCGGTCAATTCGATTACGTACGCGCGATTTAGCGATTTTGTCAGCCTAGCGGGGGTATATACGGGCGCCTATACGTAGAATACCCCCGCAGGCGGAGAAATCGCCCTTTTTGACTTTTTTGTCAATTTTGGGCTTATAAAATCGCAGGTAAATAGGGGTGCGTTTTTAGCCCATTACGCAAACTCGAAAAATTTCTCGAATTTTGGGGCGATTTCGCCATAAAACCGAACAGACAGGAACGAACAGAGGCAACCCATGGATCCATTAATCATGACCGCATTGTCGAGCATCATATCAGCATTAGTCGGCGCCATCGTAAGCGGAGTCCTCACGAAAGCGAAAGCCGCTAGTGGTCGGCAGGCAGCATTAGAGGACGGAATGAAGACCCTCCTTAAAGCAGAACTATATGATTTGCATTATCGATTCGTAGAGTGCGGCGAGGAGATGGACGCCATGGGGATGCAACTCGCAGCATCGACATACGCCGCATATCATGATGGGCTTGGCGGTAACGGGTTAGGCACAAAACTATTTGAAGACATATCGTCAAGGAGCATTCGCAAATGAAAGGACCTACCATGAGCGAATCAGTGAAAACATGGGTCAAGGCTGCAACAATCAGAGCAGTCAAGACCGCAGCACAGACCGCCGCAGCAATTATAAGCGTCGGGACAGTCATGCAAGACATCGACTGGATTATGGTCGCATCTGCAAGCGGGCTGTCAGCCATCCTATCTATCCTTACGAGCATTGGAGGGTTGCCCGAGGTCGAAAGTGGTCAATCCGTTGCTAAGATAATCAATGCGGGCGAGGACAACTAATGTCTATCATTGATTCGTTAGTACGAGCGGAAGAGCTCTCAGATATCACAACCGCCGGAATGCCGGCAATCATATCTAGCCTGAAGCTCATCGATACATGGAGCAGCACTACTATCAAATTGCTTCCTGACGACACAATCCGAAAGCATCCTAATCTGGTCCCCGAATGGAGCCTCGGAGCAGAGTACACACGCGGAGACCGAGTACGCATGAGCTGTGCGATTTTCAAGTGTATCGCAAAAAACACGGGGAGTGACACGACCATTCCTCTACATGATTCAGAGCATTGGACCGAACTCTAAAAAAGGAGTCAGTATGGCGACAGCAGATGATGTTATCAAAATCGCAGAGGGAGAGCTTGGCTATTACGCCCCATCGGACCCTCAGCCCGGAAGTAAGTACGGGCGATGGCTCGCAGACAAGTGGAACGAGCATTGGCTCGCAGGCCCCAGCAGTGAAATTTGGTGGTGCTGCTGCTTCGTATCATGGGTCCTAGATAAAGCGGACCAAGCATGTGCCGGATTTCCAACATATAATACAGATTTAGCGCTAGGCGGCGGGGCGAGGAACCTATGCGTCAATCGCAATACGATTCGGCGCGGGGATATCCTGATATTCGACTGGAATTGGGGGACTGCGGCGACGGACCACATCGGATTTGCAAAAGGGTCCATTCATGATGGCTACGTATCAACCATCGAGGGAAATGTAGGGAACGCGGTTCAAAATAAGACCCGTGATGTCGGCACGATTCGATATGTCATCAGGCCGCCCTACGTAGGCACGACACCCGCACCGAAGCCAGAGGACAAGCTCGATATCGACGGATGGATTGGCCCTGCGAGCGTATCAAAGTGGCAGAGCCAGCTCGGCACAACTATCGACGGGGTCGTATCAGGCCAGTGGCGCGGGAATCAAGCGTACCTCGCCCGGCTGGTATCCGTCGAATGGGATGCTAGCGGAAGCGAAATGGTCAAGGCGATTCAGAGGAAGCTCGGCGGATTACAAATCGACGGAATTCTGGGGCCAGAGAGTATCAAGGCAATTCAGAGATTCGCAGGGGCGGAAATCGATGGATATCTCGGGCCAAAGACCGCAGAAGCGATTCAGCGAAACTTGAATGAAAATAAGTGGAAATAATGAACGTGTGTGCGATTTTGTCAGCCTGTCGGGGGTATGTATGGGCGCCTATACGTAGAATACCCCCGCAGGCGGAGAAATCGCCCTTTTTGACTTTTTTGTCAATTTTGGGCTTATAAAATCGCAGGTAAATAGGGGTGCGATTTTAGCCCATTACGCAACATTGGAAAATTTCTCGAAAAGAGGGGGTACGCAGAGTATGCTACGAGGGATTGACATATCGAACTGGCAGGACGGATTTCCGCTGAGCAGAGCAGCGAGCATGATGGATTTCGTAATCCTAAAAGCAAGCGAATACGGATGGAAGAAGGATCCGCAATTTGACGGATTTGCGAAACAGGCAGACGCCACGGGGCTTCGCCTCGGCGCGTATATGTTTGCCCGGGATTTACGACATGGGAGCATCGCAAATCAAGTCGCATTCTTCGTCAAGTCATGCGGCGGCTATCTAGACCGAGCGGTTCTCGTATTGGATTGGGAGGACACAAGCTACAGTCAGGTGCAGGGAAACCCTGCGTTATGCCGCCAGTTCCTAGATGAAATTCGACGTATCACGGGCAAGACGCCCATGCTCTACACCAGTCAATCAGAGGTCCGCTATAATGATTATAGCGGGGTAAAGCATGCCGGCTATCCGCTATGGGGAGCATGTTATCTCAACAGGAATGCTGGGGGAGATGGATTCATAGATCCCGCATTGCCCTCCGGCGGATGGGGCACCTATGGCGACCGACCGAGCATTTACCAGTATTCAAGCACGGGCAGGCTGCTTGGATGGCAACTAGACATGAACGTCGCATACATGACTAAGGCAGAATGGGACGCACTAGCAGGTGGTAAGACCCCCGAACCCCCGAAACCCGATGACAAGCTCGATATCGACGGATGGATTGGACCCATTACGATTCGCAAGTGGCAGAGCCAGCTCGGGTCACCATATGTCGACGGGATCCTATCCGGGCAGTACCGACCGAACTGGATCTATTATCCTCGCATTTCAGGTGACGCACTCGAATTCGATGACGGAAGCGGTCTAAGCGAGGCAGTCAAGCGATTACAGCGTAAGGTCGGAGCCACCCCCGATGGGGTCCTCGGACGGGACAGCGTGAGAGCGATTCAAAAGAAACTCGACGCATGGGGGTATGATATTGGTCCTGATGGGGCCGATGGCTACCTCGGGGACCGCACCGCAAGGGCGATTCAACGAAGCTTGAATGACCAGAAGTGGAAATAGACTATTTTAGCGATTGTGTGTGCGATTTTGTCAGCCTAGCGGGGGTATATACGGGCGCCTATACGTAGAATACCCCCGCAGGCGGAGAAATCGCCCTTTTTGACTTTTTTGTCAATTTTGGGCTTATAAAATCGCAGGTAAATTAGGGTGCGTTTTTAGCCCATTACACAAACTCGAAAAATTTCTCGAATTTTGGGACACCGGGACGGGACGGGGGCCCATTTTCAAAAATTTTGCATTAGGACTATGTCCGGCAATGCATTTGATTTTTTCAGATTGTATTGACGTATATATCCGTATATTATCTATTTTGCATTTTTTATTGTCCCAGTGTCCCAAAAGCAGAATTGATTGAAAAAAGATACAGATAAACCGATATTTTTTATTGGGACAGCATATGGGACACAGCGGAAAAGATGCTGTCCCAGCGTCCCAATAAAAAAATATGCGTGCTGATTTCCGTTTTCTCCTAGTCTTTCGGTCATCACTAACTAGGGGGATACCATGAAACTTCAAACGCCGAGACCAGGACGACATAGCATCAGCCACATTGTAGACTACGAGCTGATTCCGAAGGACGTCACTTGGACGGAAGCCGAAGCGACATACATGGAGGCTGGATTATGCCTGCCGAAACGGGCATGGCATATCAGGCAGGTAGGCCACGATTACGAGTCGACATGGTCATCTAGATACATGGGACGCATGACGGGCAAGCTAGTCGGGACCACAATCGACAAGCTGATTCAGCGAGAGGTCCGAGATGATGTTCCCACATCGCCAGAGGATGTGGTAACCATGTATGCGAACGTACGACATGACGAGATGACACGCGGCCATGGGCGATGGATGCGACGTGATGAAACACGCGGAGATGCGGCTCCAATGCCACCGGCCGAGCTGCTAGATGATAAACTCATAACGGACATGGCATCAATTGCATCAGCTGGTGCTGAGATGGTGCTACGAGCCGGCACGCCAATTTATCAGCATGAGCGATGGACAGCGAACAGCAGTCCATGTGACCATATCATCAAGGTAGATTCTGAGAGATGCTCGTACGGGATCGTTGATTGGATGATACGAGGCGCGAAACGCGGCTGGCATGTGCTAGCAGACATTAAGATTACGAAACGTCATCTAGGCGAGCAGCCCAAGGCCCAAGCACAGCTATTGTCATATCTTATCGCAGACGCAGCAAGAGCATATGACATGGGGGGGGCATATCCATCTGGAGTCATGGGTATGAACCCACGCCGCGGCACGATTGAGTGGATTGACATCAGCGAGCTGATTTCAGAGCACGAAGACACCGCAGCGGCACTAGCTGAGCATGTGCTTGGATTCAAGAGCATGCGAGCAAAACAGATATTAGATGCTATGCGAACAGCCGCCACGGAATGGGAGGCTGGAGCATAGCCTCTAGAAATTTTGAACATGATTTCAGATTTATATTATGCGGACGCCCCGGGGTGGAGGAATGACCCCGGGGCGCACGTATAAGTATAGAACAAAAAACAGACTGCAAGTGCCACAAGCTCGCATTTTTTCCGATTTTTTGACAAAAAAGTCAAAAATTGGACGTGAAAAAACGCAGGTAAAACAATGTTTTTTCAATTTCGATTTTTCTTAGGGCTACCATACGTATAGTTGCCATTTAGACGGAGAAAATGCCCTTTTTGACTTTTTTGCCAATTCATAAATATAAAATGGCAGGTAAAATGGGTATATTGAGTTTTTGCATAATTGAAAGATAGGCTAGCGATGCTTAAACGCCCGCGATTGGATTATTTTCTAATCGCAGGCATTCCTCTATTTTTTCCTCTATACTATTGATTGGGCGAGATAGGCTCGTCCCCAATGGATAGGAGGAACGATGAACCGAGCAGAAGCATACGAGGTCGTCGGAGAGAGCATTATGCGACGATTTGAGGACATCGCAGCAGCATTTATTGCCGGCACGGAGTCAGAGAGAGCGATCGCGGCACAGACGCTACGATATGTTACGATTATGGATTTATGCGAGTTATGGGCGGCATGGGGAGTCGGACTACATGAGATTGAGAGTACCGAAGCGAAGCTCGAAAATCTTTATGCAGATATTTATGATGAAAGTAAGCGATATGGCCAAAGTCATATCAAAGAACATCTTGACGCATCTATTCGTACAATCGCAGCGAGCAAGCATATGCTCGGGCGGGCAGCATATTACGGAGACTTATTCTCCCATCTTTCTGAAAATGGCTCAGCAAATGACAATGACGATGACATGATGCGATGGATGTCGGACTATGACACACCGCAGGGGGCATGGGTCGATTGGACGATTGAGGAGCTAGACTTTATCCCCGATGCGGATGACTGGATCGCATCCAACTATGAGATTCGCACAATCCAAAACGCTGATATTGCACTATCTATCTACAACGCTATCGACCCTGCAGAGAGATGGTGGTCACTACGATTTGAAGAAGGCAAGAGTGGTGTCCCCCATGTCAATCACCGGTACGAAGTCAGTTTGATTGCGACGATTTCGACGATTGATTATGAGAGCGGTCAAATCATGACCGCAGACTGGAAAGTCATCAGGAGAAAGCATTACGCGCTAGAAAGCAGAGCCGGCCAAGATTTAGCCCGCAATATCATTCTATCAGAATAAGCAGCAGATGCTAGTCGGGAAAGGCCCGACGAACTAGGAGGAAACTATGAATGAGCACATGAGCGAAATCATGTCATCGAAGAGCAGCACCGATGTTGCGATGGCGCTAGCGGGTGCAGGTTTTGGAATCGTGCCCGGCACGGGAGCATGGAGAGATGGGCGCCCAATTACTAGGAAACGGGGAGAGCGAGGATCACACGGAGATCCCCTGTACGGAACAGAGGTCATTACCGAATGGCTGGCAGATGAAAGCGTGGCCCGAGAATGCCCCTATTACCTCGCATTGCGAGGATTCGGATCCCCAGAGCGAATGCTAACAGTGGTCGATGTCGACAACGCACACGATGGGGGAGAGGCGCTAACCATCGACGAAGTATGGAACGCTACTAAAAAATTCATGTCCAGCATGGGATGCCCGGAGGCGATGGACACCCTGACAATCCGAACGCCGCATGATGGGCTTCATCTATATTTCGCAGCGCCCGAGGCCCCACTATTCAAGTGGATTACGGGGATACGTCCTGAGGGGATGCCAGAGGGCATTACTGTCGACTGGCTCACCCCGACGGGGCGGCAGAATATAACGGGGCCAGGCACGAAGCGCGAAGGGGCAAGATATCAACTCTATGTCCCCAAGAGCCACATGAACGAGAACATTGACAGCATTGTGGCCGATATGCCGACGCCGCTATTGCGCTATCTCGTAGAGCAACATGTGCGGGCACATCATGGCCGAGCGGATCGCTGTTTCACATCAAGCACATCAACAGAGGGTAATACAGGCTATCGGATGGCAATGCGATATGACCGCATTTCAGATATCATTAGACCAGATACGCAACGGAGCAAAACCCAACCGAGAGAGCAGCCTAATGAGACCGAGAGCTTCTATAAGATGGAGCCTGTAGTCCAGCAGGGAGGTCGACATACCGAGCTAGTGAGATTCGCAGGAGCCTGCATTGCAAGATGTACCGAGGCTACCTATGATGATACGCTAGAACGCATCCGTCACGAAATCAAGGCATTCGCAGAAAAGCGATGCCAGCCGCCGCTTGATGATTATGAGATACGTCGCGTTGTCGATTCCGCTATGGAATGGGCCGCAGAGCAGCGAGAGATGATAGAACGACGGATCCAACAGAGGGTCGTCGTAACTGATTCAACGGGGATTGCGAAGACGCAGACGAGACCTGATTTCGGAGAGCGTCATGTAAATGGGGCATCATATCGTTGTCGCATTGGGAAGAATGGACATGTAGGTCTACCGATTTCAAGCCCAACAAATGTTGTAGAGGCACTGCGACATGATACGGGTCTTGCTGGACGATTCGGACTGAATCTTATGACAATGCGAGATAGCGTCATAGCACCGCTACCATGGGACGAGCCGGGGCTATCGTATCCGAGGGCAGCAACCGAAGCAGACCGCAGTCGCACTATCGCATACATCGACGAGGTCGCAGGATTCGACCCGTCGCGGTCATTCAAGCACGCATTCACGAGCGTCGCGGCTGAGCATGCATATGACCCCCTTCATGATTTTCTCAGCGGATTGAGAGGAACATGGGACGGGGAAGACCATATCAGCGGATTGATACGAGATTGGATGTCTCCGATAGATGATGATATCGATGGGCATAGCTTCTCAGCGACTGCCCTGACGATTTGGATGCGTGGAGCGGTACGACGGGCTATGAACCCCGGGAGCAAATTTGATTATTGTCTATTGCTTACCGGGGACCAAGGCATCGGAAAGTCGACATTTTTTTCGAAGCTGGCATTGCGAGATGAATGGCTATGCGAGAGCCTGACTGACATTGCAGACGCAAGGACATCATTCGAAGAGATTTCACAATCATGGATCGTAGTAATCGACGAGCTAGCGGCTATGAGGTCAGCAAAGGATGTCACGAGGGTCAAGACATTTCTAACACGGACGCATGATGATTACCGCAGGCCTTATGCGACAGACAGCGAGCGAGTCCCCCGGCATTGCGTATTCGGCGGCACTAGCAACGAACTCACATTTTTAGCAGACCGCAGCGGAAACCGCAGATTTATCGTCATCCCATGTGCAGGCGTGATAGATTCCATGACAGGCATCCCCGCAATATGCGATGGAGGACTATTCATAGATGAAGTCAAACAGGCATGGGCACAAGCCATTGAACTCGAGGATTTAGACCCTGATGGGGCATTGATTCTGCCTGATTGGGCTATCAAGGCGCAGGCGGCGCGGAATGAGCAGCACAGTCTCGTCGATCCCGTAGAGGAGAAGCTCCGGGCATTTTTCGCCGAAGCGATGAACCAATGTGAACCCGTATGCTATGAGCAAGCGTACGCATTTGCATATGGATGCCCGAGGGAAGCATACGCACGGGAACGTCACTTGAAGTCATTCCAAGATTTGACACGACGCATTGCGGCCGAGCTAGGATGGACATATGACCGATACAGGTCAACATGGGGCATCATTGGCGGAGCACGCACTAGGGCGCGCGGATTCGCATATGACTGGAGTGCAGATGATATCGCCGCTGCCGCAGAAGCCCGAGAGCGTATGAAATCGGCATATGCCGAAGAAAATAGACCATGGTAATGATTGTGTGTGCGATTTTGTCAGCCTAGCGGGGGTATATACGGGCGCCTATACGTAGAATACCCCCGCAGGCGGAGAAATTGCCATTTTTGGCTTTTTTATCAATTTTTGGCTTGTAAAATCGCAGGTAAATAGGGGTGCGTTTTTAGCCCCTTACGCAAACTCAAAAAATTTCTCCAAAATCATTACATTTTGTGCCCCATGTCGCTATTCCCCTAGAATTTTTATGGGCAGATAGTGACAGGGGGCATTATGAGATATGACCGATTACAGCGTCTTGCGATTCGATATCAGGACGCATCAGATGAATCAGAGCGGAACCGCGTCTATGGAATGATTTTGACTGAAATCCAGCGGTTGCCAGTTGTAACGGGAGCTCGCAGGCAAACGTATATGAGGGTAGCGGGACATTCGCCGCGTTTCGCAGACGAGGAGCAGCAAGCAATCCGTAATAGCGTTTGGAGAGCATTGAACCGATATGACAGGAGGCGGGGCGTCCCATTTGTGAAATTCGTATCGATGGCAATCAAGGCAGACGTGCGTGACTATTGGAGACGGGAGGCATGGCGGCATGATTTATGCGTATCGGTTCCGCTACGCGTATGGACAGCATATCGACGCGCGGTAGGCTCAGGGGATGATGCCGACATCGATTGCATAGACTACGACGTATGCAAGCACGCGGCATATCATGATTTTCAAATGTCAGAAAGCAGTGGATATTGGGAAGAGAATGATTTTATAGAGGATGATGAATCATGATTGATACGCTTTATGAGAGAGCACATGACGCATTCTGGACAATTCCGAAGCCAGACTGGAAAAAGGACATGTCCAGAGCATATCGTCGTATGATAGCAGCTGATACCGACGCAGAGCGCCTATTATGGAAAGATAAGCTTGCGGAATCATTCCTCCCATTTTGCTTCTTCCTCGCATTCAAGCGGAAGCGCGACGATTTAGGATTTTCGCAGCGTGATGCGTTCCATGCTGGGATTGCCGCATTTCCGAGGGCCCTCGCTAAATTCGATCCAAAACGAAGCAGCATAGGATATGACGGGATTTCGGCCCACATTGGCCAATATGCGGAATGGGACATGATGCGAGCATTAGATACCCGTATCAAGCGAGAGCAAGCATGTCCATTAGAAATCGACGCATATGAGAATGGAGCAGAATTCATTGATGAACTAACCTACGTGGACTCCCATGAGATTTACGAACATAGCATATCGGACATCATACGCAGCGTGATTGATTCTATGCCGCCGGTCGACGCATGGATGGCGACGCATAAGCTTCTAGATGGCATGACATGGGACGAAATCTCCGCGGCAGGAAACGCCATGCATGATGAACACTATCGTCGCAAGCCGGCAACATGGTCATATCGATGGACAAGCGTGGTGCGGAGACAATTTGAGGAAGCACTACGGGCATACGGATATGAGGTGATATGATATGGACGTAATCATCGATGCTGCATATCTAATTGGCATCGGCATAGGTCTAGGATTCATGTGTATGATAATCTACGTGAATCTATGGGAGAAGTAAGGATAGGGGGGGGGGATAGGCAACCCTACTTGGAATACCCCCAAAAAATGAGGGGGAGGGGGTAGTCATTCGGATTCATTGAGGGGTCTCGGCACAATTTAGCCGAGACCCCTCAATGAATATCATGCGATGATAGGGAGAGATATCCCAATCATGATTGACAGAAAAGAATGAACGTGTGTGCGATTTTGTCAGCCTAGCGGGGGTATATATGGGCGCCTATACGTAGAATGCCCCCGCAGGCGGAGAAATTGCCATTTTTGGCTTTTTTATCAATTTTTGGCTTGTAAAATCGCAGGTAAATTGGGGTGCGTTTTTAGCCGATTACGCAAACTCGAAAAATTTCTCCCAAAATGACCCTCATGAGAGCGATATATGACTTGATTTCAAATGAAAGAGGGGCTGGAATACGTCTATTTGAAAACGGACAAAAGTGCGTATGAGAAAAAAAAATAAATTAGGGGGTAAGGGAGTCGGGATCTCCCCCGGATATCCAGCGCCGCTCCGCCTAAACCAGCAGTTTTCCCCCGCCCAAGTGTAGAGATGCCATGGGGGTGGTCATGATGGATGCATCAGCCATAAAAACCGAATAAGTGGACCAACGGAAGGGGTCAAGTAGAATGGCAGCATTGATTGTGGAAACTGCGAAGGTCGCGGATCTGATTCCCTATGCACAGAACTCTAAAAAACATCCGAAAAAACAAATCGATGAAATTGCCCGGAGCATTGATGAATTTGGGAATTGCGACCCCATCGGCGTATGGACGAATGCGGACGGAAAACTTGAAATCGTAGAGGGACACGGGCGGGTCCTAGCACTAAAACAACTAGGAGAAACAGAGTGCCCTATCATCAAGCTTGATTTCCTTACGGATGACCAGCGCCGAGCATACAGTCATATTCATAATCAGCTTACGCTAAACTCGGGCATAGACGAGGATATGCTACGTGCAGAAATCGACTCGATATCGTCCATAGATTGGGCAGATTTCGGATTCAGCAAGGAACTCACAAGTCTCGAGGACTATTTCGGAGCAGAGAGCGATGTTCCCGATGATTCATCTATCAAGTCGCAAGCACGATTCGGCGATACATGGAAGCTCGGAGAGCATTATCTCATTGTGGGTGACGCAACGGATGCCACGACGTATGAAAAAATCAAGTCGATGGATATCCATCCGCGTCTTCTGATTACAGACCCCCCATACGGAGTCGACATTACGGGTCGAACGAAAGACAAGCTGAAAATCAAGAATGATACCCTCAACCATGAGCAGTTGCGAGCATTCCTACTCGATGCGATTCAAGGAGCATACAGCTGTATGCCCGACGGGGCATCATTCTATATCTTTGGCCCATCCTCACCGATTGGCAGAGCATTTTATGAGGCAATCGCAATGTCTGGATTCCATCATCATCAGACGCTAACATGGGTCAAGAACACAATGGTCCTAGGTCATTCAGATTATCACTATCGTCATGAATTTTGTTTCTATGGATGGAAGCCGGGCGAGCAACACTACTTCGCACCTACACGTCGTGAGGATACTATATTATCAACGGATATCGACAGCATGACTGATACGCAGGTCCGAAAAGCATACAAGGAGCTTATCGAGGCATTAGCATCATCATCAGATGTGCTTGAGTTCGATCGACCATCTAGAAGCTCATTACATCCGACGATGAAGCCAGTCGAACTAGTCGCCCATTTGATTCGAAACAGCAGCCGGCCGGGCGAATGGGTGCTCGACACATTCGCAGGATCGGGCACAACGATTTTAGCGGCGCAGCAAATGGAGCGGCGTGCAATATGCGTAGAGTATGATTCACATTATGCTGATGTGATTCTTAGCCGATATGAGTCGGAAACGGGCGATATACCAATCATGATTGACAGGAAATAATGATTGTGTGTGCGATTTTGTCAGCCTGCGGGGGGTATATATGGGCGCCTATACGTAGAATACCCCCGTAGGCTGAGAAATTGCCCTTTTTGACTTTTTTGCCAATTTTAGGCCTGCAAAATCGCAGGTAAATAGGGGTGCGATTTTAGCCCATTACGCAAACTCGAAAAATTTCTCGAATTTTGGGGCATTTTAGCCATAAAACCGAACAAACAGGCAATGAGGAGGGGGCATGGCGATTCCTAAGAATCGGCGGGCTGCGATTACGAAGATTCTGCGTCAGCAAGGGATACCAGATGAACAAATCAAGCTGCTCGGTCCGACCATAGAGCACATTGTGTGGCTCGAGGAGAAGATGGAACAGGGCAGGAAACTAATCGCAGCATCGGCGATTGTAGTCCCCTACGACAACGGGGGCGGTCAAAGCGGAATCAGGAAGAATCCTGCTTATGAGGCGATTCATCGCATGACATCGTCCTATAACGCAACGATGAAAACAATTGAAGATGTCATACGCATGTATGCGGATGCAGATGACATGAGCAGCAAGTCGTATTCATCCACATCACAAGCAGCGGCGGCCGCAATCGCACGATTGCGGAATGCGGAAAAATCAAGGGGGGATGGCAATGGCAACTAGACGCGGCGGCAGGAAGTGGCAAGCAGTGCGTCTATCGGCATATCGACGTGATATGCGAGCAGACGCGCCATGCTGGATTTGCGGTCAGAAGATAGACTATCAAGCACCGGCGGGGACATCCGACGCATGGGAGCCAGACCATGTAAAACCCGTAACGAAGTACCCGGAACTCGAATATACGCTATCTAACATACGTGCGAGTCACTGTAGCTGCAATCGCAGCAGGGGCGCAGGCGATGGTATAGATAGAATCGGACGAACGAGCCGGACATGGTAGACCGATGGCTGATATTGCGTATGGGCATGAGATTCCGAGGATCTACACGCCGCCCCTCCGAAAACTAACACCCGAGACTACCCTCGGATATTCTATGATTGAATTTGCCGAGGTAGTGCTAAACATCACCCTGCTGCCATGGCAGCGATGGCTGCTAATCCATGCATTTGAATTGCAAAAGCCATTGGGGTCACATCTAGGGATGCCGCGCCTCCGATTTCGTACGATTTTGATTCTTGTAGGACGACAAAACGGGAAAAGTCTCGTATCACGGATTGTGATTCTATACTTCATGTTTATCAAGCAAGTCGCACTCGTGCTAGGCACCGCGCAGAGCCTCGGGATTGCGGAAAGCTTATGGGAGCAAGCAGTCGACATGCTCTATGCATCCGATGCATTGGCAGATAGTATCATCAAGGTACATCGTGCTAATGGAGGAAAGAAACTAGTCATTGATGCGGGGGATGGATTGCGCAGCGAATACCAAGTCGCTAGCGCGTCTAGGCGTGGCGGCCGCGGGCTTACGGGGGATCTCATCGTACTGGACGAGCTCCGAGAGCAAACGACATTCGAAGCATGGGCGGCGATAACGAAGACGCTCATGACACGAGCAGAGGGGCTTGTATTTTGCATTACGAATGCCGGTGACAGCAGCAGCGTCGTATTGGAGTATCTGCGAGACATGGCGCATCGGATGCTAGGCGATCCTGACCATAGGCTAGCTGATATGCAGGATTTTCAGGATGACGAAGCGCAAGCGGTATCCGCAAGTCTCGGAATTTTCGAGTGGTCGGCACCGCCAGAATCGGATCCGAGCAAACGAGAGACATGGGCGTATGCGAATCCATCGGCTGGTTATCTAATCGAATGGTCCACGATTGAGGATGCATACCTGACTGACCCGCCAGACGTATTTATGACCGAGTGCCTATGTCAATGGGTCACCCGTGCTGGGGAGCGCCCATTCCCAGGGGAAGCATGGGAATCAGCACGAGATGATATGTCCCAGATTGCGCCCGATGCGCCGCTCGTATTTGGCGTAGACGTATGCAAAGACCGCAAGCATGCGTCGATTGTAGTATGTGGCCAACGTGCCGACGGGAATTATCATGTAGAGCTTGTCGCATATATGAGCCGCATGAGCATGGTCGAAGCTTGGTTCCGCCGGCGCGTAGATTCATACGGGGGGCATATGACAGTATGCTTGCAAGGGCGCGGCAGTCCTGCATCGTCATTGATTTCATCCCTTCAAGCGATTCCAGGAATTGAAGTCATACCATGTCAGGGAGACGCACTAACCGCATCGTGTGCGGCATTCTACGATGCGATTGCGATTCTAGATGAAGATGAATCACCAACAGCGGATGATATAGTTGTTTATCATCTATCGCAGCCCGGGATGGACATTGCTGCAGAATGCGCAGCAAAGCGCACTCTCGGTGATGGGGCATGGGCATGGGACAGGAAGAGGTCTCCCGAGGATATCAGCCCGATATGTGCAGCAACATGGGCGTATGGCCTAGCATCTGGAATCTATGACGGACTACAAATGCATAAGGGTAAGGTCCCAACCCCATCTGCGATGCATACCGAAAACCGAACACGGGCAATGCTATTCGTCTAGGAGGGCGACATGAGCGTAATCGATACTATCCGTAGGATTTTTAGACCAAGCATATACAGGACGTATGTTTATGGAGCCGCAAGCGCATTTGTCGATGGAATGGATGTCGATGAATTGTATCGGACGCAACCGCAGCTCCGGACAGTCGTCAGCTTTATCGCCAGCAACATCGCACAGCTCCCACTAAAAGCATATATCAGAGTAGACGACAACGACAGGGTGCGAGATACAGAGAGCGATTTAGCATTGCTGCTCAGACATCCGAACCCGCAACAGACTACGTACGAATTAGTCTATACGCTTGTATCAGATTTGAAGCTCTATGATACAGCATTGTGGGTCATTAGCGAATCTGCAGAAACGGATAGCGGCTTCATGATTCGCCCGATTCCACCAACATGGATTGCGGGGTACGAAGGAGGAGACCTATTCGCACCAGACTATATTGTGATTCGCAATCCTACAACCGGCGCAGAAACGCCGATAGCAATGAATGATGTGATTCTATGGCACGGATACGATCCATCAGATCCGAGGTACGGGTCGAGTCCTGTAGAATCACTAAGGATGATTCTAAAAGAGCAAATCGAAGCATGGTCATATCGGTCACAGATGTGGGACCGCAGTGCCCGCATTCCAGCCTATATTTCACGTCCCATTGAAGCGGAAGCATGGGATGATGATGATATGGACCGATTCGCAACAACATGGAAAGACGCATATACGAAGCGCGGACACGGAGCCGGAGGAACGCCAGTCCTTGAGGATGGGATGCAAATCAAGCCGAGTCCGTCAATGGATTTTGCCGCAACTCAGTTTAGCGAGACAATTACATTGTCGATGGAATCCGTGTGCATGGCATACCATGTCAAGCCCGGCATGATTACGGATAACGGACAAACGCATGCCGCCGCCCGGGACAATGCGAGAGCACTATATGCCGATACGCTGGGGCCAGATTTGACGATGATAGCAGAGCGGCTTACCCGCTATCTCGTTGCGAGGACGGGGGCTGACCCGAGAACATATATTGAATTCGATTTGAACGAGAAGCTCAATGGGAGCTTCCTCGATATGGTCCAAACGCTGCAGAGCAGCGTCGGAGCACCATGGATTACGAGAGATGAAGCCCGTGCTATGGTGAATCGCCCCGCAATCGGAGGGGACGCATCAGAACTGATTGTCCCCCTAAATGTCATATCTGGAGGTCTAGCATCGCCGCGGGACACGACGCCTTCATCATATGCCGCAACATCGCATGACGCAGCCATAAAAGCAAATAGTATTGGCGAGGGCGCGGGCAAGGCAGCTGGGGGACCCGCTAGCTTAGAGCTACCAGCTGCCGCCTCGCCAGATTTATTCAAGGGATTTAGACATATCCGCATGAACGTAGATACGAACGACGTAGAGCGTCTAGCGGACGTCATTAAGGGATTTTTTAGTCGACAAGAGCGCAGCGTCCTAAGCGCTATGGGAGCGAAAGCGGCCCAAGGCAGAGAATGGTTCGATGAAGACAGATGGACACGTGAGCTGGCCGATGACCTCTACCCCATATTGAAAGAGCTAGTAGACAAGTACGGATATGACGTAATGCAAACGCTTGCGGAATCCGAAGAAGCATGGAACGCCCCCCGCACGGACGCATACGTACGAGCGGTCGCAGACGGGAAGGCTCGGGGAATCAATCAGACGACATTGCGAGAGCTTCTCGCAGCATATGCTGGGGAATTATCAGAGGATGACGAAAAGAGCACGCCGCGCGGGGTATTTGAATATGCTCGCACATTCCGCGCAGAAGTCCTTGCAAAAATGATGACAACCGAAATGTCATCATGGGCAGCATCGGAAGCGGTAAGACAGGCAGGCAAGACGGAGCAGGTCTGGAAGCGATGGGTCGTAACGAGCGGGAACCCCCGAGACAGTCACGCATCACTGAATGGAGAAACAGTGCCATTTGAAGGGACATTCTCAAATGGAGCACAGTGGCCAGGGGATACGGGGGCCCTTGATGTTGGAGAGGTTGCGGGATGCCAATGCCGCCTCGATTTATTGATTCCGTAATGAACGTGTGTGCGATTTTGTCAGCCTAGCGGGGGTATGTATGGGCGCCTATACGTAGAATACCCCCGCAGGCGGAGAAATTGCCATTTTTGACTTTTTTGCCAATTTTAGGCCTGCAAAATCGCAGGTAAATAGGGG